>JAALOO010000628.1_pt1 | contig 30093 bp, 16 predicted proteins | sample 7257641 | NCBI WGS metagenome assembly JAALOO01 (sample SAMN14085613, study PRJNA598686) | mite metagenome | biome: ENVO:01001000; feature: ENVO:01001002; material: ENVO:01001226; isolation source: single female mite from University of Michigan culture on fish food culture... ...
GCGCCTTTACCTACGCTCCCGAGAAAAGAGCCTAGGCACTAGATCGATGGGATTGGGTGCTCTACTTAGTGAACAAGTAGCGCAGTATCAGTCTCATTCGACAGGACAGTATTCGCGACCCCGCGCCTTCTCCATCGACAAAAATACGTCTAGAAGCAGTACTCCACATGTTTTCATTTACTCATAAGCGCGCTTCACTCCGGCCAGAAGAGATTCACAGGTCTTCTTGGCGTCACCCAGCAGCATGGCCGTGTTGGGGTTGAAGAAGATAGGGTTGTCCACGGCAGCGTAGCCCACGCCGAGACTTCTCTTCATGACAATCACCTGGTTCGATTTCCAGACCTTGAGGACGGGCATTCCAGCAATGATCGAGTTGGGGTCATCCTCGGCAGCAGAGTTCACCGTATCGTTGGCGCCGATCACCAGAGTCAGGTCAGTTTCGGTAAAGTCATCATTGATCTCCTCCATCTCCAGGACAATGTCGTAGGGGACACCTGCCTCGGCCAAGAGGACGTTCAGTTGTCCCGGCATTCGTCCTGCCACCGGGTGAATGCCAAAACGAACATTTTTGCCCTAATGAATGAAAAGGAAAAATGGTGAGTAAATTAAAAGTTGCTTTCTTTGAAGCCTAGTTACCTGATTGCGCAAAATTTGCACCATCTCCGCGAGCGGATACTGAGCCTTGGCGACGCACAAACCGTAGCCAGGCGTGATGACAATGTTCTTCGCCTCCCGAATCGCCTCCACTGACTGGTCCACATTCCATTCGGTGTGTGTGCCAGAGACGATGGCTGCCGGACCAGAAGCTGTCTGCCCGAACCCACCCAAGATAACATTGGGCAGTGATCGATTCATCGCCTTTTATCGAGGAAAAAGAAAGCATCGTTAGTGGCTCTGCAATTCCTCAATTCAACACTGACCTTGCACATGATGTAGCTGAGTATGCCACCGCTACTGCCAATCAATGCTCCAACAATTGTCATCAGGCTGTTGTTGAGCATGAACCCTTCAGCGCACAACGCCCACCCACTGTAGCTGTTGAGAACGGTGATCACCACGGGCATGTCTGCGCCACCGATGGCCGACGTGAGGGTGACGCCGAGAATGGAAGAGAGCGCTGCAGCACTGCCGAGAGAGCTCAGTCCAGCCAACTTGGAGGGGTCTGCCAGGAAGTACGCCATTGAGCCGGCCGAAGCGACCAACATTGCAGAGTTCAGAGCATGTCGTCCGGGCAGCAATAGGGGCGCAGAGTTGAGAAGTCCTTGCAACTTGCCATAGCTAGGGTGTAGGTGCAACAAGCATGTTAAGGAAAATCCCAATTTCAAATAATGGCAGAATGCTTACGCAATGAGAGAGCCACTGAAGGTGATGCCGCCAATGAAGGTGCCCAGAAAGAGCGCCGTCTTGATGGTGGTGGCAGCTGGATCGGTGGCGAATGTGGCAAAGTCGTGAAGGTAGGTAGCGAAGCAGGTGCTGACAGCAGCCAGACCGACGAGCGAGTGGAAGGCAGCCACCAGCTGAGGCAGATCGGTGATTTCCAGCTTCTTGGCAATGGCCAACCCAAGGGCACCGCCGCCGGTCATGCAGGCGCCTATTTGAATCAGCAGTTCAGGCGTGAGATTCATTAGGCCAAGTGTGGCCACCAGACCGGTGGAAACGCCAATCATGCCAAGGGCATTGCCTAGTCGGGAGGTCGACTGGGAGCTGAGGCCAGAAAGAGCACCGACGCAGCACAGAGAAGCGCCTGCAAATAGAAATAAAGATGAGACTTTAAAAACCCGATAGAGTCGATCAGTTTGCCTACCTAAATAGGCCATTTGGTTGACATGGCTAAGGCCATTCATCATGGCCATGAGGTAGGCGCCGGTGAAGACCGCCGAGGGAATCAGGTAGAGGTAGTTGTACTCCGGGGGGTCAGTCGGTCGCTTGAACATGTCCAGCATTCGCTGGGTGACCAGGAAGCCGCCGGCAATGTTCACCGCCGACAGTGTCAGCGCAGCAGCGCCCAGCGCCTGCGGCAGCGTCTGCGGCACCATACCGCCGCCCATGAGCAGCAAGCCGCCCACTGCGGTAATGCCGGAGATGGCATTCGTCACCGACATGAGTGGAGAGTGCAGAGCCGGTGTCACTCCCCACACCGTGTGATAGCCCACTAGGCCAGCAAGGCCCAAGGTGGTGGTCATCACCGTGAACTCGGCGTTAGGACTCACTGCGCCCAGAGCTACGAGAGATCCTGAAAAAAGGGTAAACAAAGAGGTTAATTGCGTTAAGCAGACTGTGCTCAGTCAGGCCATTCAGTCCGTACCGAGTCCTGCGCTGTACATCAGGGCAGTGTTCATCGTCTGTTTGAAGTAATCCTTAGGCAGGAGTTCCTTCGGCGGTGCCTTCATCACTTGCTCCTTGGCAGGCGTCGCAGCGGCAGCCACCTGAGTGACCGGTGGTGGTGGTGCCGGCCACAGAAGGGAGCCTTTGTGAAGGACAATAGAGCCCCGAACGACCTCGTCCTCCAGGTTAATGTGGAACGCATCGGGGTGCTCAGGCGTGGCCAGTGCCTGCAGGAAATACTTGGTGACATTGTTGGAGAAGAGCGTCGAAGACTGCGTGGCCATGCGCGAGGGCAGATCAGTGAGGCCGATGTGCACCACCCCAGAGGGACTGTGTGTGTACACCTCACCCGGTCTGGTCGTCTCAATGTTGCCACCGTTCTCGGCAGCCAAGTCCACCACGACGGAGCCTGGCTTCATCAGGGCAATCATTTCCTTTGAAATGAGCACCGGCGCCTTCTTGCCCGGAATGAGCGCCGTGGAGATGATAATGTCCACTTCAGAGCACTGCTTGGAGAAGAGTACCCGCTCTGCTTCGAGAAACTCTGGACTCATCTCCTTAGCGTAGCCGCCCGTCCCTTCGCCAGACTCCTTGAACTTGAGCTCCAAAAACTCGGCGCCAAGAGACTCGATTTGCTCCTTGACAGAGGCACGAGTGTCAAAGCCACGCACAATGGCGCCCATGTTTCGGGCAGTGCCGCAGGCAGCCAGACCAGCAACACCTCCGCCAATGACAAGCACCTTAGCGGGCGGAACTTTACCAGCTGCTGTAATCTGACCAGTGAAGAAGCGACCGAAATGGTTGGCTGCCTCAATAACCGCCTTGTAGCTAAAAAGGAAAATGAGCAAATAAATACTGAGGCACTATAAAACAACAAAAAACACTCTTACCCAGCAATGTTGGCCATTGAGCTCAAGACATCGTACGTCTGTGCACGGGAAATACGTGGAATGCAGTCGACGGCGAAAACGTCCAGCTGCTTGCGAGCCAGGGCGTCAACCAGTGCTTTATTTTGGGCCGGAAACAGTAGACTGATCAGTGAGGTGCGCTCCTTGAGCAGATCCACCTCGGTCTCCAGAATGGGCGCTCTCACTTTGAAGATCACATCGGAGTTGCCAAAAATGTCCTGTCGAGCGACGACTTTCGCGCCGGCCGCTTCGAAATCGGCGTTGGAAAACTTTGCATTCACTCCGGCATCCTCTTCAACCAGTATTTGAATTCCTTTCTTTGAGAGCGTCGCAGCCGAAGCTGGCACCATGCTTATACGCTTTTCGTTTGGCCATATTTCTTTGGGAATGCCTGAAAAGTGATTGTAAATTGTAAATAAAAATAGGCGTAAAAAATGTTATTGATACGAACCGATTTTAAGTCCTTTGTAGGGCAGTGGTTTGCTCTGAAGATTACGCGCTGACAGTGACAAAGTCAACCGAGCGGAGATTGACAGAGTTTGGCAAAGTGTTTTTACTTGAAGCAGCTGCATGACTAGTCGTCAGAGCAGTGTCAGACAGCTTCTGGTGTGATGTGTTTTCGGTGGTGTATTCCGTCCGTGACAATGACGAGCGCAAGTAGCTTTGGGTCGAGTAATATATGGAGAAGCTTAAAATATAGTTGGTGAAAAACAGCTAAAAATATGGTTGCTTCGGCTGTTGTTGCTACTGCTGCTGATTGCAGCGTTGGCGCCTCTGGAGAACAAGTATGCACGCTCACAATCGCTGAAAAAATCTTGTGATTGCCTTATCAAACGTATGAAACAAAACTAAATGTTTTCGTTTTTATCAATTACTCGCGGGCAAACCGTCACGTTCAAGGGTAAAGAAGAGAAGTGCTACCGTTTGCGGATGTGGCATGGAACTGACAGCAGACCTAGCTCACCTGTCAGCTTCCCTTTTCCACAGAGAATATATTGTTGAAAGAATTTAGTCACGTGAACGATCATTGGCGGCAACTAACCATCGAGTATCGACCATCGTTTGTCAATTTTGTCCAAACCGCTTTTGTGTAAGAGAAAGGATTCTCAGCGTCATCAGTGTTTGTAGTATCCGACCACAGATTTGGAGGAGCAGTACTGTGGCTGGCAATCGAGTGGCACAACTCTCAGAAACAGCACATGGCCGAAAATGTTTGAAGGCTAGGGCAACCCCCAAAGCCAAAACAGAAAATTGGCATGCAACTGCAACCCAAATGTCAAGCTGTTTCCGTTCAGTAAAAGTAATAATCTGTTGGAAACAAACTGGTAAAAGACTAATAGAATCCTGGTCTGCTTTGTTTGTGAAAACTGCGGGAATTGTTTCAAAATGGACCAGTTTTTTGCGTTCTTTCACTTAAAACTTTCGGACAGATGCTCTTTCGACCATTTTGACCGGCCTCGGTTGACATGGCGGCCTACCACAGCGCCGCCACTCTTCAGTCAGTGTGCGTCTAGCAAAGAAAGCGCCGATCAGCTTGTTTACGATCCAAGATCAGTTCCACCTTTTCGTTCACCTATCCACCACCATGGACCAACAAGGCAAACCAGATTTCGAAGTGACCAAGTTCGACAACTGGGCGGAAAGGCCGCTGATCAACACCCGATGGACAAAGGCCTACAGCGGCAGCGATCTTCTCAATCGCACTGAACTGCTCCTTCACCCAATCGAGTACATGACCACTCTGGTTCAGATTGGCTACGAGCCCCTGCCACCAAAACTGAGCAAGTCAATCTTCGGGCGGACACAGCTTCAACTGCCCGGCTTTTTTACCTACATGAACTACATCGTCAAAACCGATGGCTTCTTTGGCATTTATCGAGGGCTCCGCTTTAACATCGCTTACTCGGTGGCGTACCGGTTTGTCTACAACAATGCGGACAGTCTCTCCAAGCAAACAAAACTTTTCGGCTCCATCAAGACCACCGATGAGAAGTTCAAGGACCTGAAAAGTCTGTCACTAAGCCTTGTAAATGAGACACTGAGCAGAGTGGCGGCACTTGCCGTTGCCTACCCATTTCACGTTATGATGGTTCGCTCAATGTCTCAGTTTGTTGGCCGCGAGACACACTACGACTCCATCACAAGCGCAATACTGGACATTTACTACACTGGCGGCCTTTCCGGATTCTACTCGGGTTTTGTGCCATTCGTGCTGGGCAACTGCATTCTGCTGTACCTCGAGTCAGGCCTGATCTACTTGCTGCGCAATCACGTGGACAAATCACTGGAGCTGTCAAAGAACACATTTGTCCTCTCCAGCATCAGCATAGTCACTCGATCACTAATCTACCCCTTCCGAATTGTCTCCACCGTGATGTCCTGCAACGGCTCTTCTGCCCGCTCTGTGGCCGCATCCGCCTACACTGCCCCGGGCTATGAAAACTGGCAGGAATGCATGCGCTCACTATGGGCTCGAGGCGAAATCAAGCGAGGCTCCTCGCTCTTCTGGCGTTATCAACCAATCACCTCCTCGCTCATGTTTCCTGTGCAACCATTGACTCCAATGAAGCTTCGATAAAGACAAAAGTGTTTAGCACAATTATGACGCTGTAAAAGGCTTAAATTGATTTACTTATTGTAATGTGTGAAGTAATATCAGCGATGCCATAGAATAATTAAGTGATTTTACATAAATAATCAAGTGTAGCGGTCGCGTAGGCAATCACATAAAATAAATGTTGACCAAATGTTGTATGCTCATGGCGTAGTGATGTGAAATTGTGTGAAGCGATGCAGAGCGCTCAAGAAAAGACGTCTTCGCGGTCGGCACCAACATAGTCAGATTCGTCAATGGTGGCAAAGTTGGTAAAGTGTCCCGTTCGGTGAATTTCATGGTAAAACTCCTTCGGATTGGCCAACTGCAGATCGTACTTCATTGAGGCATCGTGACGAACGCCTGTGAAAATGAGAAAAATGAAAGGGTAAATAAAGTGTCACAAAAAGTTAGGAGGCTGAGTGGAAATTGAGATTTGCCAACAAGTTGGCAAAAGAATTCACACGCAGTACTATGGTAGTGCATTTGCTTTCGGCATTTCCCTTGCAATGTCCTCAACATGTGTTTCCAAATGTAGTGCAAAGCACCGATTTAGAAAGTTTTGTCTTTTAAAACTAATTGAAGACAGTAAATGCAGGAGGTGCCAAAGAGATGAGGCTAAGAAGTAGTGAAAGCAATTCCTTACCTGTAAAGTTGTAGTTCCATGATCCTTGAGCTGGCACCATATAAAATCCAAGGAACCGATCAGACAAAAGCATCTGGACCTTTTCATAGTGAGAAGGCAAATATCCTTTGGGATTGTTGCCGCGATCGGTGTTCTGGCGTCCCCACTCGAAGCCGCCGGGAGTCAGCTTGTAGGCGGTCAGCGAGCACGAGCCCGGCGTGAAAGAGCACGTGATGATGATCGTTTTATCAGCATCCCAAGAAGTGTTGTCTGCCATAATCTTCGCATGACATGTGACGTCTTGCGGTGACAACTGCGGCAGTTCATTGGGCTGAGTGTGAATCCAACCAAGGGGCTCCAATTCGGAAAGATACTCATGCGAAGGCAGATGAGAGGGCAAGTGAACGACCTGATGGGTGCCCAACTGCGGCGGCATCACAATGCACCGAATCTCCTTCACTTGCGGATTATCAGCAGGACTAACGCCGTAGATGTAGCCGGCAATTTGTGTTCGAAGGTCAGAGATGATGATGAACTTTTTAAGAATGTTCTTCGGCAAAATGTACGTGTAGCCAGTCTCCTTGATGTCGTCCGATGACACGTAGATGTGATTGGTTCGCAGGTGCAGATTCGTTGCAGAGATGGCACGGATTCGCCACTCAGTTTTACTGGCAAATGACTGCGACTCGTAGTTACTAGTCGTCGAGGTGATTATTTCATCGCCATGTTTGTTGACTGTGCGCGTTGTGACGGCAGTCAGTTGGGACTGTTCCTTAGTTTGCTTTTCAATTTCGGCAATCTGCTGGCGCTGAGCAGACGGGGCGGAAATTTCCATTCCCAGAATAATGTCACGAATTTCTGACTGTGTCAGAGAGGCGACGTTGACATTGTTCTTTTTGCCATAGTCAGCCAGGATGAGATCCTTCAGCTGAACTTCCACCTTGATCCATTCCTCGTCAGTCAAACTGGGCCAAATGTGATGTGGCTCAGTGATGGTGGTCTTATCTGGCTTGAGAATGACCTTCGTACGTTCATTATTCACGTGCAGGGCGCGCAGAATGAGAATCAAACGAGAGAAAGCAGTGTACGAAGAAATGGTCTTTAGCCAGTCATCGTACAAGTTGAAAAGGACCATCTGAGGCTCGGTTGCTTTGAGAATCAAATCACCAAACTTTTCCACTTTCAAGCAGGCCTGGAAGGGCAGTTGCAGCTCACTGCCCTTGATGACGATATTCGGAAAGTCGAGCAAATGAACCTAAGTTTAAATTACAAGTAGTTAGTTTTAAGCAAATCGAAAACACTAAATAAAGAATTACCTCGAGAGGATCCAACATTCCCTTTCGTGTGACGATAATCTGCTTCGGTTGCTCCTCAACTGGAAGCGAGCGAATGAGAGCGGCAACTTCTTCGGCGGTTTTCCACTTGGCCAACTGACCAAGACGCTTCTGGCCGGCCCAGACGCTGGTATGAATGATTTTGAGGAAGAGCTGTCCGGTTCGCGGGTTAAAGATGAAGATGGCTCCGTTAATGGGCTTTGTTGTCAAGTTGCCTTCAAATGTCTTGTGGATGGTTACACGATACACGTTAGTATCGTCCACAAACCAGATGATCTGGTTCGAAAAGAGTTCACCGTAATTCTGGGAAGACAGGTACGGCTCAGTTGGCTCAGAAGAGTACAGCTGTAGACCTTTGCGAATTCGCTCTCGGAGCACGTACAATGCCGGATTGGCCTTCATGATCTTGGCCATTGCCTGCTGAATGAGCGGCTTGGAGCCGGGGAACCAGTTGCCGTAGGCAGAGTGCAAGTTGTAGGCCAGGTCAATGACAATGAGAACGCCGGTCGGGGAAGGGTAGATGCTCATGTTGTCGGTGGTGTAGTCGAGAAATTTGGCACGAGCATATCGCTCCACGTCGTGAGAGTCGTAGTCGCCCCATCGTAGCTGGACATCAATCCAGTACTTTTGAGTAGTGTTGCCGTCCATGACGTCCTTGGTGTCGGCCAACAGCGATGGGCGAGACACGTTCCACTTGTAGGCGGCAAAGAGCAGAATATCGGCACAAGAGCTGTTCATTTTGTACGATTTACGAGGGTGAATAGTCTCCTTCTGGACTGTTTCAATCTCAAGAGCGTCCAGCTCCTGGTCAAAGACCTGACACAAATCCATGACGACACTCTCGTGAATCTTCTGCCACAGATGGGCACGGAAAATCTGAATTAGTGAAATTTTCAGCGTAGGAATTTTGCCGTGCATGAAGATGCCCGTTAGGTCGAGTTGCACCTGAAAGCCGACGTAGACATTGGCGCGGTTGATTGTGGGCGACCACCAAAGTGTGAATCGACGGTTGGGAATTTGGTTCAGACCAGAGCGTTGAGCATTGGTCAGCTTTTTGTACTTCATCGACTCCTCAAAGCCACTGGCCTTCTCCCAAAAGAGACCCTCCCAAGTGGGGAAATAGGTACCCTTGAAGAGGGTGTGCTCGAGAATGCCCTCCACGCCGCCAAGCGCTTGAATCATGTCGGTTCGGTAGTTGTTCAAGTTCCACAGTTTGCCGTCATGTCGTTGGTGAGTCCACCAGAAGGGATTCTGCTTCAGAACCTGGTACTGCTTAAAGTCCGTTCGCACTCGCCAGCCCTTGTCGTAGGCCAGTGTGTGGCGATCCTTCTGGAAGAGCGTGTTGATTCGCGGAATGCCACGATCCCAGCTGTCTTCGAGATCCTCCAGTGTAAGACGTCGGTTTTGTGCCAGCGCCTCTTGCCGCTTCAAGGCATACTCCGCCCAGACACGCTGTGAGTCAATGAACTCAGTCTCCCAGGGTTGAATGTATCGGTACAAGTTGGGGATGACCTGATCCTCGTCGTGCGACATGCCAGAACGGAAGTGAGTGATGCCGACATCGGTTTGCTTTGACCAACGCAAATCAGACTGAGGAATGAGCACGTGGCCCATTGACAGCATTCCAAGGCCGCCCAACTCTTTGGGTGTGTAAAAGACGACAGGCGGAAATCGACTGGGCATCTTTGAGTTGAGGCCAATCTTAATTCGAGTTTGGATTTTGTTTTCGCACTTGACAAGCAAGTCAAGCAACTCCTGTGTGTTGACAACTGCCTCGCGGTAGTAAGTCATCAGGCCAATCAGTGCAGTGTTCCACTTGTTGACAATTTTGGTAAACGTTGTTGAGCCTGAGGCCATGAGAATTTGGCGAACTCGGTTGTGAAAGCGCTGCAATGATTCATCGTCGACGCGCAAGAAGCATTGGGCAGTTCGCTCCTTAGTGACCTCATTTTGAAGGTTCCAAACGCCGTCCTTGTGAATAAACTCTTCAAGTGCCATTCGGCATTTAGGCAGAATGCGACACTCAAAGCCGGACATGTTGAAAAGCAAGTTAGGGTTATCCTTGCTGTAAACGGAAACGAAGCTGCTGTCCCAATCGATAGTGGTCACAGAGCGAGGCAAGCGATTTTTGATGTCCCAAAAGACGGCTCTGCCCAAGTTGACGTCATGCTTCATCAAGCGCATACGAGCATCGCGGGGCCAGCACTTTTTGTTGTTGTACCCAACGATGTTCTCATTATTCGGGTCAGGGTGTTCAGTGAGGTATCGCTGGATTAAGTCTCGGGCCTCTTCAGCAGTGAACCGGAAGAAGACATGAAAGCGGTCAATGTATCGTGAGTACAGGCGAATCGGGTGCGAAATTTCGGTGGCCACATCTTGGTACGTCAAAAAGTCGTTGGGCATCTGTGGCGGGCCGGCCATTTCACTGGATCGTTGCAAACCGAGCACTAGCAGATCAAGCACCAGACCGTAGTACTGGACGATAAACGAGGAAAACTGTAAACCTCGAATAATGCCATAAGAGTTGGTGTGATTCATGTCCTTGTAGTTGATCACCACGTTGTTTTTAGCCGTCATGTAGTCAGCGATGTTGTGGTCCACGATTAGGCGCAGCAGTCGATTAAGAAGTGTCAAGTCAATCTTTTCGTACATCTTCTCAAATCGTGTCTCCAGCATGACATTGCATTCCTGCTCACTGGTATCCCAGACATCCTGCAGATTGTTGACCCCTTGGCACCACTTGTAAACTAGCAGCGGCGGAGGCTCAGAGTCGCCTGGTTTGATCCACGATGGAAAGAGGTGGCGCTTGTCCGCTTCATACCACAAGTACTGATCAAGGTAAGCATCAGTAATTTTCTCCAGCGGCTCGACATCATAGACGGGAATCAGGTGGGAGTACAGGTCCATAAATTCAATGCTCACTTCTCGAAAAGCACGTTGTGTTAGAAGATGTCGCTTAATTCGAGACAGTGCTTCGTGTGGATTGTCGTAGGCCTGTTCAATCAGGCCGAGTTCCTCACGCTGAGACTGGTTCAAACGACTCTTCACGGAATAGGCCTCTTTAAGGCGTTCCAAAGCGAGAATCAGCAGCTTGGTGTCATGTTTGTAAGAAAGCGGAGGAAAGGGAATGGGTGAAAATCGTCGACTTTCCAGCCAGTGCACGGTGGTAGTGTAGATGGCCACAGCTTCCTCAGCGCTCACATAAGGCCCATCCTTCAGGTAATTGTGCTGGCGTTCTTGTTCGGCCTTCAGGTACAATCGAGTCAGGCGACCGAGGTTCTTTTTGCAAACCGTTTTGTCAACAGTGGCACCACGTCGAATTCGCTCACGATTGTAGTGCGCAGTGTTGGTCCACCAATCAGCCTTCATTTTCACATAACGCAAAATCATGTTTTCAATAGGAATAGGAAGGCCGGGCACTTTCCAGGGGATGTTGGCCTTCCAGCAACGCCATGCTTCACTGAGGTGCTGCAGAATAGTTCGCGCTTTGTTCTGCTTAATTCCCTCAGGCATCATGTCAATAATGTCGTGCATGACAGAGGCGCGGAGTTCCAGGTCAAAGTGAGACTCGACACGCTGTTTGGTCACCGTTTTAGCAACGCCCTTTGAATGGCGACCTTCAAACTGGCGAGATAGCAAGTTGCCAAGCCAGCGTTCGAGCAGTGGGGTGATGCCGCGCATGAAAAAGAGCCAGACACGCCAACCAGGAGCCCAGAAGCCGCATCCAGGTCCCTTGCCAACTGGGCCGGTGTTGAAACGATAGTAGATGAGATGCTTCAAGTCTTTGCACATTCGAATTTGTCGCATCAGCTTGTACTTGTAGCGGTACATCCCAGTGAGCTGACCAACGTGCGCAAAGATGTACTGAATTCCGTCGGCCAACTGAAAAGCGTCCACGTTGTTGAGACGATACTGAACGTGACTGTCGACGATGAGTTTGGTAAGGCGGAGAATTTCACGACACAAGTGAAAAGCGTTTCCGAAACGAGACTTCTTTCGCTCTTTAGTGGTCAACGTTTTGACTGGCTTAAGATTGAAGTTGTAATCCAAATGCAAATAATTCAAGTTCTTTCGATGAATCAGCAAGTTCAGCATATTGTAGCCTTGACGACACACCTGCAGTCCTGCTTCTACCCAGTCAATAGTTGTCGACTGGAAAAATTTTGTTGATTTAAACGAACGGAACAGGTATCGCTTCTTTTGAGGCTTAGGTCGACGATGATGAAGAGCGTTGAGTACAAAATATTTGAGTAGTTTTTGATAGGAAACGCGCACTTTAACGGGCATTCCAGGCGGGCAATGCTCGCGGTACCAGCTGGCCACCAGTGGAACATCAAGTGCTCGACGAGCACGACCAGAGCGAAGATTGTAAGGCCTGGGTGCCCACAAAAGTGAAATGCCGTTTGCAGTGTTATCGGTGTACAGTGGGCGTGAGGCAAGCAAAGGCTCAACGTAGTCTGGCAAAGTGAAGCCTTCTTCATCGTCATCATTATCTTCAGGCAAAGGCTCAAACGAACGATCCGCTTTGCTGTGGGCGATCGGGTTGATTAGAGGATCAAAATAAAAAGCCGGCAAATCGGGGTCTTCTGTTTTGATGAAGACGACGCTCGGTGTGTGGTACCTAGTAAAAAGAGATTTTACTAAGTTTTGTTGGTTTCAACTTAAAATCGTAAAAGATACTTACCATGAAAGGTAGACAAAATGGGGCAAGTTGTTGTATAGATAGGGAAACGCAATGCGGTATTCAGTACGAATCGGCTGACGAATGATAATTTTGTTAATGTCATTAAACTCATTCCAGTCCTCATCAGCGGGGTTGATGTCTTTGACAAGCGGCTCAAATTTAGGTCCACCAGGAATGGCCATATTTAGAGCTTTTGCGGTGAAGAATGATTTCAAGTCAAAGAGATAAAAGTAATTGTCATCAACCAAGTCAGTGAGAAGCTGGTTGGCAAGTCGGTACAGAGTGGCCATTTGTGGAAGGGTGAGGTTCCATTTGCGATAAGAAGTGCCGTTGACGTGCTTCGTATCCACTAGTGGCTTGTGATCGTAAAACCACTCGTAAACTTGTCCATCTTCTTCCGGATCAAGATCGATTTGAATAGCTTCAAGCGGCTCGACTTCAATAATATTGTCTGAGTAGTCTAGCGGTGGCTCTTCATCGTCAAAAGGAGGGAAACGCATTCGTTTAAAGTGACGACGATCTCGCTTTTCTCGACGCATCATAATCCACATGGAGCCCCACTGAGCAATGAATATCGGCTCAACGACCAGTGGAATTTCATTGACAAATGTGATGGCGCCGGTAATGTGATACAGGACATTCACTTCACGAATTTGCTCCCAGGGCATCGGCATGTTTTCCAGCAGCTTCAGGACGGCATGAGGAACGTACTTCAAAGCACCCAGGTAAACACGCTTATCATGTCGGTACTTTTTTGAAGTCATATCACCGTGGTCACGAATGATCTTTCTTAGGTGCTCTGGAGGCATGTCTTCCTTTTGGGTTTCGACGAACCCAAACTTTTTTCTGTCTGAATAGCGTTTCGATTGAAGTTGCTGCCATTTCTTTGACTTTTCCTTCAGCTCTTCTTCGGTTAGAAAGTTGCTGCCTTGGCTGTACTCGCTAGGCAAGGGAATGTTGAAATGTTGATAGTGCGAGTGTTGATCACCAGCAACGTATCCGGGAGGAATATTGGGCATCATTGGTGGCAGTGCCATGCCAGGTGGCACGCCGTAGGGATTCATTTTGGAGCTCTGGATTCTTCAGAAGTGCGTAAGTTGGATTCCGTAAACACAAATGAAGAAAAGCCGGCAAACAAAGCACATTTATTTTTCGTGAAAAAAATGTGAGCTAAACGCTCAACGCTAAGTCCCTGTCATAGAAGACGTGCTGTGGTGTGCTTCCAAAATCTGAAAATCTACCGGTTTTATGACTTGTAGTTTATTGCATCACCATTTTTATGTAAGTTTGAACTTGTTTTTGTAAGTTATTTGTAAAAAGTTCATGATAATTTTTACTACATTATTTTAAAGTTTACTTTAAAACTTATTACAACTGTCAGTTGTATTCTGCTACAGCTATGTGTCAAAATATCCTGGTAGAGGTCACTAGCAGATTTAAAATGTAAGAATATTCTGCTTTCTATATTGAAAAAAGCAAGGCACCAATTCGTCTTTATTATAAATAGAAAGCATGCTGTGAGAACATCAAAAGTAAGATGCCTAGACAATTGTGTGGTGGCAGCTTGCTTCATCGCCGGGCACCACTCTCCAAGTGCAGCAAGTGCTAAATGAAAATGGATTTGGACAGTGCTGGGCCGGATTAAATGGTTCTGTTAATTATTGTCTCCGAATTAAATATGACCAGCAATGGTGGAGAGAGCACTGTGTGCACTGGTGGCGGCGGTGCTGGCGACTGATGAGGCGGTGGCCAGGCGCGGATGAAGATTGATGAAGGTGGTCACCGAAAAGGCGGGTGAATGGCTCGATAATTTGTTTTGATTTGCCCTGATCAACTGAAGTGCCACTCGACGCGGTAATGAATTATTTTAAAATCAAGATTAATGAAGCAGGCACGTTCGATCGATGGCAGACACTGGCAATTGCATCATCGCTGTCACCACTGCTACTTTTTGGATTCTGTGCTTTCTTCCTTTCTCCAGCAGTTTTCTCTCTCTCTCTTTGTGCTGATTTCAGACTCCTCTTCCTTAATTAATGGCTACTAATGCATTGCAATGCCTCCCCTTCTTCCCCCTCCTTCAGCAGCTGGCTGAGACCCAATTGGGCCTCTGGCAAATCGACGCAGATTGGACCATTACTGCAGCCATTAGGGCGTCATTACTGGACAGAGTTGGGTGGTGGTAATGTTGCTGCTTCTGCTGATTTGCCTCTGCGATGCCCAAAACCCGAGTCCTAGTCTTTAGTAGTAGAGCACGTCGTGATTGATGCGGCAAGCTGCCCATTGGACTAATTCAATTTGAATAGACAATCATGTGAGTGGGAATGGAGTGCCCTGGCGCCCAGTCGGGGACATTTAGGCAATGGTCGAATTTACATTCGGCGGTCGTCTGAAAAAAGTTCAGCTTAATTAGATTAGAAGTGCTCTGAGAATGGGAGAATCGTCTTTACGCTTTGTCCGTCCAGCTCACACTTAGTCGCTTGGCAGATCTCAACTGCTGTGTGCTGTCTCTGCTACCATCACCCTACAAACTCGCCAATTGGAGTGTGCTGCTCGCTTTCTCCAATCTGCGCCTCTCAAATGGCGTCTTGTTTGGTAATTCGCCAGCAGCAGCTACTGGGCTTGCCGATAATCACCAGCGGCAGTAACCACTTTGGAAAAGTATCTGCTAGAAAAGGAAAAAAGAAGAAAAGAAATGAACAGACAAATCTGCAGTTTGGCTATGGTGGCAGCAGTTTGTGAAAAGCCAACATGCACTGACTGCCTGACTGATGACTGCTGAATTCTCTGTCTGGTGACAATATATTAGTTACATCTAATTGTGAGTATTAATTGTTCTACGCGGATTTATTTTTCTACTTTCTTAGTTCTGCTCTCATTGAGCTTAATTTAATTTGGATTTTCCTTCCGCAGTAACACTCTCTGTAAAGGACATTCTTAATGACTGAAGAATACACACTCATTTTGCGCCTAATGCTTGCCTCGGATAGACATTTCTCTCTTTTTCTAGGAGCCGCCTATTCTAATTTGCTTAGTGGCGCCAATCTTCTCTAGTTACTGCCAAGTGCACAGTTGTGCTATTGAAATTGGTGCACAATGACGATGTTTGAAGCAGCATTTGAGATGCTTCACAACAAACCGCAATCTACAAAAACCGCTTCTTACAAACACAGTTCTAAGAATTGAAAGAAATGAAAGAAAGAATTGATGTTAGAAGCATGGCTGGTGTGCCTTTGCACTTTGAGAAGCAGGTGTTCGCTTACTGTATTTCATTTTCTGTTTGAAATTCACTTCTTTGTAGTTGTATACTTTTTACAATTTTTATACTGCCCATCGTGAATCGCTACAAATTATTTAATTGCAAAACAGGATTCTCAATGATGTTTGTGAGGGTAACACAGTGCAGAAAGGTAGAAAAAAGAGCATCGAGCCTTTGAGAGGAAGGCCGCACTTTGATTGATGACTCCTTATCGGTGTAGGTGACCGAAACAATTAGTTTGATATAGAGGAAGAAATGCTTCACTTAATTGCACTCACTCGATAGGTCATTACATAAAATGACAGAACCGTTAATGGACACCAAAAACGGTTTGTTCAGTGTTCTGTACACTTTCAGTACACCTGCACATCACTGACCAAGCTATTAAGGCATCGTTTGGCAATTAATAAAGGAAGCATGCACTTCATCGCCTGCCTGAAAGTGTTTGTGACGCGACTGCAGTGCGCTCAAACTAGTGAAATGACAGACAACAGCTCAGTAGTGACTGTTCTGACTGACCACTGTTTGCAGTGATTCTTTACTTTTGTGTCGTTTTGGTGCTCGCTTTTCTAATCTTATTTTACGCCTTGTCGCCTAGTCGGCAAATTGAAAATAGCCTTCCGCCCAAAAGGCCAGCGAAGAAGTGCCGAACAGTGGAGAATGTTTACAGTGCCATTAATAATGGGCTAGTAGAAGGACAGTTGCCGGCCAGTGACGAGGACAATGGCACTAAAGGAGCTGGCTAGGCTCCAGTGCGCGCCATTGACGACGGCACATCATCAGCTCGATGATGGATTTGATTGTAAAATCAATGAGCACTAATGTTGCTTATTAGACTGCCCATTCACATGTCGCACTCGATGTGGACAGCACGGCTTTCTTGCCCTCCTTTTTTCTTCTCTGCGAATGTCTAGGCACATCATGGCACTCATTCAATCATGCTCGAATCCATTTGCTTGCCGATGATGGCTGGCAGTGGATGCCTCTGACCACAGAGCACCAAACACTGCATACCATTTGGCTGCTATCTTTGACTGCCTTCATGCAGATAGCCAATAAGTGAAAGGACTGTTCCACTTGAAAGGAGCGCAAGTTCTTGTTCAATGTCCACAAATGCAATCGATGATGCGACAATGCAAACACGCTTGTGGCTGTGGTCCTCCAATTGCTTGGTCTAAATTTTTAAAACTGCACTTTCAACAATTTTAAAACTTGTATGAACATTGAATTTATAGACACAGAAACATTAGTTGTCCACATTCTGAATCTAAATGACTTTGGAGTCCGTTTGTAGATAATTAATACCATTGGGTTTTCTAACTAGCCAAGACATCTTCAAAATGATTAGTTGGACGTTTAGTCTAGCTAAAGGGCAGTGCAAACAAACTTATTCAGAAGGACACTTGTGTGTGAGCTGTCGCTTTGATTTACATGTTTACATAATGTTCTATTCCTTGTTATGGTGACAGAAATGTAGCAAAGTTGGTAAACAGTGCAACGGACAAGTGGACATTTCCGTTTGCTTGCCGATGCTGAAGAACCTTTATTTGCCTTCAATCATTGCAGGTCGCGCAAGATGAGTGCTTTTTCTTTATTTTAGGAAACCAGTTCTCACTAAGTGCATATTCAACGATTAGTGCTAATCACAAAGTTCTTCGTGTGTGCTTGTGACTGTCTCTGACAGCCATAAATATAAAACTGATCGGAATGTTTTAATAAACACTTCTACGACATGATTAGTGTCAACTAAAGTAGTGCATCGACTGGTTGGCAGTGTGTACTCAGCTTGCGCTTTTCGCTGCCATGCGATTCTCATTAATTTGTGCTAAATCCTCTCCGACACTAATGGCATCAGACGAGGATTTTAATTGCCCACTACCAAAAGGTCCTTTAGAAAGTCGACACATAAAGTACTACTCTTGCAAGCAATTGATTTAAATTTGAGAGCTTTAAATAGAAAAACAATTGCACTCGGGTGTACAATTGAGACTGATTTTAGTTGCACAAAAATAGGTTTTAATAATTATTGCCCTAACAGAAAAACTATCTAAGCAATTCTTTTTCCAATTGCACTGTGTTCAACAGAAAATATTTGTGATATGGTCAATCTGCAAATCTAAATCACCCACTTTTCCTCAATCTGACTGACTCTGCACATCTTGATTTGATTACAGCATACTTTCAGTGCATCTACTTTTCTCAAGAGAGTCATCCATTTGCATACGTTTCGGTTAGTCGATTTAACTAACCGAAAACGACAAGGCTGTTTTGGCAATGTAAACTCTTACCCAAAATTGTTTCTGTTATTAGCTTCACAAAAGCAACTGCCCCTGGAGTCGCCCATCTACAATGGCCATTTAAGAGAAATGGCTCAATTCTTTCATTTTTCTGTTTTTGTCACATATGCTAAACTAAGCCTAATTAGCTCCATTCCATTTGTTTTTAGCTTTGCGACAGGTTTATTTGAACTTGCATTTGGTACCCGGTGATGCCTACCAAAGTTCGGCCTGCGCCTCAGGTAGTACAACAGTGCACTTAACTGTTAGCAAGCACTTCAAATGTGCTTTTGAGAATCAATTAAATTGCCTTTACGTGCTGGTGGGCATAGTAGAGTCAGCATATCAGCGACAGTTTGATGTGTGACCACATATGCTCGGCAGTTATTGGTCCCATTTATGTGTTCGCTAATTTTATTCATTCGTGCAGTGAGCTGTAAAGTGGACACATGTTTGTCCACCGCTGAGATGCACACTTTTCTGGTGACTAGTGGCTCACACACAGATTGCTCGGGCAGTGTCTCCCTGTGGATGAAGCAGTGGTGTCTGCATTCAGCATCTCTTCTTGGGCGCAATGTTTGGCAGTGGGAGCAGTGATCTGCAGCAAACGCATAGCTCATGCAAATCCATCGTTTGTCAAAAGTTGGCCTGCAAGCAACCCGAGTGCTACTACTGTCACTAATACCACCACCACCACTTCTACTGGCCAAATGGTCCTCTGTGGCACACATGCAAATGACATCGATTTATGTATTGCCATTTCCTTATCTGTTCAAGCCTTCATTACCCACAGTTTTTACCCGCTGGTTGCTGTCCTGAGCATTACTTCAAAATGCAAAGTCAAATCAAATCAAATGAAATAGAATTGCTACTGCTTTTGGTGAATAGAAGAGAGACTCTGCTACTGGCTGCCAAGTGAATTTTGCAAATCGTCGTAGGTCGATTATTGCCTGTTTGTTGCCTGCCACAAAACAACGTTTGGCAGCCAGAAAAATATCCGCTGTGGGTTATTGCAAATGGCAGCCTGGACTTGATACAAAACTGTTTTCTATATCTTTTGCGTATGCACTGAATTCTGTTTTAATTCTGCTCACCGCACCCGGGCCATCAAACTCAAACGACGGCAATCAATTTGATATTATTATTATTAAATATTTATTCACAGATTTTTCTTACACTGCAGCATGAGCAAATGCGGAAATTGCAAATTCATCGTACTGCCATCATCGTGCTCAATAACTGCTGCTACGTAGCACTATTGATGTCTTTTCAGTGGGTAGCTCCCTGCAAATTTTCTTTGCTGCAAAGCATTTTTGAAATTTATTTAATTGAACTTCAGCTTATGAGTTGTGGTCACCAGTGAGGCAGCAAAAAAGGTCATGACACTGCTCGTTAATAAAAGTCAACAGATTCGTGTTTCGGCAACACAGTTCTTTGCTATAAGTAAATCAAGTGAACAAAATAATTTGAACTTTCAGTCAACGGCGAGTATCGAGTAACAAGAAAATCTCATTTAAGCAGTTTTTTAAATTTAAAATGTGCGATACTATTTTTCTAACAAACAATGCAATGACAATTTAAAATGAACAAGAGAAAACATGGTTGACAAAGATACAAAATTGGTTCTACCACTGTCGACCACCACCGCTGCCTCTACAGCTTTGCAACTGTGAATGTTTATGAATTAAACATGCTTCTTGGTCAAACTAAAACGCATTCACAATGAGCATCTCCAATGTTTTCTAGATATGGTAGTTTCTACCACTTCTTTGACTCTAAATGATAAATTGAATTGTCTAATTTACAAAAGAGAATCCCTGACACAACACTGGCCAAAGGGCCTTTCACACTTGGCCACTCAAATTTTGCCTAGCCACTTTTCTAACAGTAGTTTTCCTTTCACCTACTTTTTTTTATTTTGCGTTTTGCAGTGGTCATTTGGCTAAACTGTCAAAAAGTGAAGTTTGCGGTCATTGTCCACTTGCTACTGCGGATGTCTACTAATCGAATTAGATCAAATCAATAGTTATAATCGAGTCATACTTTGATTGCCCACAAATTAATTAGATCGATTCTGTCCACAGTTTGTGGTGGATTCTAATTGATAGATTGCGAACAATTGAAACAAGTGAAGGAGCCGATATTATCGATAATTGGCCATCGCTCTGTTTGAGCAGCTAATTGGCATAAGCAAAAATGGGGCTAGCAGTCGTTTTTTCTTTGAATAGTGCCATTAGGACAAGGCCTAATCGGTCACACTCGACCGACACTGCTGCTTCTGCTGTTGTAGCTGCAAACACACACATACACACACAGGCAGAGACAAACACATTGAACGATACACAGTCTAACTGAAACAACTGGACAACTAACTGGTCGAATGTTCAATTGCATGTCAGTTCTCAACTGGCAGGAAGCAATGACTGTTTGCGTCCAGTGTGTGCCCAGTGCCGCCAGCAAACGGGGCCCCTTTCTGGTAGCAGCACAGAGTAGTCTGCCCTGCCAATGACCAACTTCCGAGACTGTGGGGTGCTCCTTCATTGGAGGATGCCGTTTCCGCCGAGTCCGCGCCCACAGAGGCCGTCTTGACGACGACTGCGTGCCACTGCTACTCTCTCGCCGAGTTTCGTCTGCAGAGTTCGCAGTCGCTTTGTAGTTCTCTGTCACACTTTGTTCTTCTTCTTCTTCTTCTTCCGAAACTCTGCCAGCAGAAGGAGCAGTGAACGAGCGTCAAGTGAAGGCATGCGGCAGCACTACCACCGACCAGCAGCATTGCAAATCAAGTGAAGCCCGGCTCAATCTGTTCCAGAGCTTAATTTGCCGGCACTTTTATTCATCGTGCAGTTCAGTTCAGTTCGGTGTCGTCTTTTTTCTCTTCAGTGCAACATCTTTCGCATCAGCCGTATGAGTGTGTGCATGTGTTCGCACATGGCCTCTGTCATCTCCATTTAATTCCGCTTTGCTTAATCCCGTTTTTTTTGTGAGCATTATTTTTCTGGTCTTTACTGGTTTCTCCTATGCGGCCAAGTGTCATTAATTAGTGGCACACAATCAATCTCATCTCCACTAATTGTTTTGTGCATCTACCACTGCCTAGGCCCACTGTGCGCTCGGTATTTTTGGCAATGTTCGCCTACCTCGATCGATCGCAACAAGCGTCATTTGTCAGTGTCCGGTAGTGTGTTTTTGTTTGTGCCATACCAAACACTTTGCAGTTTTTTCATATTCTCTGCACAAGATTGCCGTTGTTGCTGCAATCTCAACGGCCGAGTTAATCAAAACAATTCTCAAATGGACGCTGCCATTTGAGTTGAGGCACACAAGCAAATTTTACAAGTTTGGAAAGAGCAATTCGGCAAATGTATCTAACGATAATTGTTGCCATTTGACGGGTAGTTGTGCTGCAATCGAAGATACAAATGCTATTGAACAGTGACAATCAAAGAGTGCCAACAGCAAGGAGGCAAGCAACGGCCACCAAGTGGACCCCCTGACCCTTGCCGCGATACAAATTGAATTGCAGTCCGTCAACTAATGATCTAATTTAATAATGTCCATGTCGATCTACAAGCACTGCTCAATCGATTTAATCTTCCTGTCAGTCAACTCAATGGGCGAAGATTGAAGGCGCGCGCCATAGCGAGCGAGGGAGCAGACCAAAACGAGTGAAAGAGAGAAAGATCGACTTGGCACATTAGCGCCCTTCAAAGAAAGAAGCTAATAAGGCGAACAGTGGGAAAGCAAAGACTGGAAGAATTAGTCATTGACAATTGCATGCCATTTGCAATCGAACTGATATATGGCCCTGTCAGCGGTGTCATCAGAATAATCGTCTCCATTATGGCATCATTATAATTTGAATGTAATAACATTTCATTATTGACATGTCTCAGTGGCTCAGCTCGCCGATCGGGCAAGACAGAAGGCGGAAGATTAAGGGAAAACACTGGTAATAGGCGCAGTTTGACATAATCACGCAGACTACAGTCGACAGGAGACACCAGTGTCAGTGCCAGTGTCACTACTGCTGCCTGACATTTCCGACCCATCCGCCGCGACCGCTTTCTACCGCCCGTACACTGCTCACTGTCGCGTGGCTATCACCACTTTCACCCCTGCCTCGGCACCACTACAACGCCTACCACTGATGACCTCATTTGAAGAGTGTGACTCAACAAGCTAGTGCTCGCCATCATCGGGTCTGCAAAGAGTAAACACAGCCAAATGTCTGCAGCTTAGGCTCAGGCACTGTGGCCACTGAGGGTCAGTGGACAGTTGAGTGCTCAATCAGAGACAGTGGCACCAGTGTTTTGTCCAAGCAGTGCCGTCAGCTGCCGTCCGCCGCCGTCGTCCTCGCCCTATTGAGGACACTGCCAGTCCGAAGTTTGCCACTGTGATTGATTCGCCCGCCGATCGATTAACACTTATTAATTGTTGAGCCTGGCGAATGTCACTGAGTCCTTTCATCATCATCCTTGCTTCCTTCTCTTTTTCGTCTTCTTCCTCCGACTTCCTCATTCTCATCTTCTCCTGCTCATTGCTCACTTGTGCGTCATGCTTTTGCTTGCTGCCCTTCAAAGGAAGGCATCGATTCTCAGTGCACTGAACATTAAGTGTTATGCATGTTCGCATTAACGGCCCGCAAAGCGTTGCAGTTTTGTGGGACAGAGCAGCACCTAATCGATACTGAATCGGATATAAATTATTTAGATGTTTGCCTGTTTCGAGTGGTGCGACGACGACGACGACGACGATGCTTCCTTTCACATGTACCGAAGCTGTCAAGTGAAGATGAAAGTGGCCGTGCCTTCTGCGGCATCCTCGCCACCGCCGACGTCGCCACGGCCAACCTTCGAGCCACCATCGAGCGACGTCAAGCCAACAGTAGGCAGTTGCTCTGGCTGTTCTTCCTCCAACTCGTCGAGACTTACTTCAGCGCTGAGGAGGACGAGGACGTCAAGATCACTCGCCTGTCGACAGGAAAGACCGACGAGCCGTTTCGATCGCAATTGGCGGTGTCAAAGTCTGCCAGTAACCGAATCCATCTCTAAGACATCACTGTCCACCAGGCGACTGTGTCTGTTTACATTTCTCCTCCTGTACGCATCCGCCGGAGCGGCGGCCACGGCGACTGCCGCCCTCGCCAAGGCACAATCGGTGGATCAATTCTGTAAGTCTGTAAATCACCCATGCATGCATTCCTATTACCCGCGCCTGTTTGTTTGCTTGCCGCTACTCTTTATGTGATCTTACGCTCCTAAACACAGCTCTTTTGCCCGTTTGCTCCTGGCAAGCGAACTGTGGCGGCAGCATTATATTAACTGAGTTTAATTGCGGCGGCAATGCCTTTTTTCTTAGCTGCAATGACATATCATCCTTGCAGACGAAACTGTCTTCTCCCTTTTCCCTCACACTATGTGTAGCACTGAGTGTACGCCGCATCACCATCCCCAAAATGGCCCACTGGGATGGGGCGAGAGTAGGCAGGCATCGTCTTGGCGGCATCGTGGGGTGCGCTGGGTCGGTGTTGATGCCTCTGACAGCCTGACGAGTGCTCCCTGCCACCCGCTCCATCTTACTACTACTAGGTGTAAAGAAGAAGAAACAGCAGCAGCAGCAGTGCTTTAGAGTCTGATGAATGCTGCCTTTGCGTCTACGTTCATCGCCTTCTTTGCATTTGCATATCGTTTCCATTTTACATTTTAAACGTTTCAATTGTTTAATTCGGCCGACTGAAAATGGAAAACATACACAAAAGAATGGTTGATTTAAATTGAAATTTAATTTAGTCATCATGATTCTCACTGCGTGTCAGTGAAAAGATAACGTACCGATTACATTTTTAGTTGCTGTAAAAACAATCATTTTGTTTGCAAAAACCTTTGAACATTCTAAATAATTTTCACATTTGGTGGTTTTAGACGTTCAGTAGTGGACATCAGCAACCGATCATATTGTGCCCATTAGTGCACAGCTTTCAAGGAAATGATTTGTAAACTTTTTTTAGCTTTGACGAGTAAATGGACAGAAAAGTAACAGAGAAAAAACTTCAATGGATGCGTACATGGCTCAATGGCATCCATTTAGGAGTGCGCTGAGTGCTGTGCCAGAAAACGAGTAGTTTCAGTAGCACTAAGAGAATCAATGCAACGTCAGTGGACTTTTGGTGGTGCTACCACAGCAAAAATGACCATTCAGTAGTTGGAAACATCGACTCAGACAACAACAGCAGTAGACAACTCGACAAATTAGCAGCAGTGTTTGGGTGCCGATGAAATTCACCAACAGGAACACAGACACTGTCCGCCAAGTGCACGTTCTTCGTGTTGATTGTGTTGTCTGTGTCGCCGGGAGTGCATTTGTTCTCGTTGCAGTGTCGCATTCACAGCAAGCATCGTGTTTGTCCATTTGATGCGGCAAAAGGCAAGTTTGGCGCTGCTCTGGCGGCCCCATCGCTTAAAACCGTTTTCGTGTATCAACCAAATGTTTCAGCACTATCACCAGCAGCACCAGCACCAGTTCTGCCATTGACTCTGTTGCATTAGAATAAGTGCATTCGCTTTGTGGGTCGGCTCTCAGACGGGCACACAATTTGAAAAGTCGTTTTTTAATTTGTCTAAATGTTGTTTTGCTTTGTTATTCGATCACAACCTTTCGCTGTTTGTATGTGTTTTGAGCCTACTACTACTGCTTTTTGCTACCCCAGCAAACAACGGTAGCATTAAAAGTTGCAAATAAATTTTTTCACTTTTACAGTGGCCGCATCGTCAAATCAGTGGGCCGCAAAAATGCTCGTTTCACACTGCCTCGCAATGCAGTAAACAGAATATGCACTCTCTCTTCCATTTTCCATTCACTTGGTGCTCTCAATGTCGCTCCCGTCTTTTAGTTGTAAAGCGGATTTTCAAAACAGTCATATCACTCAAATAAATAAACACATTTCTTCTTTTTGTATTCATTCTGTTTTTTCGGTAGCGACCATTGACCAACCCAACTGGGCTGGCGAGGACGAACCTGAGGAGCACAGTACTTGATTTCCAATCGATTGTCTAAACTGGTGTTTGTTTCTTTTTTTATGAGCACTGACCCGCAGAAAGTGGCGTCACAACTGCTTCCCTTGCCTACTGGCAGTCGTTTCTTCTCTGAATAGTGCCATTAAGACAATCAGAGAGAGAGAGAGAGAGAAAGCGCACTCTAGGCCTTCACCGTAGTGCCCAGCAAACGGTGTCTGTCTGTGTGCAACTCTGCGATAACTCTGACTCAATTGAGTCCCCTAATTCTTCCTTCCTTTGCATTGAAATCTTTTATCTTTCCATTTGTCGGCTGCCTCCTTTCAGCCTCGCTTGGCTTTTTAGCAGCCACCCGGAGTCAGTGTGTGTGTGCATTCTCCGTTTCGGGCGTCCTGTCTAAACGTTTGCAACATTTAGTCCTTTTCTACTAATGCCCCATGCTCTCTGCTTGTTGTCTCTTGCTGACTGCTGTCATTATTTAGTAGTCTCACAGTAGTTTGGCACTGTTTGTCAGTTTGTGTCGATATCCTCTCGTTAGAGCGTCACTTTCGATGTGAACGATAATGATGATTATAATAAAAAGATAATGGTAATCATTTCACTTTCAATTGCATGGTCTTAAATACAGCGACAAGATTGGCACTAGTACATTTTCTCGCAGTGAGAAAAGAAAGATGTTCAGCGCCGACTGAGCCTGGAAAAAAGTGAGAGAAAGACTCTTGGCCCTTTCAGCCAAACATGTCTCTCTGACGCTAGCTTTGTCTGTTGTAAAGTGTGCAGCTAAATCGACTAGGAAGGAAGGAAGTCGGATTCTTTACCGTTTACAAAAATTGAACTTTTTTGTTATACTTTGTTGTTGTTGCTGTTTCTTATTGTTTTTATGCCATTTCCTCTCGCACGCACAAACCGGTGACTGCAAGTTTTTTGCTGCTTTTGCTCGTTTACCAATGAATTGCACACTTGCAAGCCCACTCGCACACACACTTGTATTTAAAGTTTAAACATAATCGACTCAGTTTTAGTTTAAAAACTGTTGTAGTACACTTTGTTATAAGGTATATTGATTCATTTTATAAACGGTTTGCTTCAGTGGCGCGTTATGTTAAGCATCTCCACTTTGTTTGACGTATTGGTGTCTGTCAGCCAAAGTGTTGACTGCAAGATGATGCGGGCAAAAAATTGTGATGATGTGCAATGGAAATCCAATTAGCGAGTCAGTGACCAATCGAAACACTGGCCATGTGGTGGCATTTTAAAGTGGCGCATAATTAACCAAAACAGGAAGATTAGTTACAGTTGGCTGGCAGTAAGCAAGGCATCCCTTCAAAACAGTCTGCCTATCATTTGCACATTTCAGCGACCCGATGCCTTTTATGCCTTCGTGCACTCTAATGGCGACTACCATCTCTCGGTCTGCTCATGTTTCCCAGGGCAGGCCAAACCAGGCCAAAACTGGTAATGCTGTGGGTGGCAGTGCTGCTAGCCATCATCTAGGGCGCTCAACGCACCGCTGCATCGGTCCTTCGGCACTAGAGGCTCCCTGAATATTGGTGCGGATGCTGATTCGCCTGCTGATGCTGCTGCTGATGCTGCTGCTGCCGTCGTTGTGTCTGCCATGACTCCTCTAGCTAGCGTGCTCTTCTTGCCCTTCATCTATCACTCGAGCTAGTCATCCATTCAGGCAATCTATTGCTTGCCATTCGCCAGCTAGCCAATTCGACAAAACACACAGACAGACAGACAGACAGAGAGAGAGAGAGAGAGAGAGAGAGAGAGAGAGTGTGTGTGTAGTGCAGAGAAATGGCAACCTTTTCCAAATGGCCACAATTCGATTGATTCCCACTTCGGCATTGTTTAAGCCAGCGTAGAGGCGATAAGTGCAGTGAAAAATAGTGTGCTAGCCAAAATGGGGTAATTTTAAAGCGATTCCTCTATTAAAGCGTTATGAATGGTCATTATGAGTGATTGCGTGCTACTAGAGCAGCAGTTGAACAGAGACTCGTCTTGCCAGACCTTGCATCAGCTCTTTCACCATTTCCACTGACTCGTGTTTGAGCGGTAAATAAATGGAGCAATGGACAAATTGTGAAATGTGAGCTTGGTGGTGTCATCGAGGCGCTTTGAGGATGCCAGCCAAATGGTCCTTAAATTGGTTTGCACATTTATGCACTCACTCTAAAATGATGCACTTAGACTGGTTGCTGGTAGAGAGATACTCTAAAAATCTAATCTGATTAGACAGTTTCAACTAGGTGTAAGCAAATTAGCTGTCGCCTAATCAATAGTATACTGCGAGGCGACGATAGTCAAACTGCGGTAATCGTATTACGAGATTAGTAATAATTTAAAATGCAAATGTAGAATAATAAAGGTATTTCAACGGAAGTTTCAAAAATGGCACGTTGAATTGTTGAATAATTTAAATTAATTCAATAACTTTTACTATCATCAAACGTTGTAAAATAACTGCAAAAATTGATAGTTTTTTATTTTCTCGGTTGCTGATCACTGGACACAATTGAGTTTCAAAAATTAGTAATAAGCGAAAATGTAATTAATGCCAAGCAATAGGGAAATATTTGTTTTGCAGCAATGCCAGGCATTAGTTGATGCGGTAGGGTTGTGGCAGAAATTTCAAAACAGTAGTAGTAGTAGCAAGGCCAGTTGGCACTGGCCCACACTGACACCAAGAGAAAGGCCAACATTCGAATGTAATTAAAGCCATTAGGAGGAAAGCATCACAGTAGTGAACGAACACAGCAGCACTGTGAATGCATTGTAGTGTTGGGTAGAACTCGCGTCGATCGAGTAATGCGATTACGATTAGCATAGAGCAATAAATATGACTGCTATTATCTTTATTAATTATGCAAATTAGCCTACAGTCAAAACAGTGAAGCAGCCTGAAAATAGTTTCGATTTAGAGTTTCCCTTTTCTACCAGAGAAAAAACTATACTGCCCATACTAATTGACATAAGTTTTAATTAAATTTACTATGAGAAGTGAAAAAAAGAAACAAAAAAGAAACTTTACAAAAAGTTGCTTTTTTGCAGAGCGGCAAGTTGCGCTTTTAACTTTTAGGCAAAAAGCTACTGCAGTATTAGCAGCGGATTGCTAGGCAAGCAATTAAAACTTTCAACACTTGCAAGGGTCTCTAGGCTCAGAATGGTTGCAGAATGAGTTCATCGTTGTCTTTTCATCCTCCCTGACTGAGATTGGAATTGCCATTTGCAATTGGAAAACGATTCTGCCAATGTGAAGACTAGGCAATCTTGCCAAGAGAAGAATCTTTTTCTTCTTCCTTCTTTTTTGGCGTAATTCAATTAGCCGAGCATCCAAATTAAATTATGAGCAAACGGTTTCACTCCGTCTCGTTAGAGCAATCAAAATCGCCCGCTTTGTCGTTTGCAATGGGTCGTGCTGGTCATGTTTGGCGTGGCATCAAGACCAAGAGGGTTCTCCTCTACGATTTCTCGTCAAAGCACTGAACTTGATGCCTTCGCTCCACTGCAGTCCTCTTCAACTGGGCACTGCTTCATTTTTTCTCTTGTTCCGTTGTCATTGATTCAATTAAGTTAGACTTGATTTCCAATTACGCTTGTTTATTGTTCAACAGGGCCATCCATCTACAAATGGCCAAGCAATAGTTATGGCAAATTGGCGTTATAAATTAATAAAAATTGCTTACTTTTAATTACGTCACTCAATTGGTAATCGACATGTAATGGGCGCCGGCTTTATCTGAACACACTGATTGACGAACGGAAAAGCGGTGTAGCGGTGAGAGGTTGCACTGGCCTCTCGTGGTCGTAGCTCCCAGTGATGGTCTTTTTCTGCACTGGAAACGCATTAAAGCACAGTCATTCAATGATGGAACGTGCTTGCCAAGCTGCTTCGGAATTTGCTGCCAAACCACTGAAAGTGCACGAGCATAAAATTGCCTGTGCTGGTGCAGGCGCTTGCGGGGTGCAGTGATAAATCAGAATGCAACAAACGATGCCAACTGCCAGCGAATGTGATCAGACAGCTAAACAGTGAAGGAGCACCAACTTCAGCAATTCAACTGCTTTGGATCAATCACTTCTTTTGGAGAGGAGAAGTCCCTCTTGCCAGCAGATCAGTACTGCGACTCTGTCTTCTATTGACTCGATACCTTTGCTTGTCGAGGAATGCGAACCCGGTACAGTTTCAGCTCAATACTTTTTCTACTTCTACTACCACTAATATTTTATGCGTTTATTTTACAATGACTTTTTGTCAATCGACTTTTTCTTTCCAATTCTATTCATTTTCTGTAGTCACTGGTGTAGAGAGTGAGTTAGGGTGTTCTATGTTTCTCACTTTTTTTTCAGTAGAACCGTGGTGGCAAGTGGCAGTTCTGAATGGAGGCAAAGAGATTGACACAGAGCCAGGCGGTGACGGGCTGCTCGGTTCTGTCAGATGTGCTGACATGGCCAATGGAGGATGCATAGAGCGCAGACTGAACAAGCAGACTGAGATGGGAGCAAGTGCGAGACAAGCACTGCAACCAGAGGAAACAACCCCATGCCATAAAGATTCTTTTTATTTCTTTTGTTGCAGCAGCATTGCCGCAGACTGAAAGACCGTCTCATTTGACTTTGATCAGAATCAGCGGTTTTTTGTGCAGTCTTCTCATGGCCACGCACCGAGTGGCAAGCAGAAAGACAAACGAAAGAAGAGTACAAGAAAAGAAAAAGGAGAAAGAATTGGGCCGATCATCCAACGCTAATAGAGAGTGTGAGGACAAAGTGGCCGAACACAACTTGACTTACCACTAAAACGCCGGCCATGTCTATTAAAAAGTCGTTACAAGCGCTTCTTTCTCTCGTTACTCCCACTTTCAACGACACATTGTCTGCGGCAAAGTTGGCTGTAGCCTTAAAAGTGTGTGGACTGCAGTGATGCAGTAGTAGACCACTGTTCACTGTTCATTGCACTGTACACAGACTGCTAATATGCAAATGTCATATTAATATGTCCCATTGAGAGGACATTCGCCGGCAGTGCAAGGAGAGAGAGAGAGAGAGAGAGAGAGAGAGAGAGAGAGAGAGAGAGAGAGA
>JAALOO010000632.1_pt1 | contig 29972 bp, 25 predicted proteins | sample 7257641 | NCBI WGS metagenome assembly JAALOO01 (sample SAMN14085613, study PRJNA598686) | mite metagenome | biome: ENVO:01001000; feature: ENVO:01001002; material: ENVO:01001226; isolation source: single female mite from University of Michigan culture on fish food culture... ...
TTCACAATTTGACTGGGTTCAAGTTATATCTGTAAAAAATTTTTTACAGTGTTGTGTCATTACCAAATAAACCTCTAATTTTTCTTGAATTAAAGATACGCACTGATATCAATCTTATTAGTGCATAGGCAAGCCAAATTGTATTTGTTTCAAAAACTTGCAAAACATTCGTAAAGTAATTTAACATGCAATCGAGTTTGAAAATATTCACGCAAAATTACACATTTTGAGCGACATTGTAGCACTTCTCTCTTGTCTAGAGAGCACCATGTGCATTTTAAGATTTCTGCCTCTGCGGAGATTTTGCTTTTCGCTGAAGTGTGATCTCTGTGAATAAATCATGGCGCCTGTTGGCTGCCGTTGACATTTTGACGTTCACGCGTTACTACTTCTTAGCAATACTCACTTGAACCGCCTTTTTGAAATTCTTGTAAAAGAAAATACATGCGTTTGTACAATTTTAGGCTGAAAAATGCCACAGCAGAATGAGACTACGCGGACAATGACACTGTGACACACGTGCTAATTGGCAGTAGTAGTGCTGCCGCAGACTTTGCCGCCACATCAACTCGGTGGGGCCAATTATTTGACCACTAATTCGTGCGAAATGTTTGTGCCTTCAAACAATGATAAAACGTTCGCAAGCGGCCGACCACACATGTCAAACCAAACAGATGGCCTGATGTGATGGTGGTGGTGGTTACCCAGTTATAACTGTAGGTGAACACTGTGATCTGAGTACTAGTGCCGTGCCTTTGCTGCTGCTGCTGCTGGTGGTGGTGAGAATCGAGACATCAGTGGGTGAATCTGAGCCTGCTCAGACTGACTGTTCCACCACAAGTGGCCACAACTGTGCAACTGCCACTGGTGGTGGCCGGTCCCATTTTCCCTCTCTTGTCTCTGTCATGTCCACTTTTAGCCGTACATTATTGTGTGTAGTTTGTGTATTTAATTAAAGACCTGATTGACATGGTTCGTGTTGGCGGGGAAAGAGGCACACAACAACACAACAGTTGCTTGTGCTTTTGACGGCAGCGAATTCACACCTTGCGCACTGCCAGTCGTGTGAGTGTATGTGCCACCGAACTGCCACCACAACACTGCAGTTCTCGATTGATGGCCGATGAGAAGAAGAAGAAAAAGAAGGTGCTGAGCAAGTTGCCGTCACTATCACTGTTCCCACTGTCGACTGATCGACTCATTTCGTTGACACGCAATCACCACGGCCAGAAACATCATTTGATATTCCATTACCTTTGCTTACCGCAGAATGCGCGCTGCGTGCCTCAGATGAGATAGAGAGCTATCAGAGCTGACACTTGAATCATCTAAATGTTACCTCACTTAGCAGTTGCTGACATGCAATGACTCGAAAAGATCCCCGCTGCCGCATTCAATCAGCTGCCCGTGGACTGTCCATTTTTGCTGAAATCAATGGAAAGTTAAGCCGACGAGTGAGCGTACTTTTAATTGCAACATTGCTTAATTAGACTTGAGTGAGCGAGATTAGCATCTTTAATGCGTGCACACAAGTGCAGCTCGACCACCAAGATTGACTGTCGAGTGAGTGCACTCTGACGACTGTCATCGCTAATAGTGGCAATTTATTTTGTAATCAGATATACCTTCTAAATTGGTAAATTGCTATCTTTAAGTAAAAAACATACGGTAGTTCTGGGGAGATGACAGTCTTGTCCGGTGTTTTGCGGTGGCATTGTGGTCGCTCGACAGACAATCTAGGTAGGACCTGTTTGATTGCCTAAACGGCCACTAATTAGCATTCAATCGCACAGCAGCAGCAACAGCGGCTAATTGCTACTCTCGACTCAGGCACTAAGTACACTCGATTTCTATTGTTTGCAACTACTCGACGCACAAACACAACTAAGCTATGCTTGATCTTGTTTGCAAAACTCATTCATTATCTACTGTAGTGCACTGACTCCACTCACTGCAGAGTGTCTTGTCAAATTACTGAGCTAATTTTCTTACATTATTTTTAATTATGACCGGCATCGGTTATGTTGTTTTGGCTGCATCTAAAACCCCGTTCTGCTGATGTTTCAGTGCACCAGCCCGCATCAGAAAGTCGGTAATTGATCATGGCTTTGCGAACTGCCCATGACTACTACTGCAGCCACCGTGATCAGAGGGCCAACATTCATACCTGCGCACATTCAAGCTGAGGACTGCTGACTGTGCTGAGGTGCAATTTATCACTAGCTACTTTGGGTGTCAAAAACCGCCATGAGTCCATCTCCACTGCAACCGCACAATTCCGGTCTCTGGCCAACTGGCCACTTGCGTGCCAGCTTCAATGTGTGTTTGTGTCTACTTGACAGAACAATTCGATCACGATTGTCTCCGGGCATTTTTGCGCCAACAAAAAACGGTTAGCAAGTTAGAAGTAGGGAGACGTCGCATAAGAATACTTTTTAGTACAACTTTGCATAAACAAAGTTTTTATCTGAAACATTGTTGACGTCTACAGAATCACCGTAAAGTTAGCAACTCGCCAGCTTGAGCAACTTTGATGATCGTTTTCTTCTAGCAAAATGGCGCTCATCTGGAAAACTTGTCAGCAGTGGAGGGTATTATTAATATGTCATAGTTGGGATCAGTTGATGACATGAATGTGCGTTTGACTGCTCTGTGCTTGCTGCTCCTTTAGCTCAGCATCTCTGCACACATTTTTTTCAATCACATACTCTCACAGACAGGTTAATTTTGCGGTAGAATTATAATTTTCAGTTGCATGTTTGTTCCCAAGGCTGCTGAATGATCTCTGTTTGCTTTAAAATTCTCTGCAAAGACCATTTTCAAGCTATTTTCACAACTGATTTGATATGTTTGCGTTTAAATGTATTCTAAATTAAGTTCATTTCATGCTTTCTCTCTCTCATCCATGAACACTGCTGTTGTTGCTGCTTCCTGTCTCAAGCCATTCACGGCGTGTTACAACTCTGCAAGTAATTAGATATAAGAATTTAATTAAAGAGGATAATTTTCATTTTAATTTGACACACTCCAAGCTTGCCACTTGGTCTTTTATTTTAAAGCCATTTTTTCCAGCCAAGTTTGTACAAGCTACTTCCTCAAACTCATCTTTTTGAGGGTAACTTTTATTCACGCTTTTAAATGAATACACTTGCTGGGAGTCGTTTGGCAGAATCAGTGGCAAACTTTTTTTCTTCAAGCGTGCAGGCAGTGTGGATTTGTCATCAAGACTATTCTCACTGCAAATATAGCATCATTTCTCATCAGGCTTCTAATTATATCGTCTCAAGTAGTTCTGCTCAGTCTGCTCGTTGACTTTGCGACAGAATCTCTATGCGAAATATGTAAATGGCATAATAAATTGAAAGAGAGATGCAAGTGACTGGCTGAACTCTTTGAAGCAGCAGTTGGGAATGTCTTTCTTGACACATTGTTGCAGTCGTTGCTGTTGTTGTCTCGTCTGGATGGATTCATCGATGTACGAGAGCCTGAAGAGTACTGGCTTCCAATGCCAATCGGTGCCTGTCTGTCGGCGGTACTGTCTGCTGTGAGTGTGCACTGCTGTGACTTTAGAAATGACTACTATATTTAGCTACTGCTGCTACTGCTTTTGCCAGTTGTCGTCTGAGGGCCTCTCCTGTCTGACTGCCTGCAGTTTATTACCTTGCAGTGCAGTGATCCTTGTGAACCAGTTAAAATGTCAACCGACTGGAGCCCATTGTCGTCCTAATTGCTACCGTTTCGACCGCACCGATTCTCCGGCACTGCCAATTAATCGGTCTAATGAGGAGGAAAGCGGCGATAAAGCCTCTCGGTCTGCCCTCGTCTGTGTTTGCGTCTGTCTGATGGTCTATTATTTTTTCTTCGGCCAACCTGTGCTGCCACTTTTCATTTGCTGCTCCAGTGTGTGCTCTAGTGCTGCTGGTGTCACTGCCGATGAAAGGAGCTCCTTCATGTAGGAGCACTTTGCCTTTGCGCTCGCACTAGGTGGTCTATCTCCTCATGGGTCTTTCATTCTTTCATTCGGTTCCGGTTATTTGATACTTTCATTTGTTTTGCCATCTTATGCATCACTGATGCTTCTGCTGCTGTTGCCTGATTCACAATGCGATAACACTTGTTTTGCTGCCGTTTAAACTTTGACCAGCCCTTGTTTGCTTTCACTTCAACTGAACCGAGCTGTTGTTGTGCTTTTAAAGTCAACCCTGCCCGCTGACCAGCAAACGGTATAATAAATCATCAAAATGTCCTTTTGTTTTATAGTTATTAACTGTTTTTTGAATAGAGTAAATCGTGGCCATTTGTAACTGCTAGAAAATATTTATGACTAAACGCTGTAACCTACATTTGCTGCTAATAAGCGTTTTACTAATTGCACATTTCATTGAATTTTTCTAATCAAATCAGTTAATTAAGTTAATTAAGCTATACGACATGTCTTTGCGCAGTTTTACTGCGGAACAAATCGCTTTTTCTGCAAATCCGCTTTTATTGAACACTGCCCCGGTTAGATACAATCTTTTTTACAGGTGCACAAAGTTTTTCTACATTTAGTTTGACTAGAAGATAATCTTCTTTTTTCCATCACTTCTCTGCACCCGAAAGCTAAAAAAAGAGAAAAGTTAGCAGGCCATCAATTTGTACTTATCAATTAGCAGAGCATTGTGTCTGTGTGCTACTGCACTTAGCTTGGCCACGATTTGCCTTTTGCAGTACCACTAACCACTGCCAGTGAGATGCAACAGTTGTGCAAGTCATCAATAATAATATTTTGACTGCAATGAGGCAGAATTTACATTTATAAGGTTGGCCCGAACTTGTCCGTTCTGCCCGTTTCATCTGTAATTTGTCTTGTGCTGAACTTGACAGCCTTCAGCCTCATCTTATTGGCGCCATTGCTCTGTTTGCCTTCAATTGCCTACCACCATCACTACCACCAATGCGCCACAGTGTGACACGTTGCGGTCAACGTGTGACTGCCAGAACTGCTACTGCTGTTGTTGTTGTTGTTGCTTCTGAGCTCCATCCATCTCCTGTCTGCTGTCACATTGCTGCCATTTGCCAGTGTCATTACCTTCCTCTTTTAGTCTCTACCACCACCACCTCCCCCTCCCTGTCAATTGCCTCTTATCGATTGGGCCCCTTTTAGCGCATTGCATCGCCAAAACATATTCCAATTTACATTTCCAATCTTCTCTTCTCCTTTCTCAGGCTCCACTGTGCCGCACAGTCTGTGCGCCCCTTGCTGCAGACCCAACCTTTATATTTCAGCAGCAGCAGCAGCCACTCAGCCTTACTGTCGTTATCATTTGTGCAGTTTGATTGATTGTAATTAAGGCTAATATCGATTGTAATTATGCGCCAGTTGGCATAATGTAACAACTGCTAACATGCATGTATTCAAAGCAAACAACACAGCAAATAGTGAATCACTGCCCTGCAGTGAGCAGTACCTCGGAGTGTTTGATTGCAATCATGTAGTCTACAGTGGCTGACACTGAGGTAGTCAACTGGCCACTCGATGCGTCACTTACTTTGATACTGCCAGACAGACAAACAGTCAGACAGGCTGCACAAATGGTCATTTACTACTCTGGCAGAAACAAACACAATCTCCTATGTACATTGTTCTTCAGACAGCACCTTCTGAGGTGCATCTTCATCTTAATCTGTCTATCTTCCCCAGCAATCTGGCCATTGCTCTTACACAAGTGCACATTTCCATATCTAACATGACACTGCTAACCACTGTTAAATTGCTTGGAACTTCTTCTCAGCTTTAAAGATTCTCTTGCGCACAGTTGGCTTTAGTTGCCCAGTCTAGTTTTGACTTTGTTGGTCAATAGAGTCATTTACTAATCTTGGAGGATCTCTTCCTAATTGTGAAGACTGTTGATGAGCAAGTTTTGTTTACGAGACATACAGCAGCTTTTATGTTATCTTTTCATGTTTTAGACTCTTCCCGTCTGAAAGCAAAAAAATCATTTGTCTTTGTGTTCAAATTAACTAAAAATCACGTTTTAAATGAGTAGTTTTTTTCATAAAACTAATCTTTTTATACTTTAATTGTAGCACACAAAATGTTCAGTTTAGATTTCACACTGTAAAAGATTTTGTTTATAAGTTTGTGCATTTACCACAAACAGGAGCTTGTTTATTTGAGTGCACCATCAAAAAGCTATCTATTTTAGAGATTTTTCAATTTTTCAATTTACTCGATAATAAATTAAAATAACAGGATATTGGTAATTATTCTTTCGTTTTATAGTTTTAATTTGCTTTTGCCAAAGTCATTATATCTTTTAGCCGTTTGTAGACAATTATACAGAACTTTATTATTTAATGTCAAACATTTGCTGAATATCGTCATTATTTTCAGTGCTCCAGGCGTTCCATTTGTCAGTTTGTTTGTTTAACAAATTAACTCTAAATAATAAAAACGTTTACACTTTATTCATTCAAATATTTTTCAGTTTTTGAAATACATTGAAATAATTGATTTATATGCAATCAATTGATTTCCAAAATATAAAAACAGTTTGAATATTTTTTACTAGCAAAAAACTGAGCTAAACTTGAATGTTTCAGTTTGTATACTGTTATAATCTAAATTGGCTACTACTGGCCACTTTCACGCTTAATCGAGCATGTTTACGTGATCGGAAACTTGGCCAGCTGAAAATTACCGGTTATTTACCAGTTATTACTGCAAAGGCAAATCTGCCAGTGTTGTAGATTTGACCAGGTGCCGATGACACGACTTGCTGCAGTTCACGGGGCACTTTGCCAATTTGAATCGGTCAGCGAGTTTACTCTTTCACCACCAGTTGTACATCTTAATTAAAGTTTGACCAATCATAAAACTAACACTTTTTGAGGTGTTTGAAGTTTTTTTCACCCCATATAATTGCTTGGTACTTTCCTTGCTTTTTGCTCAATTTTAGCTATTACTGATGATTTGTTTCACAGCTTATTTTTGCTGAAAAGGCTAGCCATTAGTGATCATTTATTTCAAAGATGCTATTTTTACGTTATTTAAAGTTTTTATATTTTTGAATTTAATAAAAGAATCGTTTGTTTGCTAACTATACAAAATTTGTGCAGGTATTTGAGTATTGTCCTCTTGTTCTGTTGCCATCACAGCAGATTTAATGCCAACTGCGTATCTACCCACCTGTTTTCAATTAATATTTATAACTGCAATAAATACACAATGGTCATTGCTGTTGCACTTTGTAGCATCACTGTTGAATTATTTTTGTTCAGTTTGTAACATGCACATTCGTCTTAAAAGTCGTGGGGTGAGTTACCATTAAAGTGTGGCCATTGGCTGGTCATTACTTTAACCGGTATTGCTCCTTCCGCAGGCTTTTCAGTGGGCACTTCCACTTCTAATCTGGTCTTACTTTGTTATCCGTCCTTTCTCTCTGTGCACTAATTAAAGGACAATTAGTCATCTGTCTGCTTATCAAGGTGCTCCTTCTCTCTTTCTTTCTCTGCAGTAGTTTCTCTGCCCACACAGTCAAATGTGGCAAACTGGCGGTTGTTTTTTCCAATTGACCAGTTGTCTGTTCCTACTTAGCAATAATAATTGCTGCACTCTGTGCCCACTTGCTAATCACGCTGACCACGTTTTGGCAGCATCAATCACAGTTTTTGCCTTGTGTGCAGTATTGCCGTTTGCAAAGCGGTATTGAACTTGAAGCCTGTATTTTTGTTGAAATTGCTAACAATTAATTAAAAATTGATTTTATATCATAGTCTATGTCAATTTCAGTTTTTTATTGTTGCCATTCTTGAGTACTATTTACTAATTGTTTTTTGTTTTATTGCAGCTACGGGCGAACCGAGTGAGGTGGCTGACACGAGAATTCCCGAGTTTCTCAGCAAAGGCGTAAGTGATTGTGTGAAAAGGAGGCATTTGTCAACTTTTGAATGACACTTTCTCATTACTTTATTGTTTAGGAAAACATCATCGCTCGAGAGAACTCGACAATCAAGCTGGAGTGTGACGTAAAGGATCTCGGCGAACATGTGGTGATGTGGAAGTTCGCCAGCTCAAAGTCCAGCAAGATTCAGATTCTCTACGCAGACAAGCATTCCATCCAGGCGTCGAAGTATCCCCAGATCAGTTTGAACCCATCCAACTCAAGAGGCATCACCATCGGACGCCTGACTGCTGATCTTGAAGGATCGTTCATGTAAGTGTGTGTTGACAGTGTGCCCACATTGTGCTTGCAGACATTGTAAACAAACAAAAAAGCATGAATAGAATACCGTATTAGGGAGCCGAGAATGGAATTGCCGGCAAACACACTTGGTTTATGGAAATGAAGAAGACATATGCACAGCAGGTTAATTAGCAGTCTTTGCAATACCAGCGCGTTTGTCTGCTTCTCTGCCGTTGAGTTTGGAGATTTACATTTATATTTGTGATTGAATTATTAGCTGCAATCACAGAAGGGCGCAGATGGAACGAGGAGATGCCATTTGGACAGTTATCAATGCATAGAAAGGTGCACGATTAGAAAGGGCAATTGAAGACACAAGTTGACTTGCACTTCGCACTGGGCTCACTTCACCCACGCCGGCTTGGGTGAGCTTCACGCTACATTCAAACGTGCCTTTCACCGCAAACCTGCGTATTGCCTTCACAGTGAACAATGCTTGAAATTTCATTTTGCAAAAAAATATCCAAGCTATAGATCAGCAGAGAGTTTTATATTGCACGTGCAGCACATACCTGCTCATTATCGAAAAAAACCTGCTTCAATCAGATTTAATATATGATTTTGTTACGTTTTCAGCTGTGAAGTCAGCACCAAAGATGCCAACAAGCTGGTCTACACCGTTTCGATGATGAGTAAGTGCTCACTTTTATTTATTTATTCATTACTCAGTGCACTAACGCCATTTACTTTTGTATAGCATCGCCTGTCATTCAGCCAACTCCTGCCAATGGAAAGGTGAGTTTTTTTGTTGCACAATAAGTTTAAAGTTAAGTTAACATTTCAAATGTTTTACCCCCAGATGACTATTCGCAAAAAGGATCACCTCCGTCTGGAATGCAACATCAGCCCATCGCCTTCCCCTGCAACCATTCAGTGGATTCGCAATGTAAATGCTTGTTTAATCAGTGAAAGTGGCAATTGTTATACTTTTATTTACAAAAAATAGGACAAAGAGGTCGGAGGAAACGTTACTGTCTTTGAGATTCACAGTGTCAAGTCGTCAGATGAAGGAGTGTACCTGTGCAAAGCTCGAAATGAAATTGGCGAATCCAAGTTTGTTTTCAACGTCGCAGTTGAATGTATGTTTGCACTGGCATTTTGATAGATTTGTTTACTGATAAACTTTTATTAGACGAGCCAGAGATTTACATTTCCGAGAAGATCATTCACGGACCTATTGGCGATAATGTCGAGGTGAAGTGCGAAGTCAAGGCAAATCCACGAGTGAGTGCTTAGTTATTTACTGATTGTAACTTTATCAACTAACTCAATGATTTCGTTCATCAACAGGCGAGGATTACCTGGCAGTTTAGCAACAATTCGCGCGTGTCAAACTCTAACAAGCACCAGATTGAGTAAGTTTTTATTGTTTATGCGTTGCAAAAAAATAACAATATCCTGTTTTTTGTAGGAACCACGAAAAGTACTCGATCCTGCGAATTCGAAACGTTGATCTCAAAGACTACGACAATTACAACTGCAACGGTACAACTTTTTGTTGTTTTTATAACTTTTAACTAATCTAAAATTGTTTTTCTATCAACATAGCCCAAAACCAACTTGGCACTCAGACCGTCTTCTTTGAAGTGACCGGCCGACCCTCCAAGCCCAAGTTTGAGAGTCCCACTGATGTCACTGACGGCGAGAGGTTTGCATTATTGTCTAAGTTTACGAAAAATAGCATTTTAAACTTTGAATTTTTTTTCAAAACAGATACACTATCAAGTGGACTCTCTTTTCGCAGAATCCCATCACCTCGTATGACTTGCGAATTCGTGAGGTGGATCACTCCACTGGTCGGCGTGGTGAATGGCGCCACTATTCGGTGACTCCAAACAACGCAGAGAGGGGTCCAGTGCGCCATCAGTCCTTCAGCTTTGATAATCTGTCCCAGTTCAATGGGTACGAAGTCGATCTTGAGGCAGCCAATTCCATGGGCAAGACTAGGTATAAACTGTTTAGCGCGCTTTTTAAGACACATTCACTAACATTCAACTTTTTTACTGTTTTCTAGGAGCGAAATCTTTCACTTTGTCGCCAAAGGTATTGTGCTGTACAGTGCTTTGGATTGTGATTATTCACTCAAACCTTATTCCATTTTCAGATGCCAACTCTTCCCCAGCCTTGACCGGTTTCAACATTGCCTCGCTGTGTGTATCCCTTATGGTGCTGGCACTGTTCAACTAACAGCACAGCAAAGAATCACTTGCTTGGAACTGTTTCGGCATTACAGTTCATCAACAAGCTGGCACTGGTCGATTGAAAATGCCACTGTAAATGTAGTCTTCTTTCTCACTCGTCGCTGAAGAGCGTTCATACGCAAACTTCCCATCTCTTTTATCCATCACTTAAATTAGTCTAATCACTACACTATATTGACTATGTGTAATCTTCAGTAATTTTTCTTTTTCACCATCTTCTTTTACTTTCATTGCACACACACACACACACTTTTTCTGTACATCTCTATTGTCACAATACTTGCAGTATCAAGCTATTTTACGTTAATTTCCAACTTTGCAACACTACGAATTAGCTACAGATTTATTACACAATAAAGCTTCACTTTATTTATTTTGTTATGTTCTGTTGTATCCTTTGTTTCAGTATCTTTTTTGTAATCATAGTCAAATATTCATGACTCTCACTACTTTATTCATTTTAATTTACCAGCACAGCATGCAACTTTTTAATTTCTTTTTACATCAACTTTGCATTCAAAAATGACTTGTGACCTTCACCTGTAGATAAATAGCTTTTGTTTTACCGGTGCCAGACAGCTTTAACTACAGTCAACAAAGCTTCAAAACTAAAGCGCCACAAATTACTATTTTTAACCAGGCTTTGAATTTCAACAACCTCTTTTTTGTAATGAATTTTGTATAGTTGCACTTCTTTTGCTGTGAAATACTGATAACTTATAACTGATAAAACTTTTGTACTTTTGATTTAATTTTCACAAATATTAATTTTAAAATATTTTTTTTGTAAACTACACATTTGTATTCTGGAATTGCTATTTTTAATAAATTTTTTTTGAAAATAGATAAAAGATTACAATTTTTAATTTTCAGCTGACAAATGCATGGCTTTACTAATTTCTTGAGAAAGTTTATTCTCCGCCATTGTTAGTTTGTGCTCAATGGTAAAAAGATTTGCATCAGTTTTAACGTTTTTAATTTGTTTCACCAGGTTTTTGACCAACTGATTATCTGCTTGAACAGTTTTCACATCTTTTTGCTTTTCGTCAGCTTGCAGCTTGCCAATAGCCTCTTTCGCAACTCCGTTTAAGTTTACAGCTCGTTGCTCGAGAATTTGTTTCAACAACTTTTGGTGATTTTGTGGACCTTCAGAATGACTGGAGCCTTTAAGGTAGTAGCTCATTTTCAGCTCTGAAATTCGCAATTTGCGCTCTACTTGAAGAATCTGTTCAGGCTCACTTGTTGTTGTTAGTTGATTGATTAATTTCTCAATCATAGTTTGTTCTGTTTTGATAAAACGCATTTCACGGCTGTTGTTGGTTTTGCTCAATTTTTTCAAAGATACTTTAGCCTTATCAAGCAAAGATTGACCACGTACAATGAGGTCAGCTTTTAAATCTCGCCGACTGAGAAAGTGGTCTAAGTGAAGTCGTTGAAGTTCTTTAAGAATTGTAATCTCAGCAGCTCTGAGATCAACTTCAATCTTTGCCAGTTCTGCGCTAGTTTTTGCCTGCTCTAGTTGAACTGCCAATGCTCGAACTTTAGATTCTTCTTCTTCTAAAGTTTTAACTTCGTCTTGTTTGCTTTGTGATTTAAGCTGATTAATTGCCTTATTAGCTCGTTCAATTAAAGATTTAGCACGATATGCCAAAACTTCTTTCTGGTGTCCATTGTCGTAAAACTCCTCATTTGATGTTGGATTTGTGATTTTCAACTTGTTTGAAGTTTTGTGCTCAATATGATTATCTATTACTTTGTTTTTAGTTTCCTGGCCATTTATAGATTCACAGGCCAAAACTGTAACAAATAAATTCAGAATGTAAATTATACTAATAACAAATATTTACTCACCTGTTACAAAAACCAACAATCCAAAATTTAAATAAAAATTCATTTTAAGTTTTGACAAATTGTAAAAATATCAAATGCAAAACGGTTTTTGACTATGCTTGCAGTTGAAATTGCTAATCAAACACTTAAGTGTTTAGATTACTTTTAAGGCAATAACAATGATTGTCAATATGGAGATACTGATTAAACAATTATATGATGTTTTAATTGATATCATTAGACAAGCACTACAATTACTTTTGTATAAAATTTTTTTACAAGTTTGTAATTTACTCTAGTAATTCTAAGTTTGAAGTGCTGTAAAAATAAAATCGAACTAAAATTATACATTCAATTATTCGATTGAAAACATGTCATGACCTCCTTCGGCGTGGTACCAGCTTCCCAATCCCATCTCTTCGAGGGTGGTTATAAATGCGTCTTTGGCGTTCTGATAATCAATAGACTGCTCTTTTAAATTTTGATAAGTTCCGCGGTTCTTCTTGCGTTTTAGGCGATTAGCTTCGCTTTCATCAAGTTTACTGAGAGGGTTTAGCAAAGGGCACAATTTAAGCAGATCTTTATGTTGCTGAACAAAGTAGTATTTAGACAACCGAGAAGTGAAATCATGGTTTTTCATTTCGTTTCTGAGGCCATTTGCTGAGTTGATCATTTCAACTGACACTGGATTTTTTGGTGATAAGTACCAATTATGTGCGTGATACATTTTAGGCTACAAAAAAGAAACCAAATTAAAATGACTAGTTTTTAATTTGCTTGTTCAATTACTTACTGCCAATATGAAGTTATTCATGTGGTCGGCTGGTCTGTAATATCCAACTTTGGGGCGATTCAGCTTATAAGCTGAAGCACTGCCCAAGTTTCGCTGCAACTTTTCTTCATCCACTCTGCCATATAATGCATTGATCGTATTGTCGTAATCATATTCTTTGGAAACGAGTAAACTACTTATGTAGATTGGCTCGATGAAAGAACTGAGAAGTGCACCCTGCAAACCGATAACATTCCACATTGTCAATTTGTCAGTGCACGTCATGCGGGTCTTTCTCAGCTCATCATCACTTGCTTCTTGTAGAACTTTACAATCAGGACTGCCATTTTGCTTCACTCGCAGTTTCTTGTCGCCAGCAATAGCAGTTAAACCACATGGTGTCGAGGAAGTGTAAAGGTGAATTTTTAAATGTGGTTTTAAACGGAATGCAATGAAGTTATTCTTATTGGAGGATGACTTGACCTAGACAAATCAAATATTTCCAAATTACAATATTGTTATGATTTGCTTAAAAACTACTCATACCTTTTCAAGGATTAAACCTGGTTTGTCAGCCATTTTGTTATCGATCAGCTCTCTCAAGTTTTCATATAAGTAGCAAATGAATGCTCGGCGGGCTATAACTTCTGCGTGTGAATCGTACACCATGTTGCCAACGAATTGTAAATTAAACTGGTCTTTGCTTTTCTCGAAAATTTTTGATCCAGTTCCAATTGAAAGTACACGGATGTCGTTTTTATCCAAGTCCGATGAGACTACAAATGCTGCAAACTGTTCCATGCATCCGTTTTCTGTTGTAAGATTTCTCCACTGATCAGCAACTGCATTGTAAATTGATTGAGCCAGGTAGGGATCAAGTTCATTTTCTTTGCATTCAGTAGTCATAAAAGTTTTATTCATCAGGGATAGCTTCTTCATGTAGTCGACAAGCTGATTGTGAGCAGACTGTTTACTAAAGTTCCCTTCGCCAATAGATTCTCCGGTAAAAGTTGCCAAATTGCTTATAGTTATTGTTGTGTGATGCAGTTTCGGTTTTGGCATACTTTGCTCAATCTTCATAATCTCTTTGTTATTTTCTAGCAGCGCATCTACAACTTTGCTTGGAGCAGTTTTATTGGAGTATACTGAAAAACAAACATTTTTAGTTTAAAAAAAGCTTGAGTTCAAAGTGCTTACCTGAAACAAAATCTTCTACTAGTTTTGAAATATTTTTGATAAACTTAAATGTCTTTGCATAAGCACCTAGTTGAGATTCAAATTCAATTGATGCAGTTTCTTCGAAGCGACATACGTCAGTAACTTCGACAGATGTGGTGTATTTTCCATCTGTTTCGGTTTTCGTGATAACTTGAAATTTGGTTTTTCCTTTAATAATTTCTTTAAGAATCTCAAAATCGTTCTTGTCGCCAAGTTGAACTAAAATTAAACTAAAAGTTAGGTGTGTTCCCTTTTGTTATAAGTAAATAGTTACCAGATTTGAAATCATCAATTAACTGAATTTGTTTCAGAATTATTTCAGGTTCAAGACTTTTAGGTAAAACTGGAACCTGCTGTTGGGGCCCTTGAGGTTTTACTATGTTGTTATTAATTTTAGAAGTTGCAGGGATGTTATTAATTTTGGAAATTGTAGGGGTTGAATTCAAATTGACCGTTAGCACAGATGAGCTGACATTCTTTCCTTTAACTACATTGACTGGGTCTTTTAGAAAACCGTTCTTGTGATTGCCGTTTAATTGTGAATGTGATTGTGAACTTGGTTTAAAGTTGTTAAAATATTTCCGCACCTTTAATGCAATAACATCTTCTGACAAAAGGTTTTTTTGGGGATAATCACATCTAAATGTAGCATTCTTTGGAAGAACTTTGAACTCTTGTAAAGTGTTGCCGTTGTAGATGCTTTTGAAATAGTTTGGATAAGTTTTAGACAGATGGCTGAACATTTCGCCATTTTTCATGTTCTTAACTGATAAAAATTTTTTAAATTTAGTTTTTTAAATTGTAAATGCATTAATTACCTTTTTCGTAGCATTCAATTAAAGTTGGTTCATTATCTTTAAGGTTGACAACCAATTTAGATACTTTAATTTGCTCATTTTTTACTGGTTGGTCTGATTTGGGTGTGATTTTAGGGAATGTTTGAGTTTGAGAAAAAAGTTTGAGTTGCTCTACCATTTCCGCAACAGCTTCATCAGGAGTAAAGCCAGTAGTCATAAAAACTGTTTTGTTTTTAAACAGAATCTGGTTAAAATAATCACCCCATTTAAAATAAAGTTCATTTGGTTGAAAAGTTTTTTTGAGAGCGGTCATAACTTGCACTGGGTTTTCGCTGTATTTACTGTAAACTAAAGAAAAAGTTTGTTTTAATTTTTTTTATTAAAATCCAAGTCTAAGTTATTACCATTTCCAAAATTAACCACGAGTTTCTTTAAAAGTTCAATCAAATCAATTGTGTCGTTTTCAATTTCAGCAAGAGAGCCTTTAAAGACAATTCTTTCGCAAATCTTAATTTGATGAAGAAGTTTTCCTGAAGAATTTTTTTCTGGTGTTTCAAAACTTTCAACAAAACCTTTCAACTTGAGTTGCTCAACAATGTCCTTTTGAGAAGTTTCGGGAGATGAACCATCCTGGACGCCATCCTGGATGGCATCGTAGGCGCTGATCAATGCGAGATACCTTTCAACATCATCACGATTAGTTGGGTCTGTATTAGACATGTTTAATTTAATTTGGTCAACTTTTAATGACTGGAAAAGGTAACTAATAACACGTTTGCAGGTAGCAGCTCTTTTAGATAATGCTATACCGGCAGACAAAAACACACTTGTTGTGCAAAAGCACACTGTGACTAAAGGCTCCGAATCATTGACAGGGAAGTTTTACTCTCCCAACACTACAGGGGACAGCACTGTCTAGCACTGAGGAAAGTAAATCTTACCCTCTCTTGTGGCAAAGATTAACATATTTTGTTTGTCGGCTTGAGCACCTGCGGTTTGCCGAAACTTTTCTGAAATTTGAGCGATGGGGAGACATTTCGAAAAGTTCTCCTGTGAACTTGATCCAGCAGCAAATGTGAGTACCAATGTAAAGTTGGAAGATGGGTTGAAGGATGTCGAAATGTAATCAATTGACTTTTCACCGCCGTTGATGTTGTTATCACGACAGTTTGTAAATTTGAAGTACTAATCCTTGACAATCTGTACTGTTGAACCACTTTTATTGTTCCGGATTGTAGAATGTAGCACGATAAAACTGTTAAATGAAACAAAAATGTTGAATGACGTGACGATGGTAGGACAGGCTGGTTGGCCTGGTAAAACCAGTGGGAAAAAGCGCCCTAGTAAAAAGAAGGCTCGTGGCAAGTGAACACTGCTTCGATGATGCTCTATTATACTGACGTTTTGCCAAACGGTGGAAAGAACGCGAATTTACACTGCTAACAGTGTTTTCAATAGCCCAGTGGAGCGCTACTACTGTCGATTGGAACAAGTACTTTATGTTTGTGTCTACTGGGGTATGCGCGAGTCGGGTGGGCTAGGCCATTTCGCTCAGATATGCTATATACAGTGGCTAGTCTTTTGTGATGCCCGGAGAACATTTGGACGATGTGGATAACTTGACAAGCGCTCTGATTTAATGAATACCCACAAAGTACTCTAACTAATGGTCTCTGCGCTCGGCTGACTGCATCCTATAGAAAAGCACCCTAATACATCACTAGTTCTCTTTCGGTCTAGAACTCGATAGCCCCTAGTCAAAACAATCCTTCCCTAAAAAATTCTAATGCAAAAAAAGGAAATACGGGTAGGAGTGCTAGCAGGTCAAAATGGGTTTTCGTCTCTGGCTTTTGCGTCTCTCCGCTTCTTTGCCCAATTTTGGCAAATGGCCCTGCTTTTACAACTAAAGTTGTGATGAAACATCCATCGCTCAACTCTAAAACTCATTCGTTATCTGTCATCCAGTTCTTTGTCTCTTGTTTAATGTGAATCTTAAATTCTGCTAGTTTTTAATGTACCCGGTTGCATTCGCTCAATAAAACTCATGCGGCGTAGGCGTTTTGCATGGGCTTGCCACTCTGCCAACAATTGTGCATATCGCTTCGCAAACGTTTTCGGCAGCTCTTCAACACGAATGCGTCGAACGTGGTCCATTTGGAGCGGACGACCTTCACTGGTGCAGGCTGGAGAACGGGCCAACTGCCACACACCACTGTCTCCTTCCGGTGACAGTCTAAAGGACATTGCAAGACACCTCTCAAAAACCTTGTTGTCAGTTCCGCATCTGTACACCAAGTTTGGGTGTGCAGGTAGGCGGCTGCTGTTTTTGGTATTGATCACCAGGCCGGACGAGGGCTCAAAGACGCAATTTCGAATGGGATTGAAGACCAGACCACTCTGTGGGTGGTACAGCTGGCCCGTTAGGGGACGCAGCAAAGCAGTGCTAGGTTGTAAAGAGTAGTGTGCCTGTCCATGCCTGTTCACCACCACCACTCGATCATCGTCTGGCCCCCAAACGGTGGGGTCTGCTATGAAGACATCATAAGCGGGCAGAGTTGGCAGGAAGGTAATGCGTTCGCTGAGGTGCTCCAGTCCGTCTGGTTCGTCATCTTCAGGTTCATCAGTGACAGGTTCATTTCGAGTGAAGAGATAGACGATTGGAAAGAGTGTAAAAGGAATCATCAGAATGACAAACAGGCTATACGTAAAGAGAGGGCGCATTGCAGCAAATGAGGCAGACATTCCGCTGATGTTGTTTCGTCCTTGTTTGAGCAATACGCAATTACTGCCATTCAGGCACACTGTAGACCAGTTCTGGGTTTCAACGGTCGAAAGAGCGGATGTTCCGTTTTGAGATACTTCGGTGCAATGAGAAAGTGATGTGGTAATTGCAAAGATGAGCTCGACCACCAATGACATCTTCGAATCTTCAAAATCTCAACTTGACATTGCATTTAAATAGTTTTGAGATTATCCGAGTAGAACTTTTCTATTCGAAAATAACTTGACAAGTTACTTGATAAACGAGCACATTTTTTATTATTTTGCAATAACAATGGCAAAACGCGTCAACTCCCAAACTTCAATAGAAAGCATCGGCTTTGGCTCACCAGTGTGTGCATCGCCAAACCTCGACGTGACCAACCTGCCCAAGCCGGCAGAGTTTTCCACCTCCAAGCTTGATCCTGAAGGTCCAGCTCCGCCGGGTGAGTACCTCTACAGCTGTATTGCCCTGCTGATGTACTGTGAAAAGCACGGCAAGGTTGCCATTTGCTACCATGAACGCTCAGAGGTCGCCTGGCTGCCATTCGCCGCCGCCCCAGTGAACAAAAGCTGGGTGGACGCCACTCAGGACCTGGTCAATGGCATCTTCTCCAAGGAGGAGTCAGAGGGAGTGGACATCAGCCCGCTGAACCCTCAGATTGAAATCCGAAGCATGCACACTATTCACATTCTGCGCGTACAGCTACCGGTCACGCAAAAGTTCGTCTACCGACTGACACAGCTCATCAGGGTGGCGGGACAACTGATCAACGCCAAGGACAGCTGTGTCTGCAGCGGCAGCCAGTCAACAAATCGCCTGAAGTGGATCGGCCTAAAAGAGGCGATGGCAGGCAATGTGAACAACCTGTGGGGACCTGAAGTGGCACTCTTCTCTCAGTGGATACCTCAGCTGAAGCAGCAGGAAGTTTATGAGTTTACTCTTGAACAGGCCTACATGAACATCTCACCTAATGGGCGTTTTGCTGCAGGCATTGAACAGGAAAAGCTTGAAATGGTCTATGAAGACTTTTTGGAGTTTTGTTTTCCTGCCTTTTACATGACCTTTACGGCGTTTCACAAGTACTTTGAAAAGTACATGTTGGAGATGAAACAGAGTGAAGAGACAATCTTGCAACTGTTTAATGGATTCAATTCGGCCTGCAATGGATACTTAAGCTTTCACGAATTCCTCCTTGGACTGGTGCTCATAGAGCCAGACTGTCCGCCTAATGAGAATCGACTCAAGTTTATCTTTCGCTACTACGACGTAGACCAAGATCAGGAGCTGAATGAAAGCGAGATGGCCAAGTTGGCTATTGACTTGCGACTTGCAAGTATCAATGTCTTAAGAGAACAAATGAACTCAAAAAATTTAAAATACGGTGACTTTATTGATCTCGTAGAGCAGGAGCATCTACCGAATATTGAGTTGTTGTGCCGATCCCGATCTTCAATCATTTCCAAAATATGTGAAAATGTAGTTGATCGTCAGAAGAGACGGCAGGCTGCATCGAAGCAAACTGACGCCAATTTGCAGCAGGCAAACAGCAGTCGAAACCTTTGTCTCGCCTGCCAAACTAAAAAGTTCTCCTTTGGAACACACTGCGTCCGATTGGATCCAAATGGACGATGCACCGAGCCACGCCGTCTTCCCGACTGTAAGTCAAACTGCTCTATCAAAATGCGCCTGTTAGTAAACTTTTTTCCTTTTAGACAAAACTGAAGGGGACGCTGAAAAGTCGCGAGAGATTAGCATGGCCAAGTACTCGCAAGACTACGTCTTTAGCACTGTTTCCATTGGACACACCTTTCTCGACATGATTCGTGAATTCAACGCTTCCAAGGGCAAGCTGAACGGCTTCCTGGCCTCTCCCCGGCACAGGCAAACCTTTCTGCAGTACTTGAAAGTTCTCTGCGCAAACGTATCTAGTCTTTTTGAGAGTGAAGACAGGCTGCTCAAAATCAACTCGCCTGCCTATGTCATCGGCGACATTTGCGGCAATCTAGACGGTATGACTGATGAATGGTTGAACTGCTAAAAAGGTTGAACTAATAAACGACATCCCCTGAAAGACCTTCTCAAAATGGGAGAAATCATTTTTCGTGAAGTGCCAGTGGTGGCCAATAATTACGTTTTTCTGGGAAACTACGTCAACGTGGGCAAGTGGGGCATCGAGTGCGTCCTGGTGATCTTCGCTTTGAAGATTATAGCGCCCAACAAGTTTTTCTTCATCCGTGGCGTCAATGAAGCTAGGGACGCACAGAATGACCGGAATGGACTGCGCAGAGAATGCCTGGACAAGTACGGCCAAGAGTGCGGCAAAGAGGTGTGGAGTGCAGTGAATGAAGTCTTTGATCGCCTGCCTCTCGCTGTCATCATCGACGAGTCGGTCCTCTGTCTCAACAACAGCGTGCCACATCCCTCGACTGTTGCAGTTGAGAGCATCTTTAACGTGTCTGCCAACTTGAAAGACCCAATTAGTGATTCAGTGGCGAAAGCGGTATGTCATGCGGACGGGAGATCTTTAAAATTCTTCCTTGCTCATCATTCCCCCCCCCTAGATGTTTGGCAAAAGCTCTACCGAAGAACTCAGCGTGGAATTTCTGAAACGCAATGAACTGTCGCACCTGATTCGATCAAACCAGCTCCTGCCTGAAGGTTATCACTTTTCTGGTGGAGGAAAAATTATCAGCACATCGAATCGGCCCCCGCGCAACAAAGACGAACTGACGGTGATCTGCGTAGACCGACCTAAGATCAGAGTTGTCAAGTTGGACACTTCAAAGTGACCAAGTTTACAATCAAAAATTATTTAGCAAAAGTAGAGCAATACTTTCGTTTATTAGGTCAATAATTGACTTGATTCAATTGAATTCAATTCAAAGAGTGTGCTACACATCGTCAGGTGAGTTTTGCTGCTCAAACATTTGCGCCAGCGTTTTAGGGTCGATTATGCGTTGCCGTTTGTTGTACACACGGGACAGCGGAGTTACGGTTATTCGGGTGCGATTAGTTGCAGAGTTGACAGGACTCTTGCCAGCAGTCTCATCAACGCTTATTGAGCTCACAATTGGAGGTCGTCGGTATTTGACATTTGCGTCCTTGTTCAGTGATGATCTCGTCTGCTCGACAACAGAAAATGTTGAAGTTCTAGTCGAAGATGACTTTGGAGATAAAAGCTGATTCGAGTCTGAGCTCGATTCGGATGACGGCGAACATAGAGTGAGATCGCCTGACCGAGCGTCACTAGACTGAAACTGAACATCCAGATTCGGTACTGAACGACGATACTTGGCAATGATACTTTGCCTCGCTGGGACACTGGAGATGTGAGCTGAATCATTCATCGTGGCCTCGCTGTTGCGCCATGCTGAGTTACTCAAACAGTGCGATTTATTGCGAAGTCGCACCGGACTAGGATCAGAGGAGTTGCTCACTTCAGGCAAGTGATTTCCACCGGTACGGTTTGCCACTGGAATACGTGACGATGGGGAGGAAGTCAGCTGCTGCTGTTCACCACCTGTTTTAGACTGCGCAGAGGCAAGTTGCTGCAGGAAGTTCTGCCGAATTTGATTTCGACGCTCCTCTTTGATGCGCTCAATGAGCTCGCGCGCGCTGTCATCTTCTACCGCTGCTTGTGGTAAAACAACAGCAGTCGGTGTCTTCACAGGTTCGACAACATTTAGAGCTGCTTTAATTGGCTGTTTTGTGGAGGTGGGCGATGATGAATCACTACTGCTAATGGTACTGCTATTTCTGCTGCTACTTTTGTTGCTGTTAGATTGCACATTGCCATTGTCCAAGTTGACGGACTGAGATTCAAGGTATTGCATGCTGGGTTCGTTGATTTGCAACGCGGAACTAGCTGAGGAATGTGATGAGGCCGATGTGGCTTGCTGCTGCAGTGATGGATTGTGCTCATTCACTGGTTCTGCAGCATCGAGTGATTTATGCGTTTCAGGGGGGTTATCCGCACTGCTACTGCTGCTGCTGTCGGTCTCTGCTGCCGCTGTCGGCGTTACCACTGGTTCTAGTGGTGATTGACCTTCGCTGCCTGGGGTGGTGAGTTGAGTAGGCGTTGAGGCCGTTGGGGAATGAGTATCGGTGCCATCAGTTGCACTGTCAACGGTGACTAGTTGACTGTCTGCTGCTGAAGGCGAGGTATGTACTGGTGCTGACTTAGTTGTCGGAATTAAAGAAGACTTAGTTTCAAATGAGCATTGTTGTTCCAGGTGCTGATCATCATCTGGTTGAGCATTAGTGGGAATGAGTTCTTCGGTCTGTGTGCTGTCCTGCTGCTGTTGCTGCTGATCATTGCTCGATGACGTTGAGCAGTTGGTATTTACAGCATTCTCCTGAAGTTTTTCCTCCTCAATTTGGAGCAAGTTATTGTTCACCTCGCTCATAATATTATTATGCAAATCTCCTCGCAGTTTACTGCCCTCCTCGACAAGGTTGTCACAGTCGATGGACATCTCCTCTTCTTCAAAGATAGTGTCATTTTTACTAAGCTGCTCAAATTGGTTTCGGTTTATGTCCACTATGGTGCGGTTACCATCTTCCGATTGTTCACTTGAGCATTTAGTGTTGCTGCAAGAGCTGCTGCTGGCTCGAAGCTTCTTAAAGTATGAATCAAAACTTTGAGATCGTTTAACAGATTTACTGATGCGGGCACTTAGTCGACTGCCAACTGCCTTGTGGAGAGCATTGAAGTTGTTTGTCGATTCGCTGGAGGTCTTTCCGTCAAAGTTGGCCAGCTTACGGAAGTTGCCCCCACTGTTGATGATGGCTTCTTCTCCGAAGAGAGAAGGACGTGTGCGAATGTTGTGACTGCGAGTCGAAAAAAAGTGAAACTTTTTCAAGCTTTGCAAGTTGAATTTGGGGCGTTTTGACTGTGAGCTCGAGCGAAGCGTAATTATTGTATGATATTTGCCAGGAATGATTTCACTGAAAGGAAAGGAGCTCAATTAGTCAACAAACAGAACTATTTATCAAAAAACAAACTGAAACATACGGCCCCACATCGATGTACTTTAGGCATTTCGATGAAACATAACTGCTACTATTTGCGTGTTTGCTGTAGATAAACGGAGAATAAAGAGATTTTGCTGGATGAAGCTCGTGTTCTTCGCGGTCAACTGAAAAAGTTGAAGAATTTAGTAACAGTAAGGACAGTTGTAAATCCATTTGTACTTACAAATTTTATCACAGTTAAGTATGAGAAACTCGGTGAGCACGGCCTGTGTGCCGATGACGTGAAGCGCTTCAATGCCGACGTGCTGGTCGAGATCACGAGATCGAAGCAGGTTGGGCGCCCAGACAATGGCCAGATTCTTCGGCGTCATACCCGTTTTGCTCTCAAACTTGGACACGTACGAGAGGTGCCTGGTCAGGAATCGCAGCGTTCGCCAGTGAGGAGGAGGTAGAGAGATGACAAGCGTGCGAATGGACTGCAGTCGAGTACTGTCGTCCATTGTTTCATCACGCATTGCAGCAACAAAATCGTCGTACAGGGAAAAGGTGAGCAGCGGATTGGGAAGTTCGCGGAAAAACAGTTTCAGCAGTGAGCTGACGGCGTGAATATCCACACCTGCAGAGTCCACAATGTCACCGGTGGAATCGGTCGACGTGACGAGATTCTCTTCCTTTTGATGAAGCTCTTCAGGAACGCGGTCCTCGTCGAATATGGCCCGAAGGCGGTGGATAGTGGAGGCCACTCCGGAGAGTCGGTAGATGCCGTTAGAAGAGAGGCCATGCGCTTCAATGTACGCACAACAGGCGGTGAGTACAAGAGGCAAATCATGGCCCGAGTTGGCCAGGTGCTCGCACAGGTCACACCCAAAGACGCGCTCCTTCAATATGCCCGAACTTCTCAGTTGGTCTCTTCGCTTGTTGTTACTAGCAAAGGACCGAAACAGCGCAGCGATGAGTCCGTGCTTACGCATCACTGACGACTGTCGATAGTGAGGATGATGAAGGTCGATGTGGTTTGAATGTGCAAATGCCTCTTCTAAATGTGCTGATGAGTTTGAATCGTGAGCTCTCAAAGTAGGTGAAATGCACTTTTCAAGTGGTCGTAGCGGTAACTCTTCCGTTTTGCGTTTTGATATTTTATCGTCAATTAATTGCACACACTGCGCAGGAAACCAGCCAGTCTGTATTGTGGAGAACAGGTGATTATGTGGTTAAAGCTATAATAAATTTCTCATGCAAGAGTAATTAAATTAAATTATAATACCAACCTCAAAGCCTTTCTTTCCTTTCCAATAGAAGGACTCATTAACAGGGGGCATTTCAATCTGAAACAATGCAAACAGAGTGCACACTTAGAATGATTAATCTACACACACGCGCCGGCAAAACATACCACCGAAACGAGTTCTCCAATTTCAAGAGAAATTTCCGTTTCCACTTCATTTTTGTTGTGCTTTTTTATCACAAATGCAGCTCCAATTGCGGGCGTATTGATATCAGACTCCTGCGCCAATGAGAAACAATGTATTAATTGTTGTATAAACAAATGCCAAAAACAGTTATTAGTGAGCTTAGCTAAGTACGAACCTCGTTTATCAAGCGATTGCCACGATTATCAATCTCGAACCAGTGCAGAATGGGTCCACATGTGAGAAAGCAGCCGCCGACAATCTGCGACAGTCTCTCCAAATATTGAGCCACAAAATGCAGTATTGACTCCTGTTGAGTGTGAAAAAATAACGAAAAAGTAGAGTAGAGTATGTGTGTGCGAACGTAAAAACCCATCAATCTATAGATTAATGGAGTGTGTTTTCAAAAGCTGGGTGCAGAAAGCCTGCGCGCGAATGCCTGTCAGTCTGCCACCGGGCGGGTGTGCACAAATCGTAAATCAGAACAGCAATTGGTGGCAGAGCATCAATTCAGTGCGCCGAGTGCAACAGTGTTAGAGCAACAGATGATGGTATGGAACACTTACGAGAGAGTCAGAGGATGAGAAGTAAGTCAAATTAAGTGGCTGCAGCTTGGAGTGCTTCCGATCAAAGACGCACTTGTGCAGTTGAATGTCGAGGAAGCGAAAATCCTGCAAGTTTCGGCGAATTGTCCAACTTCGGTTGTTTTGACTTTGCACACGCACAAACAGATACAGATTGCGAATGTTTGTTGTGAGGCAGTTGTCGGCCGCCGTCGCCTCGTCGTTGCTCGCTTGGCGGCTGGCACCATTTTCGTTAATTATCAGCGATACGTGAAAGTTATTCTAGAGGAGAAATAAATAAGAAAAGAAGAGGCTCATAAACACACAAAAACTCTGCCAAAACAAACATGCTATTAATCAAAGGAGGAAAGTCGCGTGCGCCTGACCGGAACACAATAGAAAGAAAGAGAGGCTACAGTGGTCCGAAAGAAAGACACTAAAAATAGAAAGAAGAGAAGATGCAAGGCAAATAGCAGTAAAAAGACGGCGGCACTTACCAGTTCAGCGTACTCAAAGTGAAAATGTGCACATTCGTCCAATTTAGGAAATCGTATCATTGAGTTATCAATTGACTGACGCTTCTTGGCCTGCTCCTGTTGGTAGTACTGCTTGACGGCCATCGTTGGCTTTAGCACCATATTTGCCGTTGATCTCAGAGGCGACACCAGTGACACCGCCGACTTTCAGACGCATATAGAGTAGCAACTGGAAGAGGGCAACTGAACAGTGATGCACTGATGCACTGATGTCCGATTTAGAAATCAGAGTAGGCGAAAAACTAAAAGTGAGGGAATCTGCTGTCGGCAGACGAACTTGCTCTTCAAAGTGGACTATTAATTACGACGGCGGCTGTGGCGAGTTGAGGTGGTTAATTAATGAGGCAGGACTGTAACAATGACCTCAGTTTTGTGGTGCATGCATCAGCATGTACGAAAAAGTGATCCTTGGTGCTTTGAAAGCTTTTTTCCCATCACGATTTCGGTGAAGCACAAGCATCTCAGCGGTGTGTTTGCGCATCCGTCATAACCGGTTCAATTCAAATGGAGGATAAATTATCATCCAGATAAAATAAAGTGCAGCCAATAAAACATAACATGTAAGTACTTCTATAGCTGAATACAATCTGATGAGATATGAGTGAGTTGACAAAGTGTTCGTAATGATGTCAATGTGCAATGATAAGTGAAGGGGATGATGCACTTTGAGCTGCCAGATAAATTTCCTAGAACATCCGAGAGTTTACAGTTCAGGAAGAGAAAGGAACATTTACATCTTTAACAGCAAAAATGCAAACGAAACAATCGAAGTAAACAAAAGTGCGGACGAAAGTCCACAAAGTACTCGAAACGTGGTGGTGGTGGTGGTGATGCAGTTGACTTTGTGAGAGATGAAGAGAAAAGTGATGAAGACAGCAAGAAGAGCTGGTGGATTTCAAGCAATGTAGAGACACTTGACGCGGTGGAAAAAAAGAAGCGGTAATTGATTTGAGAGAAGTGTCGGTGTGTGCTTCCTTCAAAACTGACTCGTGCGCCGAATGTCTGTTCACTGTGCAGTGTGTGCTGAGTATTTTTGCACTGCTGATCTTGCATAAGCAGTTACGACTGATTTAGTGCCACTCGTCTCAGTGTAGGAAGTGAGTAAAGTCTCTCCTTGATATAGACAAATATAAATATATCATAGAAGAAGTACAAGTATGACCAGAAGGGACACGGCGTTGTGAGTGCTGTAGAGTGTTGGACCTATTCAATCGAGTAGTATCAGTCAGATTGCGGCAATAATAATAATAACAGCATCCAAAGAGAAAAGTGGAAGAAGGGCTACATGAAGAAAAACTTGACGAGTCGTAGTGGCACAGCAGAGATAGAGAAGATCGGCGGAGACACCATAAGCTGCCCGTAATCGTCTCGAGGACGGCGCCGTCTTCGACTGCGCTTAATAGATCTGCTCGATTGCAAGCTGTCCAGTGGTGGTGGTGGTGGTGGTGGAGTGTGCTGTGAGTGTTGTGGCTGCGATGAGAAAGTGAGTTTTCAGTCGCAAGTGGACGTTCAAGCCCATTGAGAGAGAGGGAGAGAGAAAGAGGAGGGAGAAGGAGCGGAGAAATGAAAGCTGTTGCCTTTGATGATGGCGATTACGTTGACGAGTGAAAGAAGGGATTGAACTACCAAGTGGAGATGTTACGTGAGTGGTCAATACTGAATACTGAAAGCTGCAGCTGAGAGAGGCTGGACTGGCAAGGGATGCAATTGGAAGTGGTGCCGCTGCTGCACTCTTTCAAGTGAGATGCGGCAGAAAGCTGCCTTCTTTCAAGGATGTGTGACAGTTGGTGAGTCAACAAATAGCAAATAGCAGGCACTGGGGATTGATGTTAGGATGCAATGGTATCGTGAGGCCTTTCACTAAATTAACAGTCGACGTAACTGCTAAGTCAGGCAACCAGGCGGGAAGAAGGGAGCCCAAAATGCGAACGCCGTGATGATGTTGCTGCTGTGGTGCTAATTAGCGTTCCCCCAACTGCCATTATTAATAGCTAGTTGATGAGGCTAAAAAATTAGGCAAAGAAAAATTGGTATTGGTGCCTGTCTAATGTGGCGGTGTTATGCACTTTTCAATCTTCTTTTTAAAAATGTTGTTTGCCGTGAAAACTCATTTCAACCAATTGCCTTTTCAATGGAAAGTTTCGGTTGATGGCGACTCATACTTTTTTCACACTGGTGATGCTTGAAGTGGGAGTGATTTTATGGTCGAAAACTGATGCGGACGTCGTAGAAATCTTTTTCTGTCTTTACGCCAAATTGGCGCAACCACAAGGAGGCAAAATTATGATATGAAATTAGACCAAGAGTGTGTGGTGCAAAATGAGGCAGTTGGAGGGAAAGCGATTTCGAGAGATGTTTTATTTTGAAGCCAAACGTGGTCTCTATTTGGAGAAATATTTGGGTCGGAGAATGGTTGAGTAAGTTGCAGAGAGGGGATCGTCGGTTGCAGTTCCAAGTGTCGGATCAAGTGTTGGTCACTCGGGCGTTGGCTGAGGCGGGCGCCAGGTGTGCATGGTAGACAAGCAGACAATCCATTGAAAGTGGCTCCCAATTGGAGCGATGAAGCATTTTGACAAACCAAAATAAATATTTTTGGCGCGACTACTGCCACATGGCTGACTCGTTTGGGTCGATATCGACGAGCTGAGCAGGATTTTTTTGTTTATTATTTTTTCATCCACGAAGATACTCTTTACCTTTCTTTTGAAGAATAATCTTTTGCTGAACCCGATTCAGATTATCCAATCGGGAGAAATGTCTCTTTCCATTGTTGACAAACACCAAAACAATTCACATCTGCATCACTTTGTCGTGCAGACGCGATCTTTCCAAATTGAAAAGGCTCGCAATGTGGAAATGTACGAGAACTTGCGGATTCACATTGAGCGGCAAAATGAAAAGAAGAAACAAGGTATTTTTAAATGACTTTTTGCTTAGTAAATTCTTACACCTGTTCTTTGCAGAGATGGAAATGAGTGAAGAGCTGAAGCGTGCTCGTAGGGAAAAGGAGCTCAAACATAGACGGGACAAGTCAACTCTTAGTGAGGTGAAGGAGGAGATCATTAAGAGTCAGGCCAGACTGGAAGATCTTAAAGCGGAAAAGCATAGACTGTTTACTGAATTTAAGAAGATACTGGGCGAAGATGAAATTCGAAAAACAAATCAGAGAATTCGAGAAGCTGAAGCTCAAAAGAACTTGAACATGACGTTTGGTCCGGTGACTAGCAATACCGCTAACACCTCAAATCAACGTCCACCGCACCAGACAGTTCCGTCAAGTCATGCAGGACCTATCATGCCCAGTAGCTCTCATAGTAATGCGAACATTCTGCCCAGCACCTTGCATCACTTGCACCCCATTCAGCCCATGTTCTACTCGCAACAACACGGCCAAGCGGCGGCAACATCGGCAAACTCGCCTAACATTTTGAGTGCATCTTCCTCAAATGCTTCTCGTGAACAGCAGTCTCGACAAGAGCAATCGTCCCTTGGCCATCATCGGTTAAACGGCCGTATTCCCACTCCAACTTCGTATGCACCAACCTCGTTGAACTCACAAGGGCGACAACAACCTCAGATCATTAACCAGCGATCTCAACAAGAGCCACCGGTATCGATTTACTCTAACAACAAAGCTCCACACCAGTTACATCCGGGAGCACCTCTATCGTTAACTTCAATGGCCTCTTCAGTGTCTTCAGCGGCATCGATAATCCCGATCCCGTCTTCTGGTGCAACTTCTTATACAAGTGACCGTCATCGAATGTCGTACAAGCGCTCACACGAGCAATCTTCAATATCATCGGCTGGCCCTTCTATCAACTTGCACCCACCAACTACTGCAGGCGGCGTCATTTCAGGACAGCCAGGCAGTGACCGCCAGTCTTCCCACCATCAACACTTTCTGCATCACTCCAATTTCAAGCACAACCTAGGACAGCATTCTCAGCAACCACCTGCTATGCATCAGCTTCCACCCGGCGCTTTCCCCCAACTTGGAGGTTTGTAATCAGATAAAGTTGATCAAACTTTTACTAAACTGAACTTTCTTTTTCTAACAGGACATAATTTGGAGCACTTGCAAGGTCTGCCCACTCTGTACCAAAGTTATCTCTCACAGAGTTATCAGGCAAACAACCCTCCATACATGAACAATATGGACCGAAAATAAAGGATCAGTTTCAGTTTCCATAGTGCAAAGTGAATAAAACAAATAAAACCGATTTTAAAAATAGTAACATTTAGCGTTTATTGTTATCACATGAAGACTTCTTCAGATAATCAAAGTTAAGAAAAAATAAATACATCATATTGTACAGGTGTGTGATGTGGAAGGAAGAGTGACTCTTTGACATTGCAATGTATTATATACAACGTTTGTAAAAGACAAGAATAGGGGAGAGCGAGAGAGGGAGAAAGCTCGCAGCTGTTAAAAATCATTAAATGGGAGAGTTGATGAGGAAGAATAAAAACGCCAAGTGGAAGAACGTTGACGTAATAATAAATAAACATGAAATGACTAAAGCTTGGCATTACACACACTGGCTGATGTGTGAGGCAAAGGAAGAAGAAGGTGGTGGAGATTGCGTGGTTGTGATGAGTGGGGAAGAGGGATGAGATATGAGGGGCAAGGAGAGAGAGAGAGAGAGAGAGAGAGAGAGAGAGAGAGAGAGAGAGAGA
>JAALOO010000633.1_pt1 | contig 29972 bp, 26 predicted proteins | sample 7257641 | NCBI WGS metagenome assembly JAALOO01 (sample SAMN14085613, study PRJNA598686) | mite metagenome | biome: ENVO:01001000; feature: ENVO:01001002; material: ENVO:01001226; isolation source: single female mite from University of Michigan culture on fish food culture... ...
CTCTCTCTCTCTCTCTCTCTCTCTCTCTCTCTCTCTCTCTCTCTCTCTCTGCTTTGTACGTACTGCCACCGCCAATATACTCGAGTTTGCATAACAGTGCACATAACAGACAGACACACTGCCGCCGACCAAACAGGAGCGCACTCTGACATTTGGCATCAGTGCTTTACTGCTTTACTTTGCCTTCGTTTGCTACCCCCAGCGTGAAAAGGGGGGTCAAGAGTGTGTTCTCAGCTGCTACTGCTGCTCCCTCAGTGGTGCCGTGTTGGCAGCAGTGTTGTGCTGGCGATTCCCTGCTGGCACTTCTGCTGCTGCTGGTGCCACAACGGCACCAAATCGCTCTGACGCAACAGCAGTTCCTTCTGCTTTTTTTCTTTCTTCCTTCTTCTCCTGCCACCGTCACTGAGTTTTACCTGACTGACTGAGTTTTTGACGAGTTTTACCGTTTTTGTCACTTTTTTGTCACTTTTTTATCTGCCCTTTCTTCTCTCGAATCAGTCGGCGTTTCATTGATTGGCTGCTTTCTTCTGCTACTGGCGTCTTAGCTTGCTTCATTGCTAGTAGAATTGCTACTGTTTTCATTGTTTTCCTGCTAACGCACAGGCTCTAAGCAGGCGTCCGCCATCCTGTCACTTGATTTCCTCACATTTCAATTCAATTCTCTATTGACAAATCTCCCCCTTACAATTGAGTTTTCTTCTTTTTGTTAGTCGGCACTTTCTTTACTACCGTTATACCAACTGTTTTTGTTTGTTGCTTAATACTCTTCTTCTCCGCCTAATGCCAATCATGTAACCTAGTTGCCGCAGTAAAATACTCAAAACAAATAGAATTTGACAGAATTCAGTATATACTTTGGTAGCACTAATCAATACCAAAATGTAATTAAAAAGTTGTCCTTTTTGCCGTACAACTAATCTAGTCAGACTTTAGTGTTGTCGTGTCGTTTAGCCAAAGTCATTAGCACTATTCGTTTAGTTTTGTCCCTCTTTCTAATTCTGCGTGCAAACGTACAATCGCCACTTTATAACTACTTATCACCACCACCACCACCAACACCACCACCACCACAACCACAATCGAAACAGCATTCAACATGTACTCCAACTTTAAACCTGCCTTTGGCAGTGCATTCTACCACCTGAACCAGTCCTTGTTGCCGGAAGAGGTGTGGAGTCAGCTGGGGCAGCCGGAGGACAAAAGGCAACCTCTTCTGGCAAAGTACGATGCTTACGGCTTTGAGATTGAGCCAACTGACAGCGTGGCTTCAAACTGCAAAACGGATAAAACTGATGATGGAGTTACACAAGTAAACAGCATCAGCATCACGAAGATCAACAAAAATGGTGAGCAAAGTGAAAAGAAAGATGATGATGAGGAGGAGGAGACGTACCTGAAGCGGAAGGCGCAGTGGATCCGCTACCTCGAGTCGGAGTACCAGAAGCTGGCGCCCAGCTCGCCCGTCTTCGACCTGGCCAACTTCGACGCCGACCTCGACCGGAGCGCGCCGCTGCTCGACCAGCTGATGGCCTCCGCCGGGCCGATCACCAACGAGCTGCGGCCCTTCTTCTGGATGCGCCTCTCCCGAGCCCTCCGCCTCAAGATCACCAGTCGGTGGACTTTCACGGAGCTGTGCGACCAGGTGGCGGGGTCACTGGCGAAAAGAGGCGCAGATTGCAAAAATAGCAAAACCACCAGAAAAAGAAATGGTGACCGCCAGATTCAAGTGACACAGGTGCTGCCCACCAATGTCTGCTTCCAGTCGGCGGACAGCATCTGCGCTCAGCGGCTGAAGCGCGTTCTGGCCATTGCCCAGTGGCACCAGAAGCTGTCCGGCGGTTCACGGGGCGCCCAGCAGAGGGAGCCACCAGAGCACTTAGAAACACTGCAAAACAACAGCGCTAAAAACGACTGTCAAATTGATGGTGATGCCGCTTCGGTTTACGCCGCCGCCCTCGTCGTCAATCAGCCGCTGATCGCCGCCTACCTGCTGCTGGTGTGCAATGAGGAGGACACCTTCTGGCTGCTGGCAAAGCTGTCCGCCGACCTGGCCACCTCGGCCGACCTGTGCACTGGGCTGCTGCTGCACCTGCTGGAGCGGGCCAGTCCCCGGGTAGCCGAACTGCTCCGCCGACACGACATTGACCTCAGCCTCATTGCCCTCAACTGGTTCGCCTCGGCCTTCGCGGGCGCCATCAAGGACGCCAGCGTACTGTACGCCCTCTGGGACCTGCTCTTCTACGAGGGGCCCATCTTCCTGGTGCAGTTCACGCTGGGGCTGCTCATCGTCGAGTCGGGCCGCCTGGTGGAGCTGTGCTCCAACGCCCCGGATGGCGACTTTTCGGCGCAGCTCTTCAATGAGCTGTCCGACTTGCCTTTGAAGGCGTTCTCGGTTGAAAACGGTGGTGCACTCTTAGATGAAGATATGGGCATGATCAGTATTTGCGTGAACAATTCAGCACCGAGAACTGCTTCCTCCTCCTCCTCCTCCTTCTCGTCGCACCGTCGACTACTGAAGAAAGTGACCATAGCTTGGAAGGCGGGCAAAAACGTCGTCAACGTCATCGACGGCGACTACCAGGCAATTCCGCAGAGTCTCTTCTACTACAGTCGACCGGTGGGCGGAAGAGGCAGCAAATCTGCCCCCAGTCACTTCTCCACCGGCTCTCTATCATCATCATCCCCATCTTCATCCGGAGGTGACGGGATTTCAGCCTCTCTGCTGAATGGCAGCAACAGCAGCAGCAGTGCCGAGTACCCCTCAGCGGAGTACCTCCGCCTGAAAAACGTCAAACAGACGCAGCTGATGGTGAACCTGCACGAGGCAATCGTCGCCATCGCCCACCACTTTCAAGCGTACAACCTAGACACCGCCTACCGACTGGAGCCGGAGTTTGAGATTGTCCTCACCCGACCGACCACGTTGAACCTGCCCTGGAGACACTCCTCTCGACGAGGATCGACCGATTCGGAAAGCCACCTGCAGCAGCAGCATCAGTTTGACGGATCAACGCCCTCCGACGACCTCGGCCACCGCCTTCGACCCTTTCGCCGGGCGAAGGCGTTGATCGACTTTGTAAAGCAGGACAACGACGAGCTAGGTTTCCGCCGGAACGACATCATCACCATCGTCAATGAGAAGGACGAACACTGCTGGATCGGCGAGCTGAACGGCGAGATGGGCTGGTTCCCCGCCAAGTTCGTGGAGCTGCTCGACGAGCGGTCGCTCGACTACGCCGTGGCCGGCGACGACAGCGTCGTCCCCTTCATCAACGACCTTGTCCGCGGAAAGCTGTGCACCGCCCTGAAGGGCATCTTCTTCTACGACCTCCGCCGGACGTCCTACTTCGTGCCCGTCCACCCGTGGACGGTCCTGGAGGAGGTCCACGGGCAGCTGGCCAGCGGCGGCGAGTTCAAGCACATTTACTCCCGCCTGGTGCTCACCAAGACCTTCCGCCTGGACGAGTTCGCCCGCGTCCTCTCGCCCAGTGAGCTGCTGTACCGCAGCATCAGCCAGATCAACCACTGGTACGGGCCGCAGGCGCCGATGGACGTCAAGTTTCGCTCGCTAATTGCCATGGGCCTCAACCAGTACGTCCTCCACGACTGGCTGCAGTTGCTCTGCTTGGGCCATGCGGCCATCGTCCGCAAGCACTACGGGCCGAACAGTTTCCTCTCGGCGCCCGTCTGGAAGATGATCAAGGCGGAGTTGAAGTAAGTGATGCTTGTCTGTTTGTTTAATATTGGTCAATTTTGCTAATCCTTTTTTGCGGTTGCAGACTACTGGTTCAGTTTTCCTTTCACCTGAATCCACTTGCCGAGAAGGATGTGGCAGAGGCGGCAGCGGCGGCGACGACGTCCAGCTCTGCCACCCCGTCAAAGGTGAAAGCGTCGCCTGACACTAAAGAGAGCGTTTGGGATATGCTGGTGAAGTATCATCTCTTCTCTTGGGACATCTAATTTGCAGTGATCTTGCTACATTCCACAAAGCACAAAAGGAATACACGCATTTTTTTTAAAAAGTTTTATTTTGTTTAACTTTTTCAACACACAATTGAAATGTCTTGACAGCAAATGCATTATCATTTTGCCACTTTCTGATACAGTTATTAACGACATAAACTTTTGTTGTTGTAAAACTTTTATTGAAGCAAATGAAATGTTACAATTATGTTAATTTTTTCATTTAAAAAATTGTTACAATGGAAGAAACTTGAAAATTATTGAAATTCATGATACAACTCAATGTAATTGAAGATCTCAAATCAAATAAACAAATTTTGCTAAAATTGTATTTAAGTAAAAGTTTTCTTTATTTTGGATCAGTTAAACTATTTTTAAAAATCGTGAACTACTACTACAATTGCAAAGTACTTGGCTAAAAAATCAATTGAAAAAACATTTTAGTAGTGAATTAAAATATCAAAAAATTGACACGTCAATAATTGAAACATTTTTTTTGTAAATCTTCACAAAAAATTACCCAAGAACTAACTAAAATTTATCAAATTTGATAGTTTCCACGTTTCGGATATTGACTGGGTGGAGGTTGCTGTGGTCTGTATTGAAATGGAAATGGGGGCTTCTGTTCTTGACAAACAGCAGGACAAAAACAATGGCATCTAACTATAAAAAGTGTTTAGTTATTGTTTATATCACCTTAAAAGTTAAAATATTTGCCTTCTATTTCTGGAAGGGGAACCTGGCATTGTTGAGGTTGTTGAGGTTTGAACTGCACAAATTCCGGTACCATTTGGCCAGTTGAACGTACCGAGCGAGAGGGGCTGCCCATCAAAGTGGTAGGTGGTTTGTACGAGTCAGTTGGCTTAGAAATTGGCTTGATTGTGGAAGAGTTGTACTTCACTGTTGGCAATTCAGCTGAAAACATTTTTTAAAATTTAAAAATTAAATAAACATAGTTTTAGTTTTTTGTGCAGGAAAACTTTACCTTTTGCATGAGAAGAGTTTGATGGTGTTTTTGAACTTGGTGAAGGCACCAACGAAGGTTTAGTACAATTGAACGGAAAAGATGTTGTCGATTCCGTTTTTGGGTTTTTCCAAATAACCTCGTAATCTGCAGCATCTTCAGGAATTTCCATGTAATCTGAAGTCCATTTTTTATGAACTGAAAAATTAGTGTAGAACGGTTGTTTAGGACATTTGGAACTTTTTCTTGTTTGATTGTCTGCTGCGATCCCAATTAAAAATTCACCATCCATGCCTTTTACAGAGCAGATAAGCGGACCACCTAAAAACCAAAATTGAAAAATTTATAAAACTCAAAACAGTTTTTTACCCGAGTCAATTGTGCAAGTACTTTCTTGCCAAAGTCTTATAAGTTCTGGAGCAACTGCGTGTGGGGATGGACCAAACGTTTCAAGTATCGACGATTTAACTTCTTGATATTTCAATTCATGGCTAAAAGATTTTCCTTTAACTGCTTTTCCCCAACCTAGTACTTTGCAATTGTAGTAGTAGTTGACAAGTTTTGGAGCTAGCTCAACTGCCCTTAACTAAAATAAAAATGTTCTTTTTAATACAAGTTTTGTAAAAATTGTTGACCTACATCAGGATCTTCCAATGACGTAAGTTTTACTATTGATTTCAGTTTAATGATGGCCAAGTTTCCTCCATTGTAGCAATTCTTTGAATGATTAAATCTTGGATGTACATTCACAGTATCCACATGGTGGCAGTACTTCATTTCCCTTAAATTAACTCCGCCAACAGTTACAATCATACTAGAAAAGTTGCGCCCATCAACGCACGATGCAGAGGTAATGATACTTTTTTCATCTAAAATAGTACCAGTGCAAATTGGTTGAACATCGTAAAACGAATCATAATTATCGCAGTTAAATGATTCCTGGACTTCATGAATGGCCGCCACGTATCCATACTCTACGTAATCTGCTATTTTCCCATTAACAACACTAAACAAAAATTTTATTATTAAACAATTTATTTACAAAAATAATCAATTATTTAATACATACCATTTGGCGTAAAAAGGTTGTTGAATAAAAACAAATGTCAAAACAAAATTAAGAAAAAACGCAAAAACAACAACAAAACTCATTATGTTTGTTTTTAATTTAAAAACTGAACTTTAAGTTTGTAACATGATTTTTTAGTCAAGTCACATTAAGTAAAATGACTTAATGACGCAGTAACTTCTAAACTACTAAACAATTTGTCTTTTTAGACGATTTAACTCACTACTATATTTTGCAAAATCAGCAGATTTTTATGCATAACAGCATTTTTCTTGCAATCAAGTTAAGCAAAAAAAGTTTGATCAGGCTTCTATTAAAATTAAATTCACTATCAAAAGCGTTTTTTGTTGTCATTTGCCTGCTCAGTTTTAATCAGCTCTTCACAATGATAACCAATTTGATTGACAACAATAAGTTGTTTTTAAACATAGTTTTGTTTATTGTTTTTGTAGAAAATTAATTGTGTTTTTGTTAAAGGAAAAACAGGTTAAAGTCAAGCATAAAATTTTTAACTTACAGCTAAAACTCACACTACGTCAAAAATTGGTGGAGCGTCTTTTGGTGTATTGCACAAACTTTTTCAAGTCACATGCTATGCAAATGATATTTTAAAAAACAATAAAAAAAATTTAGATATATTAAAACACTAAACACTATAAAACTTTGTTTATTTTGTTTAAAAATTTTTTTTTAAAATTTTTTTATTTGAAATTTATTGGCGTGTTAATTTAAAAATGTTTTTATCTTTTTTCAGTTTGTAATGTTTGCTCATTGTTGTTTGTTTACCAAAATATATACAAAAAACACTAAACACTATTTGATTTTTGCTTTTATCTTAAACTTAAGATTTGAAATCTGCGTTTTTATTTTATTTAACGCTGAGTAGTTTAGTTTAGCAATTTATTTGCTTTTAACACAATTTTTAGCAAAAATTTTTTACAATTTAACTTGTACACTGTCTACCATCGTTAAGTTTTTGCCAAAAATGGTCAAAACTTTTTTGTGTTTTTTTTATGATATTTAGTTCTGTTATGACAACAGGTAAATTTTTATTTTTTATGCCAAAAATAATTTTTTGTTTGTAATGTAGATATTCCTCCATGTATTGACAACTCGAAATACAGTGTTCCATTTGTTACAGTTTCCGACAATTACTATCGTATTCACCTACTTAATATGACAAAACAATTTTATGATTACACTTGGAACTGGAAAATTTGCAACCCGACTTCTGGATCGTACTTGAATCTGAACAGTGCGGTTTTAAATTTAAATGACAGCCTCACTATTAAATGTGCAAAAACTCGCTTAATCTTGTTTCAAACAGAAGGAAGTTTTTCTCAAAAAGGACTTGTCAGTCTTTCGGGATGTCATACGGTCTTTGTTTCACTGAGTTATTCTCAAAGTGCTTTTAAAAAAACGAATCAAACGAAATCGACCCGCGTACATTTCTTGTAGAAATCTACAAATCATTTATTCCACTACAACAAAACACCGGCCGGCTGATTTTTCATGGAAACAAGGAAGAAAAACCAGTTTCCATTAGGGAGATGGCGTTTCAGCCGGGTGAGCATTTTAACGATCACCTAGTCCTGCTAAACCTCACTCAGCTGCAAATGGATGACAACTCAAATGTGGTCGTCGATGGTGTTCTTCAGTCGCCTAGGTCGCCCACCTCGCCGATGATGTTCTTGCAATCACCCTCAGCCTCCAAAATCACCATAGGTCTGCATCAGGCAGAGCCACTTACTGTTCATTACTGGCTGGTAAATGCAAAGTGCAGCGGAAAGGCAGTGCTGAAGATGGACCAAAAAAAGAGGTCAATTTTTCCCGAACTGAATGAGCAGATTGAAAATCAACGAGAGTCCGCCACGCCTGTTCGCTGTGCCGTGCACTACACCACTGACAAAAGCAATCAGTTTGCCGTTCAACTGCACAGTTCTACTGGCCTTGCTGATTTAGCCGATTCAATGTACTTCTACAATACGAGAGGTGTGGTCGTGGTTGAGAGAAACAATCTGGTGAGAGCGAACAGTGCACCAGACAATGAGAAGACTCTAATTGATGTGAGCAGTGTGCTGGTCGTGTACGAATCGCCGTATGTCGTATCGCCCATTGCTAATTTTCAGGTGCCACAAATTGAAGCAATTTCAAAAGAAGGTTAGTAGAGCTTTTTCCAATGAATAGCCACTGATTAACCTTTGTTTTCTTTAAGTGAATGAAACAAGTTTCAACCAAAACATCTCTCTTAAAGTAAAGGCGCATTATGAGTGGGGTCAATCACAAGTTTTAGCCGGTAATAAACACTTCAAAGTGCTGATGAAATTTGAATCACTGAATGCATTCAACGGTGATGTTGATAGTGAAGACCATGCTTTCCTTGTTCTGTACCACAACAACTCAGTCATCCAACTGTCGCACAGCATTGGCCAGTTGACCTTTTCGTTCAACACAAAGTCAGCAGCCAATGTCCTGTTGAAGTTTAAACCTAGCAGACAGTTCAACGATCAACTACTGATGCTGAATTTTACTCAACTGCCAGTGAATGCCAACTCTACAGTGACAGTCGATGGTGTTCAACTTAATTCCACCTCACCAAAAATGTTTCTGCAGTCACCCACTTCGCCTGCCATTATTCTCACTTTAGACATGCCTCAAGTGGAGCCGCTCCCCTTTAGCTGGTGGTTCGTCAGCAAAAAGTGCAGCAAAAAAGCCGTGCTTAAGTATGGTGATCAGGCGCAGCCCGTTCTCTACCCAAATGTGACAAAACGGCAGCAACAGATGCAAATTCCAGCTCCAATTCGCTGTGCCATGCATTTCACTGCCGACGTGGGCTATCAGTTTGGCATTGACCTGCCCAGTCAGACTGGTATTGCTGATCCCGCCGATTCGTTGTACTTCTACAATGAACAGGGACGAGTCGCCTTAGAGTTGAACCATCGGGCAGGTCTGTACAATGGTAATGAGAGTGTTCTGATTGACACCAACACCGCTGTGGTCATTTACGAGTCACCGTACGACACATTTCAACACTACGACTTTAAAGCACCACTAATCAAGGTCATTCTAACTCAAGGTTTGTTAAGTTTACTTTTTTGTTTTTAAAAATTTAATCAAATTACTTTTAATGTTTTGCATTTTAATTAATCAAATCAATTTCAACAAGAACACTTTAGTTGGTGTTAAATTTATGCCTGCTGAAAACACAATTCATCTCATTGTGTCGAAAGACGATTTTGTCAAGAATATGGAACTTTCTCTTCCTTCGGTCACCTCACTGCGCAGACTTGAGGCTTCTCCACGTGTGCCAATGTTTTCGCTTTTCAAATACAGCAATCAGGCAACTTTTGTAATAGATTCACCCCTCAAATCAGTTGCCAATGGTTTTATTAATGATTCTTGATCTGTGCTGCGAAAACTAAAAATTACATAAAGTAGTTGGCTTTTTATCTATGTTTTTACTATTGTAATTTGGCAACTTTCTAATTAACCCAGAACGTGTTTGACTATTAAAGCACAATTCTTTTGTAAACATTTTATATTTTTGTTTACTTAAATAAAATTTATATAAACACAGCAAATGATTAAATACAAAAAATATTTGTTAACAAAGTTATGATTAAAATGGTAAAATAAATGCCCTTTTTGTATTTACATATCTGTTTGAGTGAACGACTGCGGCAGCTTTCCATTGGCATTGCCCTTGCTGATACTGGCGGTGTTATTATTGTTGTTGCTATCACTTGCGCTCTTCGAAGCACCGACGCCAGCAATGACGGACAGTTTACGCGACATTCGCCGCTTGAAATTGGTCGCCCGCTCTCTGAGACTCTTCGAGGAGGACCGCCCCAGGCGGATGCACAGGTAGACGCTGAGGGCAACCACCAGGAGAATGGGAATGATGGCTAGGTAGAGCAGCCAGTTGAAACCGCTCGCCATCTGAACGCACTTTCGGTCGTAGTGACTGCTGAAGAAGTCCCGCCGACAGCTGCACGTCTGCTCCGAGGTGCAGGTCATGTTCGGGTCCCAGTCCTGGCACTGGGAGTCAGCCTTGCAGCGGAAGAAGGCGCAGGTGATGTTGCCGTCGCTCGCCCGTCGCTCAAAGCGGTGATTAGTTTTGCAGTAGCACTGGCTCTCTTTGCACATCGCCTTATCGTATTTTGTGCAGTCCTGGTCGGTGTTGCACTCATCCGGATCAAAGGTGCCATTTGGGTAGAGGTGTACAAAGTTTTCCTGCTGAGGCTGATCCTCTTCAAATTGGCGGTAGTACTTTGCTGCTGATGATATACTTTGAGTCGTATCAAGTGGACTGCATTTAGCTAGTGCCAAGAGTGATAGCAGAACGATTATTTGAAAAGTACTGCAGAAAGCGATGTGATTTTTAAATGCTAGTTGTAAAAATTGAGCAAAATTTGATGAAAAAGAAACAGCCAAAGTTAGCCTTCTGCGTGTGTTTAGTGTGTTATTTTTCATTTTGTGTTTGTTTGAGTTTAATTTAATATATAAAAGTTAAAAATGAGATTATCTTTTTAAACTTGAACCAACTTTTGATGTTTTAGATAGTCCGAGCCAGCCATCCACCAAACACTTTTCACTTTTTTCAAGTACCCCGTGACAGAAACGTGACAGTTTTAGTTGCTGTTTTGGGCCAAGCTAGTCAAGCTTAGCTGTCAATTTGTTCAAAACTCTGTTTGCGCGAGATAACGTACAGTTCAGCAGCAGCAGTTCGGCAGCTTGCTGTGTTTTCACATAGAGCAGTTGCACACAGTCTGCGACCAAAATAGCGCATATGGTGCCAGTCAATCAATCAGCAGCGTGTTCAGTTGTGTGGTGCCGTTTAATGCTGTTTTAGTGCTGCTGGCGATGAAGCTAATGTTCGTAACATTAAAGCTGAAAAATCCAACAGTTCTTTGCGCAATACAGTCTGCCAATTTGTGGCCCTCAAAGTTGAAAGTAGCAGGGTAAAAATATCTTTGACGTTGACAATTATTTTTTTCAAACCAACTAAAATAGATTAGCTGAATAGTAAGAATGGTAGAAGTGAAAATAAAATTGATGGTTATGATGTCTGGAAAGGGGAAAAGGAATTGAAATGCTTGGGTTTGAGCAACTAATTTCAAACAGTAAAACAAAGTTTTTGCATCACATTTCTGACACTTTTGCTGGTGATTACAATCTTGGCTAATAAATTCAGGCGTTAACTTGCTGTCAATATTGTTTAAGAAATCCTTTTTAAAGCTGCAAAAAATTAAAAAACACAACAAAAAATAAAAAAAGTGAAATACAGATTAAAAAAACAAATAGAAAATGTGTCCTTGTTGTCAATGTCAATGTCGCAATTAAACACTGATGTTGTTTGTGGGGTCGCTTTTATATAAAATTTTATTTTAGAACCAATGTTATTGATAAGCAATTACAGATTGCTCATTGAGATGGACACTCAAAGATATTGCATCCCTTACATGTGTAGTACAGTGCATTGTTGCCCAATAGTTAAAGTAGAAATAGACTTTAAAACAAAAAAATTTGCTTAATTCTATTGCTATTTGGCGCCAGTTTCACCGTTGTTAATATGCAAACTTTTACATTTTTTAATTTGAAACAATTTTTTTAATTGCGTAGGTAATTTGTTTAAAACTTTGTATCTACCTTCATTTCAAATTTTTGAAAAAACTGATAGTAAAGTCAGCACTACATGTTTTTTAACAAGTACAGCCGTTTTAAGCATACTTTAGTTAACCTAGACCTTAAAAGCAGCTCCCACATCGATACTTGATAAACTGATTAGTAGTAATAATAACAAAAACACGGATGACATCTACTGCATCAATGGTGGCAATGACGTCAAAAGTTGATAACTGTCTCTGCTGTCCTTTGATGCAACGATCATCTGCCGCCGCGGCGGCCGCCTCCGATCAGTACAAAGTACTTCACACTCTTTTTAACACTTCCTTTACAACGCTGACAAAGGCAGCCGACCTTTTGATTGGTAAAATCCCCAAATGTAGTTTGTTAGCAATTACCTCTCTCTCTCCACAATGGTCTACCACAAAGTACAGCAGTGAAAAGATCAATCAGCAGTCTTTTGGTGCAAGCAATCGGTTGTGCACTGCATTTTCCGGTGTGTTAAAGACACAACTGATGACAGTGATGAGGAGATGGTGTTGATCAGCCACTCTCAAGTACCAGCGCCTGCCAGTCGCAAACTTTGATTTGCTAATCACCGACGACATTGCTGAGCAGGTAGTCGCGCTATCAACAAACATTTACTTGCACTTGTCACTTGATAAAAAACCTCTTTGTTTTTTATGTAACGCAACAAAGAGGTTCAAGAGCATCTATGCATGTGTCATGTTGTTTTTAATCAGAAAGTTTAAATTTGAAGGGCAACTTCTTAAACCATTTTTTAAAACTTTTTTTAATTTCTTTTACTTTTCAAAACGATAAAAAATAAGTTTAAAAAATATAAAAAATAACAAACAAAACAAAATTTAGTTTATTTCAAATTAATCATTGTAATTTTATTTGAGTACGCATTGATAAAAAATAAACTATTAAAAAGAATTTGTGGTCATGGCAATTATCTAAAATACAACAAAAATTGTAATGCTACCCTTTTTCTCTGTTTGCAATTCTTTACAATTTACAATCACACAATGAAGCGAGAGAAAAATGCTGAAACTGGAAAATAAAGCCAAAAATTAAGGGGATCAAGTAGTAAAACATTGTGTAAGAGTTGGTTGCAAAGTTTGGGGTTCAGCCTTTGCCATGCAGCAGTGTTGTATGCACTTTTGTTTTGCAGTGTTTGCAGTGCTGCTGCTGCCGTTGTCCCCCTCCTCTGTTCCATACGTCGTTGGCCAGTGCAATGAACGAGGGTCATCTATCACATTACCACCAGCCTACCAACCACTGGCAGCGCTCAAGTCAGTGTCCCCAGCGCCAGAACACATGGTGTGCCCGAAAAAGCGCGAGAAGATTTAAGAAGAAATAGTCATGCTGAAAACAGTTCATGCACTGTCGCCCAGCAGTCTGCTGCTGCTGCTGCTGCAAATAGTTGTCAGCTATTAGGAGAAAGTAATAGTAGTGAAAGTAGTGGCACTGAGGGTAAAAGGTTACCACTGGAGTAGGAAAAACAAAATGATGATGAGGGTGATGATGATGATGATGAGGGTGAGAGTGAGGGTGAGGGTGAGGGTGAGGGTGGTGGCAGTGGTGAAGGAATAGAGAGGAGAAAAAGAGGAGACGGGACAAAAAGAAGCTTCTTAATCGACTTGAAGAAGATAAAAATAAAAACAAGGCAAAATGTAGCAAAACAAAGTGGCCTGGCTAATGCTTTACCATCAGTAGCTGCACCGTGCTAGTGGTACTGAAAAAGGCTTTCAAAACACTTTTACTGTTTCACTGTCTAGTGTGTGTGTGTGTTAAAACGATGAAGGGTGCTAAAAATGGACACTTGCGAAAAAGTGCCAGCTAAGTAGAAAGAGAGAAGAAGAGCTAACTTTATTTGTGGTTTTGTTTGGTTGAGCCAATGATGTGCCGACCGACCGACCATCTACTTTGTCAGTCACTTGGTCCTCATTGAACTAACACTACTTAAATTGTGAATTTAAATTTAAAATTTTATTTTTAAAAACTATTTGCTTTTTATACCTAATTTAAAATTTAACTTTGTTTCACCCTGTAAAAGTAGCCCTTGCCCGGCTGCTGGTAATGTTACCCATTAAAAAAATACACGAATACAAAAAACTTTTTGTGTGTTTAGTGTTTTGCGCCAGTATCTGTTTGTGCCGTTGAATAGCACTCGACAGTTGCGGTTGCTGTCCTGGCACCCTTTGTCTAGTAGGTTTTTTTTCTGCTGTTGTGTTAGAAAATTGTCGATCGTTCATCTGATCATCAAAGGCAAAGACAATGTCCTATTGAATGAGCACACACACTCAAAGAGACAGAGACGGACATTCCCCGAACCTGCCAACCTCAGCCCTTTACTTCAGCCTACCGTCTACTACTGCTTACTCTTCTTCTGTTCGCTGTCATGGCATCGTCACATGCTTTGTCTTCTTTTCGCATCTTTGCTTTTTGCATTTCTGCCTTTGCTACCACTGTGAGCCAAGTTCAAGTGAAAGTTCACTAAACTGTCAGTGAAGTGAAGCCCCTGCGCACCAGCCTCTGTCACTACTATTTAGTTTACACATTGCACAGAAACTATTGAAAACTTCCTCCTCCTTCTTCTCCTCCTCCTCTGTTTTCTTTAATCAGTTTGATCAGCTCACTTTTTCCGTGCCTTTATCTTTACTTTGTCGCCGGCTGTTTCATCTCTTGCAAGCATCCCCTTTGCAAATACCCACTCACACACACACACTGACACGTTCAGGCAGTGCAGTCCAAAGTCCAAAATGTTCCGATGCTGTCTCATCAATAAGTTGAACTAAACAGAGAGAAAAAAGAGAGAAAAAGACCAGAGAGGCCGATGGCAGTGAAACGGTAGAGTGCTGCCAAAGTGCCTCTGCCGCTGCCGCTGCCGCTGCCCCTTGAACTGTTGTGCTGCTGAATGGACAAGCACACTGGCAAGTGTGTATCTTTCTTTCTCTCGTTCTCAGTGTGTTCCACTGACAGTGCATCTACCTCTGCTGATCCAAAGTCCTGGTCCGCACACTACCCTCTGATCCATTGTGTGAGCGTGTGTTTTGGGAAGAACCCGTGCCACTCTCACTCACACACACAACAATCATTAGTGCCAGTGCTAAGGAGTGCTCACTCTCTCCCTTTCCCTCTGAACAATCCCCTTCCTTCCTTCCTTTTCTCCTTTTTCATTCTCTTTGTTGTGCACATCAAAATGGTGAACAGAATTCAGTGCAGCAGCAGTGCAAAACGACGGCAAACAACAGCCCCGGCAGACAGACAGCCTTGAGCAGCAGTTGACTACTAACAACAAATAGCCTTGCAAAGAAGAAGAAAAAGAAAAAGAAGAATCAGAATAAGAAGAAGTGCCACTAGCCCAATGGCAGTTAGCTTTCAGTGCTAGTCAATGCATCTTACAAATTCTCTGTGTCTGTCTTTCTCTCTCTTTCTCAATTTAACTGTGAAGGCGACGGCGGCGACGGTGACAGCGTTCATTGCACCCAAAAGACGCTTTTATTGTTTTTACACTTTTTTCAGCGCGTGGCAGTTTTACGTTCTTATTATGTCAATTTTTGTGTTGGTTAATTATTGCAACGTCAATTGAATTAACTTTAAACTTTAAGTTGCAGCAAGTTTTAATTACATTACATTATAGTAATTTTACAAATAAATATATATCAATTAAATTAAAAGGTTTGTTTTAGATAATTTGTAGTAATTTTATAGTTACTTAACAAATAAAATGCTAATTTAATGTTTCTGAATTTAATTCAATTTTTTGTCATTTTTTAACTTTATCTGGTTTTGCCCACATTTAATTGAAAACCCAAACTGGATATTCAACTTTACATTTTGAACATTTTTTGTATCTACAAACCATTCTGTCACCAGTTAAGCTTGTTCATCTACAACCTAATTGCTTCTTTCCGTGAGTTGCTACCTGCCCACTGCAATTACTTTTTTTTGTTTAACTGGAACATCTGGCACTCATCTGATTGAGCTTATTTAATTACATTTTCAATGTAGTTTTGACGTCATGCTCGAGTAACTTTATAACAAGGTTAACCAAAAAAAAAGACAAACACACAGTAAAAATGGCCAAATCAAAAATACCAAACACCGTGAGAGCACTTTTACTGACAGTACTCTGCACCACATCCACAATAAAATGTGATGGTTTTCAGCACTATCAGCACAAACAGTCAACATCTCAAGAGGATGCCCCCTATCCTCAGCCTTGGGAGCAGCCGCCCATCAGTGAATCTTCGTCTTCTTCTTCTTCATCCTCTTCATTACATTCTTCCTTGCCAAATCATGCCATTTCCTTGTCGACGTACTACCACACCTCTTCCTCATCCTCCTCATCATCAAGGGCCGGTGAAGAAGCACTCACTGAACCGGTGCTCTGTCTGCTGCGAGGCATCAGCATTGAGCAGACACGTAATCAGTCGCGAAACTTCTACGAATGCCCAGGACGGTGGCCGGCAGAGTTCGTTGAGTGTTGCGATGGCAACCAGTGCTGTGCACCTAATTACGTACGACAGTACTTGCAGGAGAAGTATGCAAACAAAAATAGTAATAGTGCAAAACGTAAAAACTAATTTTAATAAACATTTTATTTTTGTTACAGAGTGTCCGAATTTGAAAAACTAATCGTCATCTTCTGCCTTTCCTTTTTGTTCGTTTTCATTCTTTACCTGCTTTGTTTTTTCATTCCTTGCTGCCCGTTAAAGTCGCTGTGCAGGGCAAAGAAGAGTCGAGACTACGCTGGATGCAGTAAGTATTTTTGTATTTGTTTTAAATGTTGGCCATAGTGTTTGTTTAACAAAATTAATAGAAATGAAATTAATACTTGAATTTATTACAAGGGAATAGTTCTAAATTTTGGCCATTATTGGCTTTGGTCAATTTTAAAAACAACAAAAATACAACAAAAAAATGCAAAACAGAAATACAGTATAGTGAAAATGTTGCAAAAATAAAAAAGTGAATAAACATGAATAACAGGGAAAAAAGTAAAGTGTATGCCGTTTTAGATAATGGAGTTTTGCTAATAGTTGAGCGAAAGTTGGCAAAACGTCTAGGGAGTAGTTCACTAACAGCTCCGACGGTTCTAACACGTCTACAAAACTGTTGTGGCTTGTTTGTTGCTGTTTCCTAAACAAAATAAAAATTTAAGTGTGTGTGTGTGTGTGTGTGTGTGTTTTCAACAGCTTACTAAACCATTTAACATAGTGTGGTCAGTTTAGGTGGTCATTTACTTTAGCTTGACTAGATTATAAATGTATCGCAGGGGAGAAATGCTTTTAGCAGTAGTGCCATTTTACAGCTAAATTCTCAACATGCAGTTTTCATTTTGAAATAGTGAGAAAGAGAAAGAGATAGAAAGAAAAAAACAGAAAAAAATGTAAAATGCAAATTAAGAAAAACGTTTCAATTGAGAGAGTTTGCTAGATAAATCCAGAAGTTCTGCCCTTCTGAATAAATGGCGGAATAATTGGGTAACTGGCCTCCTCGTATTGGAAGCCACCATCATTTTCATCATTATTATGGTCATCAGGATCAGGTCCTTAGTAGATATCTTCGTTATTGACGATGTGCTCAAACGATTGACACTGCAGGTCGTTTTCCGCATCCTCGGGACTCTCATCAATGTTGGAAAGTCTGCCCGAGTAGTTGTTGACGTATTCGACTGGCAGCGATGTACTGTGCAGTTGACTTTCTAGCTGCAGTTTTCGAGCAAACTCCATCAAAGGCGAAAAAAGGGGCGTCTGCTTCATTCTGTTGGAGTGTTGAAAAACAAGAATACATTAAAAAAACTGAGTTTATATGATTTTGATGCTACGTTGAGTTTAAAGCAATTTATTAAATATGAAAAAACAAAAATAACTGCCCGCTTGGTACGCCATCGGTTGACAGAAAAATAAATTTAAATATTTTTAATTTTTTTTAATGTGGTATCCCCTATCTTTTATGCTCTCGTTTTTTATGTTTATGTTTTTCAAAATTTCTAAAATGCGCAAACTTACTTTTGAAAGCAACACTGCTCGACAATTTCCTCTTCAGGGAATCCATCCTCCTCTTCCTCTCGTCGCCTGAGCTCTCTGCGCAGTATGCCATTGATGCGGTGAAAGGTGCTGACGTAGCTGATCAGCTTGTGGCGCTCCGCCGACTTGGCCGAGCCCTGCCACAGATGGCGCAGACGAGTCTCGCCTCGACTGCCAAAAGTGACCAGCGTCTGGAGGGCGTCCACGTCGAGGTGATGCAGGTGCTCGCAGTCCTGCCACACCGACACCACAAAGTGCTTGAATCGAGCCATCTCCGCGGAGGCGCACTCCCGCCGAGGTGGACAGCTGGGCAGGAGACTGCTGTCGTTGTGGCCATTGTTACCACCACCACCACCACCACCACCACCACCTCCATCATCACCTCCATCACCCCCACCACTACCACCACCACGGCGGTCTTCACCGTTGCCTTCACCCTCGCCCTCATCACAGTCACCCTCAGAGGTAGAGGATTTGTTAAAACCAGGGCACAGGTTGCCCATGTGGTCCACTTGATGAACGATGCTTAGCAGTTCAGCAGGCGGGGCAAAATTTGGGGGCGGAGGCGGTGGTGGCGGCGACGAGTGAAAAAGTAACGGTTTCTCTCCGATAAACCAGCAGCTCTGATTAGGAGTAGTAGCCGAGGAAGATGATGTTGATTGCTGTGGTAGTGGTGGTGGTGGTTGTGATGGCGGTGGTGGCGTTGGTCGAAATGTTGCGGCAAATCCTTCTCTTTGTCTTCCTTCTTTTTCTGACCAGGCGTTTCGTCCCAGTTCAGAAAGCTCTCTGGTGATCTTTTCCAAGTCCAGCGCCAGGCGATAGTCGAGATCTAAGTTGGGCGTGCACGTTTCCGGGTAGCAGTGACGAACGCGACCACCGCCAAAAACAGGTGTTGCTGTGACAGGACTGGCGCAGTAGCGCCCAATAGGAGCAGCAGCAGAAAAACGATTTCTGCTTTCTGATATCTTCGCCTGCTCGCCAGCACCTTCCAAGTGGTAATGATGGGGATGGTGGTCGGCCCACTGCGAGTACACTTGCTCAAAGGGATCGTCCAAGGAGGGCATCGATGAACAGCGGCTGTCAATCATCTGATAAGATGACTGAACATCAGATGACTTGCCGGCTGGAGATTTGCATCGGCTGGGCATCACCACCAGCGGAGGGTCGTTATGGCGACTGGTGGTGGTTGAAGTGGTCCGCATCAGTGGTTCGACAGACCAATCAATACCACCGCCGCCGCCGTTGATTAACGCAGATGAGCAGGCAAACGGTTGAGGCAATCGCCGACCGGCGAGCACTTGTTTGAGTTCCGTCACCACTAACGCCTGACGCTGCTGCTGCTGCTCCTCCTCCTCATCAGTTTCTGACATCATTTTTGAAATTGGCTTTTCTGCTCGGACGTTTTTAGCGCTAAAGAACGCCGACGGACGTTTTTGATGTTAGAGTTAAAGATAGTGTGAAAAAAGGGCAGTGCAGTGACGGCACTGTGATAGAAAATTAGCTTTAGCCGTCTCAGAAAAAAGCATGCGGTTTGTGGCGTACTTACTTACCCACTCACTGAACTTACTGAAATTTTGTGAGTGCCAATCTGCGTAGGTTTCAGAAATAAGATTTTTAGATGATGTTTTAGCGAGAATTAAGATGGCAAAAGATGCTAAGTGTTTATCGGCGACAAAAAACAAAAGAAGAAAAATAGCAGCAAGAGCAGAAATTTTAGCTGTGGTCGTCCAAGAAAGTTTTTGTTTGTTTGTAAGTGTACACAACGACAAATTAAAATTGTCAAACTGTTTGATTAGACGGCATTATTTATCGTCTTTTGCATTTGAGCATCTCTCTGACCCTGTTCGCACTGAGACCAAAACGCAATTGAACTAATCAACTGGGTCGCCGAAGTTAGTTAGTTTGAACTGTTGTCTGATTACGGAAGCAACGGCGGCGGCGGCGGCAACAGTGGGGCAAAGCGCAAAGCAAATACAAACAAACACCGAATTGAACAAAAAAGCACAGCAGGACACTTCAAACAGTTATGAAAGGACTAAGGAGAAGAGTGGCGTGCAGCAGAGTGGGTCTGCTGGAGGATGCCTTCAGAGAGTTTGGGAGCGAAGCAAAGAGGGCAATCACAGACACACACACACACAAACGGAGACCTAAATCAAAGAGTGGAAATGTACTAGACGTCGTGTAGACTCAAGAACGCAAATAGATTTCTTGTATAGAAATTCTATCGTCGGAAGGTAGTTTGCGTAAAGGGAGAAGGGGAGAAAATAAAAAAACAGACACGGCGGTCTGTGTGTCTCGGTGTCTCGCTGTCCAGTGAGACCCTTTGCCTGTCGAACACACTGCTAGTGTGAAAGAAGTTGGTTCAACAAATCTGTGCAAGTGTGTGTGTCGACTGGTGAAACGAGGTACTATTGATGAGAGATGGGTGAAAGAGGGAGAGAGAGAAAAAGAGAAAAATGGAAAAGAAGAGAGAGCAAATGAGAAAAGATGGAAAACAAAAAACAAAAGAAGACGTCGAAAAAGAAAATGATAGTGGTGGTTGTCGCAACGGTAAGATAAAGAACAAAATGCAAAAGTGGGCGAAATTAGTGTCAAGATGAACGGTGAAGTGTTTTTCTGTCGTTTGCTGCTTCTTTAGTTGTTTAGTTGGTAATGCAACCACATAACTTAGTTAGCACTTAACGAAGTAGACTCGACCCGACTGCATCAGTTGCAGTTCAATTGGTCTTTTAATTACCGCAATCAGTAGTTGGTTGTGGTAGTGCAGTTGTGGTTGTAGTTAATGTCCTTGTCTGTGTGTCGACGCTGAAGCTGAAGAGGTGTCTGAAACAGTGGCCCACTTGCACAACCACTTTTTTGAGTGTTCAGGGTAGCTGACATTACCAGCATTATCATTACCAGCACAGTACTGGTACTTTAAGTTTTTTCCAAACACTTTTTCATGCTTTTGTTTAAAACCATTCACGCTGCTTTTTCTGCTGTTTGTTTTTTCTGTTTTTTAATTCAGCGTAATACTTTACCAACTTTTCAGCTTTTGTTTAAAAGCTGTTTTTGGGCGGCAACGGCGCTCAATGGCAAAAAGCACTTTCTTTTGGCAATGTTTTTAACAACAAGCACTTTTTTCCTGCGTTTTCCAAGAGAGTTGTCAAAATGAAAAGTGTAGTTTCAAGTGGTTGCCGACAGCACTAGTTGAAGTGTTGCTGGGTTTTAATTGATTTTGTGTTAAAAAACCAAACAAACATTTCAGTTTTGTGAAGTAGAGTGCAGTGTGTGTTTGGGTGTGTGTGTGTAGACATGTGATAATTGAAAATTTCATTATACAGGTAGCTCTAATCTTTGATGTTTAAAACACAAAAAAAATAAAAGTGAAAAGAGAAAACACATTTTAAAATGACAATTTGCGAGTAAATTGTTAAATTAAAGTGCAATGTAATGAAAAAGTTTTGTCAGCTAAAAATGCTGCGTCGGCTGGGCGGATAACACAGCAAAAACAATTCACCGTTTGACGTTTAGCATTTTTGGCAAATGTCAAGCTCAAACATCACTGCCCATTATCATCTGCATTTGCAGTTCACTTTCAGTCGTTTTGCATTTGTCATCATGTGAGAAAGAGAGAGAGAGAGAGAGAGGCTAAACTAAATTAGGACACCACCACTTCACTACACTGCCATCGCTTAATTGCACAATCACTGCAGGAGCCAAAGCACTAACGGCAAAGTTCAGCGAAGCGGTAATCTTCTATTTTATTCGTCCCGCTTTTTTCTCAATGAGAGCGAGAAAGTTCTCCAGTTTTTGAGTTGAGAGGATTACAGTAAAGTGGGGCAGCGTTGTTGTTTTTTGCTGGCTAATTGCCTTCCGTTTCAGTGGTTAGTTGCCAGCGTCTGCTGTTGTCCCGTTTCCGCTTGTCCTGTGATGAATGCAACCAGTCTCAGTTTCAGAGTGGTATTCACAAAGGACTTTCCCGTTTAATTAGGAAACATGTTGTTTTTTCTGTGAAACAGTAGTAACTTACGTCAATTGGAGAGGACACACTGCTCTCTCACTGTTCACAGTTCAGACCAACAAGTTTACACACCACCAAGTTGAGCGCATGATTTCTATAAAAATGCCCGGCGTATATATGAATCAGGCGCCGTAAGTTTTCCTACGTCTATATATTTGCGTTGAAAATTAAAGCAAAATTTTATTGTTTAAAATGCAATATCAGTAAACTACTGTTATTGTTTACAAATCATTAAAATTTAGAACACAATAAATTTAAAAAACAAAAAAAAATGAAAAATGAAGTTGACAAAAAAAGTTCAATAAACATCTAAATGTTTGCTTTTCCGCATTGCATTAGATAAAAAAAGTGGCACACAAAACGATGCAATGAAATCTAAAAAACATTTACTTCAAACTAAAACTTCATTTCGTGTGAATTGATCAGCAGCGACTTTTCATCAGATAAAATGTCTTTGTTGCGTTTAGTCTTTGGTTTTGGTTGAGAATTTGCCGACAATGCCAAACGTGAGTTTTTTTCCCTTACTCGTATGTTTACTCCAAATTCTGCCAGCTCAGTTGCAATTTCTTCCATTTTGCGCTCAAAAAAGCTAAAATAAAATAATACTTAAATTAGTACAAAAGCTAAAATGGTTAACACAACAAACTTTACGCCAACCTCAAGCAGCGATCAAACGGCCACAATTTGGAGACCACTTTAGCTTTGACATGGTAGTGCATATCCCGGTACAGAGTGTAATGCTGGTGATAAAATGACAAAGTTTGTTAGCCAAAGTTAAGAGTTAACTGTGCTTTAAAAATACCAGTGAAGAGCGAGGAAGATTGCTTGGCGGGAAATTAGCTGGAAAAATGTACTCAAATGGAGCACTGGTGCAATTAATTTGCATGTTCGCATTAGAAAAACTCGATGATGCAAATGGCACTGATGAACGGGTAGGCGACGCTTCGCAACTAGGCAGCCCAGAGATGTCTTTCATTGTCTCCGAGTCCTCGTCATCGGCATCATCATCATCAGGCAGCAACGTAGAATCGGTGTTGTTGTCATCTGAAGACGACGACGACAGCTCAATACGAGAAGAGCAGCCGAGCTTTAGTGCGGGCAACTTTCGTGAACTATCGTTTTCCCCTTTTGGCGCCACATTTGATTTGTTTGACTTGTTGTTGTCAAGTCGGTTCAAAATCATATCCATGTCATTGATCACTTTTTTTCGGAACTCTCTAAGCGACATGTTGATAATCAACTGGCGAAATGAGGCGGTTTGAATGGAGTCCATTGGCTCATAGGGCAACAATTGATTAGCAATGGTTAACAACTGAGCGATGGAATCCTCTATGAGTAGTTCAAAGTGCTGACGTCCTTTGTCAGTATCATTGGAAGTTGGAATAGGAATTGGAGTTGAAGTTGGAGTTGGTGTTGAAGTGTCCGAGTCACTTGACTCGGACAATCTTTGATAAACAATCTTTTGATTAAACATTTTTGAGCCGGGGAGTGTGAGCAAGTGATGACTTCACAGTTTTTATTATTTAAGTCACTTTTATGAGCTACGAGTTGTGGTTGTCAAACACAAATGATCGTTAATTTAACTTGTGAAACGGGTTTTTAATAGAACCTGCTGCCAAAAATGTTTTGCATAAAATAAAACAAAAGGCTTGGTTTTTGGCAAAAAACAATTGTGAAAATGCACAGACAATTTCCGAGCAGCACTGGATTTTAAATTCGGCTGTTCTGCAGTGAACTGTGCACTGTACGTTTAAAAATGCCCTGCAAGAGCAGTTCTGTGCATGTGCAAAAACAGACGAAGAAGAAGGAGAAGGAGGAAGAGGAAAAAGAAGAAAAGGTTAAGCTTGGCCACTAGACATCATCAGGTTTCACTATGGTGAAGGGGACATATGCTCACAAATGCATGTGTCTCACAAAATGCTCACTTTTAAAAAAACGAGAACGAGAGAGAAAGCAAACTGGAGTGAAAACGACAGGGCACAAACAAGCTGACTAAAGTTTTTTTCCAAAGCAATGGCACTCGAAAACGTTGCTGGCTGGTGGTGTTGAAGTGCAGTGGCTTACAAGACTGCTTGTCTTAAGCGTGGCATATGAGAAATTTCAGAGAATCGTTGGTTTGGGGGTAAACAAATTAAAAAAGGGGTTAGACCACTCGACAGTCAATTGAGTGTGCTGTGCGTATTTTTAGGGCACTTCACTAAGTGTCGATGAGCACTAATGTTTGCTTTTTTAGGAAACGGCACAATATGGCACTTGTCACTTCACAAGTTGCCCAAATCAAATGCAATCAACGACCATCTAATTGTTGGCGATCAAGATTTTGATGAAACTTCTAAGTAGCATTAATATAAACATAAAACTCGTTTCCATTCATTAGTCTGAAGAGGTTTGTTTTGAGTTATAAACAGTTTCAAATTAAGAAAACAAGCATTTTAAATAATGATAAAAAGTTGAATAACAAAAAGTCTGGCCCTCTGGCGTATTTATGCAGTAGCTGATGGTGCTGATATGTTATGTTAAGGTTTGATGAATAAATTAAATTAATAAAAAAATGGTAAAATGAGCAAAATTGATTTGCATGAAAACTGAATATAAATTTTAATAATAATAACATAAACTGAAGTACACTGTGCATTGTGTGCTATTAACTTTGACTAACTGATTTGGCCGGTCAGAGAGGAGTAAGGTGGCAGTCAAGTTTGTGTCGAGTGTCGCCGCAACTGCAGACGCCATTGTCGCCGCCGTTGTCGTAGTGGTTGCCGGCGCCGCCATTGCCTTCTTTGTTGTCCCCCTTTTGCTTCACACTGGAGAGAAAAGGCTGCCAGTAGTAGTAGTAGTTGAACTGCTAATTAAATTGCCCATTGCCAAAGCCTATTTTTCAATTAATCCAACACTTACAAGAAGCAAAAGAGGAGAGAGAGAGAGAGAAAATTCACTGCCCACAAAGTGCAGTTTCAAGAGCCCAGATTTAGTGAGAGAAAAAGAGCTAGAGTGTGTGTGTGTGTGAAAGCGTGCGTGCCTTGAGAACAAACGTGAAATCTGATTTGCATGTGTGAAATTCACCTCTCACTTTTGAGCCGGAGAGTTTGTTTGCCTTTTGAGTTGCCTTCCCTAGAGTCGCTCAATAAGGGGACCAGCAAATTTAACGCCTGCCTAATCCTATCAGTAGCAGCCTTTAATGACTACTGCCAAGTGTGACCGTTCCCACTTGTACGCTTAATTTGGTGCGCCAATGAGAGTCGGAAAAACGTAAAAAGGGAAAGAGATTAGTAAATTATTACTGTAAACTAATTATTTTTAGAGCAAAAAATCCACTTTGCGCTATTAGCACGTCTGGGATCAAAACAGTAAAAAAACCAACAAACAAGCTAATATTGAAAAAAGGAAGCAGAGCGGAAAACACACATAGATCTGACAAACACAAATCCTATTTGATAAGTTCTTGTTTTCGGAGTTGTCAAATGCAGCTCACTTTTTTTACCACTAATGCACTACTATTTCCACTTCTAATACTACTACACTGGCGGCGCACAAACTTGTGATCATCGATAATAACCGCATTTTAAAACTTTTTTTACTTTTTTAAATTTTACCAGCTACCAAAATGACCACTGAAGGGCCGCAGTACCAGACGATGGCTCAGGAGTGTCCCCCACTGGCAATGATGGGAGGTAGCACAATTGGAAACAGCACAACAACTGCAGCACTGCTAAACCATCACCGAGGAGGAGGAGGAGGTGGTGGAATGATGTATGTAACCTCTGGCTCAGGACCAACAGTGCACACCACATCTAATGAGCACCATTTCAACAACAACAACAACAGCAACAACTGCCCCAGTGGACACCGAGTGGCCATCGCCGAGACGACCTTGATGTTGGAGGGAGGCGGAGGGAGTTGCTGTCTGGACGAGCCAAGCAGTGCCAGCAACAGCAGCAGCAGCAATGGAGGAGGAGGAGTGGGCAGTCACATCGTCACCATTCACCACACTAACTCATCATCTCGGGGCTCCTCACCGACCACCGACACTTCGCTGCTCTCGCTGGTGCACACTGGCGCCAACAACGGTATGGTCAGTGCTGCTGCTGCTGCTGCTGGTATTGGTAATGCTGCTGGGCAGATGATAAGCAGCGGCAACGGCAGCAACAACAATCACAGCAGCACTTTCATCCGACCGCCCGTCAAGAGCATCCTCAAGTTAAATCACTGCAGCAATCAGAGCAGCTTTTACAGTGGCAATGGAGGTGGTGGTGCTGGTGCTGGTGGTAATGTCATGCAAATGCATTTTGCCAATGGCCATGCTGCAGCGCCGGCCACCATAAAGCCATTCGGGTACCGTGACCCACGCAACAGTATTGTCTCCTGTACTTCACTTCTCGACAAAGCCAGCGCTGGTGGCCTGGTGGCAACAGCAGCAGCAGCAGCAGGCGGCAGCAGATTTGGTCCCATTTGGCCGGATCACCAGCACCAGCACCAGCAAATGCTGTAGTGAAAACAGGGGTGCTGACTAAACGCATCCATTTCATCAGCTTCTTGCAAATCAGTTGAGGTGCTGTACGAACTACTGCTTTCACTTGTGCGCGCGCGATAAACTAGGCTGCCTTTCCTTTCTGGCAATTTAGTTAATGTGTCAATTGTGTCATATCAACACTGGCAACTCTTAAGTCTGATAACTTAACTTAACACTTTAATATCATTCTATAAACATCATCATTATCATCATCATTCTCATTATTTTTATTATAATTCTGATTAATCAACATACACTTTAACAGACAACGAACAACGCATTAGGCGACTAGATGCACTTCAAAAATGGTCACACAATCATCAAATTTACTTAATTTTAGATATCATTTAATACACTTTGCTGTTTTTATCATCATTTTAAAAAAATTGATTAGAAAATAAACCTGATTTTAAATTATTTTGATTTTTTTATGCAATTTTCAAAAATATTTTTTATGACGCAAATAATTTGATATTATGATTTTTAGATATTTTAAAGTTGCTTGCTACAATTAAAATAAAACAATAGTTTTTGTTTTAATAAAAGTTATTGGTTATAAATCTTATGATTTTATAATCAAAAATTTTCACAAAAAAAAATTTAAAATTTGTAATTAAACGAGTTTTATTTGAACCGTACTAACTTTTATGTCAATACAATTTTAATTAAAAACAAACAATTTTTTTTATTTGACAATACCTTTAATTTAAATAAAAAATTACAACAATTGAAGTGTTTTTAACATAATTTTTAATCAAATTTTAAACAGTACTTTTTAACTAAATTAAAATAAATTTTTTAATTGTAATTTTTAATATTAGGCGTCCAACATAAAGCGTAACGATGCGACATTGCAACCAGTGCAAGGAAAAAATGTTTAAAAATTTTTACATGTTGTATACCATTTTAAAATTTAAATACTTAGTTTTAAGAATATGCAATCAAATTTTTAAAAAGTTTAACTTTTCTAAGATAAAAATCAACTTTAAAAATTTTTGTTAATTTTGAGAGAGTTTTGCGACATTGCACTCTACCCAAAAACGGTTTTGTTTTTCAAAGTTTTGAAAACATCAGCATGTTCTTAAAGTTTTTTTGTCAAACTTATCAAAACTTTTAATTTTTTTTAAAAAATAGAGTTGTTTGAATTTTTTGAAATAAATTTAAAGTTAAGCGCGCGAGCCAACGCCTCAATTTTTTTGTTTTGGTTACGTTTGTCTGAATGACCCACCCCTTTTCACGCCAGCTGACCAGTGCTGCCAGAGAGGGGAAGAGCTGCTGACAACATACCGCTCAGTGCCGTCTAGCGGCATCAAGAAAAAACATAACAGTTAAGCCGCCTAAGGCGGCCGAGCCAAGGGGAACACCCCATCAATAACCCTAACCTAACATAACAGCGAGGCCGCCGAAGGCGGCCGAGCCAATGGACACCCCAACAATAACCCTAATCTAATGTAACAGCGAAGCACATCCCAACAGTAACCCTAACCTAACATAACAGCGAAGCCGCTGAAAGCGGCCGAACCAACGGGAACTCCTGAACGCCTGACAATTGAGGTTATTGTTATTTTTTGGGTATTCTCGGTTATGTTAAGTTATTGTTGGGAGATCCTTTTAACTCGGCCGTTTTAGGCGACCTCGCTTTTATGTTAGGTTAGGGATACTTTTTGGGTGTTCCTGTTTGCTCGGCCGCCCTCGGCGGCCTCGCTGTTATGTTAGGTTAGGGTTATTGATGGGATGTTCCCCTTGGCTCGGCCGTTTTCGGCGGCATCGTTAATATGTTAGGTTAGGGTTACTTTTTGGGTGTTCTCGTTAGCTCGGCCTTCTTCGGCGCCCTCGCTGTTATATTAGGTTAAAACTGTTAAATTGTTTTTTTGAAAAAATGTTTTTGCCGCCAGAGGGCTGGCCTGTCGAAACGTCCGAGATCTCGGACGTTTTTTTCCCCTGTCTGGCAGCTCTGCAGCTGACTGAAAGAACGAATGGGAGAAATGGAAACTTTAGGAAACCAGTATGTTTTTTAATATTCTGCCAAGTCTTTTATGTTTGAAAAACAGTCAGAAGGCGTGAATGGGGGGGATCATTCAGACAAACGTAACCAAAACAAAAAAAGTTGAAGTGCCGACTCGCGCCCAACTTTAGATTCACTTTAAAAATTTCAAACAGTACCATTTTGGTTTTAAAAAATTAAAATTTTTGATTAATTTAAAAGAAAAATTTCTTAAAACATGCTGATGTTTTAAAAACTTTGAAAATCAAAATTGTTTTTTGGGTAGAGTGCAATGTCGCAAGGTTCACTTAAAATTTACAAAAATTTTTAAATTTAATTTTTGTTCTAAAACAATAAATTTTTTTTGAAATCTGATTGCATATTCTTAAAGCTTAGTATTTAAGCTTTACAATGGTATACAACATGTAAAAGTTTTCAAAAATTTTTTTTGCACTGGCTGCAATGTTTTATCGTTACGCTTTAAGTTGGATGCCTAATAGTTGTTTGTAGGGGCTGGCGTCTCTGCCACTACATTTATTATAAATTGATGTTGTTTTAAACAAAACGTTTTTTATTTTAAATTGCTAAAACAGCACAAATGTAATTTTTAAAAATACATTTTTTTTAATAGTTGGGATAACTAAAATAAACACATTGTGGCAAAACCTGCCTTACTCAGGCACTCAGCAGGCTGTGGTACACTCAATGAATGGAGGGGACTGTCAAATGTACTGATAGGGGTTGTGTACCAAAGCTACTGATCGGGTTCGGGATCACCTGTCGATCGGCGAACTTAGATAGCAGCGTGAGGCAGCGTCTTACCGACTCTACGCTGTTTTTCCAAGGTTGTCTTGGCGTTGCGTCTTGGGTGCAAATTGGCGATGCAATCCGTAGTCCAGCGTATGAACGCAGACCAGAGGGGATGACTAGTGACTGATCTTTCTCTGTGGCCCAGCGTATGAGTGCAGACCAGAGGGATTCGGCTGATTGCAAATTGTTTCAAGATGACTGACTCTGTCGTTGCCGCTGCTGCTGCTCGACTGCTGACGATCTGTACTGCTCGGAGTGTGAACGCGCACTGCTGAAGCGAGCGCAGCACACGCTGTTTAATGGCTGGCTGTAAAGGGCCGCTTGCTGCGCTTAGAATGATCTGGAAAATGTAATTACAAAGTTGGCCGCTAGTCGGCTGACTGATATGAAAGTGAAAACTAAGATTAAGAATAAGTGCCATAAATAGGGGCCATAATGGGACTAGAAAAAAAAATGAGTTAAATGATAATAAATGCTTGCCCGATTCATGTAAAACATGTTTTTATTGTGTTGATTTGTGAGTTGAAGAATTTATATTGCATAAAGTAGCGGCTCATAGGCCGCTAGAGAGGTGGCTTTGAGAGTTTGAAGTTACGTCGCCTGTTTGTGTATTAAAACAGCTACTCTTTGCCAAATAAAATTAGTCTAGACTACGTATGCTTGTGTTCACTTTCGTTCAGCGCTTCTGGTTGCAACGGTGAGATGGACTCAGGCCTCTGCGTTTTGATGCAAGCCACCCAAAACCCAGCCATCCTGAAAACCAAGTCGACGGAGTGGACGTTGGCCCCGCGTCGTGGTGCCCAAGTCGTATGCTGGTCTTTGGCCGAAGTGCAGGACGTGAAGTGGGCGATGGTCGACGACGTCGGATGGCTGACTGGACCTCATAGGATGCGTCGAAGACTGGCAGGGAGGAGTAGCGGCCCATTGGCCGCTAGCGACGTGGCTTTAAGAAGTTCGAAGTCAGTCGCCTGTTTGTATATAAGCAGCTACTCTTTGCCATTAA
>JAALOO010000634.1_pt1 | contig 29946 bp, 18 predicted proteins | sample 7257641 | NCBI WGS metagenome assembly JAALOO01 (sample SAMN14085613, study PRJNA598686) | mite metagenome | biome: ENVO:01001000; feature: ENVO:01001002; material: ENVO:01001226; isolation source: single female mite from University of Michigan culture on fish food culture... ...
CTCTCTCTCTCTCTCTCTCTCTCTCTCTCTCTCTCTCTCTCTCTCTCTGTGTGTGATGCCAGTACAAGTGTGCACATTTGAATGCACAGGCAGTGATGACGATGAAACAACTACCGTCTAACTACATTTCCATTTCTTTGCTTTTCTTTGAAACTCTTGGGCACCAAGGGCGCACTTTTATTGGCACTGCACATGACTCTGGCAATGGCTCACATTGTTTACGTTTTTCTCCAGCAAGACTAAAGTTTGGGTTTTAATTAACAAATCTAATTAAACATTTTTAAATGTAATGAATCTTGCAAGAGTAGACACTGCCAAGACGCAAGACTGGTGCAGAGAGTGCTGAACAGATTGGCGCAGAATGGTCTCAGTTTTAGTCTCCGTTTGTTTCAGAGCAAAGCAGCGTGGCTTAGACAATCGTCTTAGTGAAACAAATAAGCCACGGCTTAGTCAGGGAGAAAAAGAAAGAAATGAAACAGATGAAACCTAAACTAGTGAACTAGTGAGTTTGCTTGACTCGTGTCGAGTGATGCGCCAAGCTGACGTTGATTCGCCAAAGTAGTCTCTGTCTGGGAAAGATGCAGCCTTATAAGTGGCACTGACAGATTGCTTTTGTCGCCTACTGCCCAGCTGTCCTCTTGCTTTTTTTTGTCGACGACCCTTCTCTACCTCTGTCTTGGCTTTACTGCAAACTTTTAATTCATTTTTTTTCTTTTCAGAATGCGCCTGGAGTACGAATCGCTGAAACGAGAAGATTTGGAACAGCAAAATTTGCTACAGATTCTCCGCCAACTAAAACGTTGAAGATGATAAAACTTGTGAAAAATTTGAGCAGCATAAACGGAATGTGCAAAAAATGATTTACATTTAGCCAATTAATTGCAATAAAATGGCCCTTTTGGGTGGCTATTCAGCAGACTTAATCGCATGGCAAATGTTTCTTTCTTTTGTCAATTAAGCCAATTGAAGCAAGTGACGTCAGCGTAGCTGTACTTTTTCACTCATTTTTTGATGCATTTTTCCCTTGCTTTTTGTCCATTTTCTCTTTATTTTTTGCCAACACTTCTTTTTAAAAGTCATCTCGGAGATATGCACCAGTGCTAGGCCGCCACTACACCCTCAATGTTTAGAATCAGCGCAAAGCAAGTCAGTCAGGAGAATAAAAATTAGTCAACTATTTTATCGTGACACAAACGTTATGATTAATGAGGCACTCGCCTTTGTGCAGTTTGCCTCTTTTCTCTTCGTTGTGACTAACTTGAACGATGTAATGGCTCTAATAATGGAGCAGACGAGAATAAGGAAGTAGATAACCAAGCGAGGAGAGAATGGGGATGACACTGATAATCGAGTGAAGACGGCAACTTCAAATGCTGATTGCTCGATAGTGAACACAGGCGCCCTCCAAAGGCGCAAAAGTGGCAAAAAAGATGAAGAAAAGGCACCAAAGTTAGTCAGTGGGCCGTCACAAGGACCATCAGTCCAGATGCAGTATTGGTGCTCTGTGGATGCGGCGCTGATTTTATACTGCTTTACCCTGATAAGAAACTCACAAACACTAAACACACCCCGAGCCCGTGACGCCAACAAGTAGGGTGCCCTTTGTGTGCATTTAATTAATTGCAATAATTACTTTACTGTTCAGCTACTTGACAAATTGATCCAACAGTGCTGATGATTGTCCTAAAGGTTTCCTTAAGTCACTCTAAAACTAGTCAAAAATGTGCTTTTATTATGTAAATCAAAAGTGACCGTTTTTGTTTTCTAAAGCAGTTACAGTATGGCATGGTTTACCATGGCAAGTAATGGTAAAATGTTCTGGTGCAAGCAACTTGGTAAGTATGTTGCAAAGTTTAAATATCAAGTTTGTTTTTCCTTCTCACTTTTTCCTTCGGTCGTTACGTTTCGGATCATTAATTAAGGTCGATTTGGCTTAGCACAGCCTGTCTGTTTTGATTTCAAAGTCATGCAAAGTGGCAGTTTGCGTCATGCTAGCGACGAAAAGAACCATATTTGAAACAAGAAATTTTTTAGCGTTACCCATTTAGCGTGCTCCTCTGCCTTGCAGCATTGCATTAGATGGCTTTAACGTCAATGCCAAGTACTCTGCTTTTCGACCATAATTTTTCATCATTTTATCAAATTTTTCTTTTGTTACGATTAATTTTACTCGCAAATTTACTCACTGTGCATTATGATTTCGATTGCCACTCGTCGCCGTCAAGCAGGCTAGTATCTGCAGACAACCAGAGCACTCTTTCTTTTTTGTGCGCGCCTAAAACTTTAGTCATCAAATGAAAAGCTTTTTTCAACGAGGAAAACCTACGCCACCAGTATCCAACCTTGTCTCTTTTTTTGGCGCATCTTTTTCTAGTTTTCATCTTGCTATTGCAGCGTTTCCATTTAGCCAGAGTGTCTGGGCAATGGGCTCAATGGCGTGCACCCAAATGGACACTTTGCCTGCGCCAATTGGGCAGTGAGAAAGAGGACACAATGTCGTTGTCGATGATGACGACTCTGGTTGAAGATGCGCACCCGGGCTCGATTGCCGATTTGCTCTGCAGTAAAGAAGTTTATCAAGTGTGCACACTCACTCGAATTGGCATTGCAATTGACGATCACTGACGGTTCTCTCTGCCTCTCATCGAAGCAGAGCTGTGCAGCAGTAGCACCAGTGTGGGGCACTGGCGCGCGGCACTACACTTGGTGAGCAGTTTTAAAAAAGGCAACGCTTATTGATCCATCCAACTGGCATCAAAATGGCACTTTGATCGCTTTCAATAGAGGCGACATTTGTGGGAGTCATTCGAAACAAGCAACCCAAATGATGAAATTGTAGTCATCGAGAAAGCGATTTCACTGCACACTGTGGTGCACAGCAGTTGATGCAAACCCCCAACAGTGAAACAAAAACGATGACAGCAAGGCGATAAAGGGAAAAAGAAGAAATTAAATAGATTGAGACAACTTGCTAGTGAGTAATGAACTGGCAACAATTTTGCTGACTGGCCTGCATTGAAAAGAAGCAGCAGCATTTTATTGACGTTTTAGAGTTGCTTCCAGTAGCATTATTTAATAAAGATTAAAATTACAAGTGGCTATATTTTTAGACAAAAACTTACTTTTGTCAAAATTGCACGTGCATTTTTCTGAAACACAGAACCATTTCAAGACTTACAAGTGCAAGTCAATCATCAGTTTTGCTGTCCACCACATTCCTCAATTGGAGTAAATCTCACAGTCTGCTAATGCAATTTTTTATTTTCATATTTGCTTCAGTGATTTTTTCATCGCCAACCAACTTGTATCAAAATTTCTACAAAATTTATTTATTAGTTATTTGCCACTGCCATTAGTGCGACCGGTGGTGCACACAAAAAGCAATCAATTTATTGGACATGGATGTTGCTGAACGCCATCTTTGGTATATAAATAAATAACTAGTGTAAATAATTTACCATTCTGGTACGTGCCAATAACCAAAATGGCTTTGGTGATGCTTGTCTGAGAGGAGTGAGAGCGAGATCAGTAACCACTTGATTCACTTGAACACTGCAGACTCGGCCACATGTCCACTTACCGGCAATCATTTTCAGCAGACTTAATTGGAACAAAAATGTCATTTACTTTCCAACATCCGGCTTCGTTTCAAATTGCAAATCATTCAGTTGAGATTGCTTTATTAGTATTAATAACAGGAGCATTATGTACAGGGGAGAAACAAGAGTGGAAAAGGGTCGTTGGAAAAAAAGTTGGGTGAATGCCTTGACGTCAACGGCGTGGCTCAAGACAGACAATTGGCACTAATGATTCGTAGTTGGCTCGACTGGAAGAATTGTTGCGATTGGAGCTTGAATCGCTCGATTGTGAGTCATCCAACTGCAAAGGACAAAGGTAAACATGTTGGTAAACAAGAGAGCAGCGCTCACCTTTTGGCAGTAGTGATTGTAGCTGGCCACTGGCTTTGTGGTCGCATACAAGGGCTCGGCAACTGACGGCTGCTGGCTGCTGGGCACCGACTGTGATTGGGCGTTTACAGCGGTCACCGGGCGTTGTCCATATATGGCTACATTCGAGTTTTCCCGACTTACTGGCAGAACATCGTAGGGCAGAGCATAGTTGCCAGACGTGGGCGGGCGAGTTGTCTTGGATGCGTTCTCTTGTTGGGAATGATGAAAGTGATGGTGGTAAAAGGACTGCAGCTCAACCATGTCTTTTTTTGCTCCATGGTGAGGTGAGTTGCTGTTTGAAAAAATGTCATTTTAAAACCAGTAAAACTAGTACAATTTTTTGACAAGCGTCAATTGGAACTAAAGAAATGATGCAATGGACAACACAAAACAAGCATAAATAAGAAATGTGCAGCATTTATTACCAAAAAGCAAGTGGCAAATCACTGGCAGATTGAGCTTAATAAAATGGGCAATGAATGAGATTGAAATTATGGTTTGCCTAATCATAATGGCCTGGTGAAATGACTGCCAAAAAGATACTGCCGAGTGCCGTCCACAGAGGCAATTGTGCAGCCGCCAAGTGAGAGAGAACCAAAAGACGACCATAATGCCGGCAGTGGGCAAGCAGATGCGGCGCCAGTGATTAGGTCCCCAGTGGCCTCCATGGCTCCAAGTGGTTTCTTTTCCGCCAAGTGCCTCACACCACCGCCTGTATGTACAGCATCAAGAGAAGCAGCACCTCTGCCTTGACCAGCCACCGCTAGACACAAACTGACTGTGCAAATAAATCAAGACGCCTTGGTGGTCGTCCTCGTCGATGGCCGCCTTGCCTTGGCATCCTAATGCACAGACAGTGGCACAAGTGGCGTAGCTGTGATTAGACGGCAGTACCATTGCGGTCAAATTTGTTTTAGCCACAACATTTACATTGCCCATTAGTGCTGATTCGAATGGCGTCCAATGGCCATTCAATGACAATTAAGACATTATAAATTCTTGATGAATCCAGCAGCTCCTGTTTTCTGTTGTCTGCGCCATTACGACGATGGTGCAGTGTGGCTGGCACATTTCTCTGATTACATTACACTTGCAAGAGCACTAGCAGCATTATAATCAAATAATGGCCACTCGTTTTGATTGTAATTTATAGCCAGATCCGCTGTTGGCTTGTTTTTTGCCGTGTTTTCGCCATGTTACCGGGTCGCGGTTGTGCATTACCACACTGCCATCACAGGCAAGTGGGTGCAATGCGCCAACTGGACAGCAAAAGGTAGTGCCGTGCAGTGGAGCAATGGTACATGGCATCGAAAGCATCGCAGTGCAAAAGAGAAAGAGAGGCACTTACAGTAAATGATGATGATTGAGGTGATCAGAGTTGGGCAGTGAGGCGGGCTCACCGGTCAGTCCGTTTAGGCAGCTGTACTCTTGACTTTGTATTGCTCCGTTGACCATCACCGAGTCGGCATGCGAGTCCATGGTGACAGAGCTAGAGCGGACAAGCTCTTTTAAAATTGACATTTCTTGCTGTTGAAAAGGCACTTGTTTTTCAGACGAGGCAGCTAGAGGGGGGAGAAAAGAGGGAACCGATTGGCCAAACAAACATTTATGGCACATTTGTGCCCTGATCAACCCGCTTACATGGCTGCCTCTGCCTGCTGTGCAGCCCCGGCTGCAAAAAGAGTGAATGATGATCTCTTGAGCAAAGAAAACACGCCACGGCGACAATCACCACCACCACAACAAGTGACGATATCACCGGAAGCAAAATTTCATAGTCTGAAAAGCTAATTTCAGACGTCGATGACGGCATTGGATACGCCGCCGAGACTTTCGAGTCAAACCCCATCTTGTTGAAAAATGTCTCTGAAAGGAGGTTCATGGGGAAATGAGCAAGACAGGTGCACAAAACAGTACTCTTACCTCCCGAAGTGACGTTCCCGGTGACAAAGTGATGAATGACTTGCGTCGAGCCGGCAAAAGAGTGCGCCGTCACTTCAATCTCGTAAGCAGTGTTGGCCGACAGCTTTCGCAGCACAAAGTTGTCGCGAGGAGAGTGATGCACCGCCAGAACCGACCAAGGCTGCAAAGAGCTGCCGCTTGCCTTGGGGCGGTATCGAATGGAAAAGTGGCTAATCGGACAGTCATTGTTTTTCCAGTTGAGCAAATTGATGACTGCCCCGTGGGCGCCCACCTCGGTCAGCAGGTCTCCTCGAGGTGGCGGTGAGGGCGCGTCGCCCCTCGTCCGCGCCACCAGCGGCGTGCTCGGCTCCGACTTGCCCACCGAGTTGTGCGCAGTGGCGAAAAACTCGTAGGCACGGCCACACTCTAGCCCCGAGACACTGTGCCGCCCATTGGGCTCGAGAATGGATATGTCACGCCAGGTGTTGGGCGGCGAGTTGCTGGCCGCGTTGCGCAGAACGGTTCCCCCGTGGGCAGAGTGCTCGCTGGACGGCTGGTAGGGTCGGTAGTAGAGCGTCAGGTCGTTGGAGGAGCGCGACCCAAAGGCTGCCGGTGACCAGGAAATGGTGATCGAGTCGGTGGTGGAGGAGTGCAGCCGAAGCAGAGGCGCACTGGGTGGCACGTCAGCCAGCGTGCGCACTGTGGCCAGCTCGGAGCGAGGCCCAGTGCCACGGGCGTTGAAAGCCTGCACCCAGGCCTCGTACAGCGTCGAGCGATGCAGATTGGTAATGTGCGACTCGAACTTGCCGCCGCCACTGCCATTTTCCTCGCCCTTTTCCACCGTCTTGTACAAGTCAGTGTCCGAGTTGGCCGCTCGGTAGCCAATGTAAAAGCCGCTGATTTCACCGTTCCAAGTTGATTTTTTTGGACTCTGTGAAGAGAGAGAGAGAAAGTTGCAAGGCAGCATTAGTGTCAGTAATGGCATTACCCAATTGTGCCAAGTTTGACATGTTTATCTGTGACAAATTGGGTTTATTAGTTTCTAATTGCATGTATTGCTATATAGCAGCCATTAGCATGATAATGGGCGACTGTGGCAAGAGTGAAGTCGACGGTCGCACGCTTTCCTGTAGTCTGGTCGACTGGCGATGATTTATGAGCACATTCGAATGACAGTATTTGCAAATGTTGTGTGTGTGTGTACCACGATGCATGCACTGGTGGCACATTTACCATTGGCCGTCTCAACCATCTACTCGAGTCAATTCGATCAATAACTTGGCTCACCTTCCACGTAATCTTTACCGAGTTGGGCCCGGTAGCTGTAGCGTGCACCTCTAGGGGCGGACTTTCTGGGGCACTTTGCTCGGTGCGAAGTCGTGTCCATGCAGTGAAATCACCTTGGCCAATTGAGTTTGTAGCCGCAATTCGGATGTTGTAGAACGTGCTCGGTCGAAGAGCACTGACAATGGTGGATCGCAGAGAGCCATTGGTGGTGACGCGATCGATGGCAATGGTGGTGCTGCTCACGGATAAAGACGATGAAGCAGAGGAGGCAGCTGAAGCAGCAGAAGCAGCAGAAGGAGCAGCGGCGGCCGGAACGGCTGGTAATGCCGCTGATGAGACGGGATCGATGTCTATTACTCGATACTCGACCACATAGTTGACGATGACAGCGTTTCCGTTGAATGGTTCACGCCAGCGTATTTCCGCCGAAGACTCGGTCACGTTTAAAACGGAAAAGTCTTCGGGAACATCAGGCCGCTCTGGAAGGAAACGTACAAGTGTGATGGTCAACGACAAGAAGAGTGCAAAAGGCAAATGGCACAGAGAAGAAAGCAAGTAGTGCACTGAACACACTGGGAAGCATTGTACGATGATATCAATTAAGCTAATGATGCTGGTCTATGTCATGTATTAATCATGGTTCAGGCACCGCAAAAACCGTCTGTCGCCCACTGGTCACTTTTGCTTGTGGTGATGTACATGGACCTAAATGCTAATAGGGCACTAGAAGTAGACACCGGCTTAATTATAAACACAATGACCCAGAACGAGAGTTGCCGGTGACCGGGCGCGTGTCAGGCGTCAATGAATGAACGCAGTTCTACAGCAACAAACTACAACAACGGTGCCATTGCACTTGGCGCGTCGATAAATCGCACCACTAATTGCAAGCCAATTGAATCAACTAGCACACTGGTACGCTGCTAAAAGTAGCTTACTTGACGTGTTAGTGCAAGTTTATTGTAGCCGACTCTACACGCAAACATACTGGCACCCGGTAGTTTATAAAATTCAAATTAATTGGCGTCATTAGCATAATCGGTAGGTAGCTGGTAAATAGCGCCAAGGGAGCGAAGAAAAACTGCTTGATTTGTCTTGCAGTTTGGCAGCACTGGAGCGATGCTGCGCAAAATATCTCTAAAAAATGACAAACCAGCAGTTTGCCATCAATCGAGCCAATTTGCCATCGTCTTGGCAATAGCACTGAGCAATTGTAAAGAGTGTTTGATGGTGATCAATAAAAGAAGGAAAATTCGTCTTGTTTGGGCAGAGGCTCCTACTACAACTCAACTGCACTGACTGGATCGAACCAAGTGGAGCATGAGCCCACACTGTGCAACAGCAGTAATGATCAGCCCATCAGACGGCAGCAAGCAATTAGTTGTCAGTGGTAATGATGGTCTGCTTCTCTGTAGCTGTACGCCTTGTACTTTCGGTGACAAATCTGATCCATCGGTGGAAGCAGAGTCCACAGTACTGTACACGGCAACCACTCGCCAACTTGCAATTAAAATTGCAAAATGCTATTGCACCCTCAGTGAGTCGTGGCTATTGCATTGATTCTCTGTTATTAATTTTCTTTTGCAGCAAGCTTTTATTGCTGAATGTCATGAAAGAAGATATTCATGGTACAGAGTTTTATTTTAGCCGATAAATTCCATTAAGCTTTAAAAGCATAAATAATTTAAAATTTAAATGGCATAATTATGATTTATAATACTCATTTAAAGCTGTAATTTAGATTTAAAGCTTTTTTAAAAAATTTTAAAGCAGAATAATTAATGGATTTAATTGACGGATGTCTAGGATGGCATGGTAATTTTGCAGCGGAACTGTACGAGCGCTTGATCAAAGCACTGGCTTCTGTTGGGGCACAACGCTAGAGGTGTAATTGGATCGCAGTGAAATTAGCGATCGTTAGGCGAACTGCAATCTGATTCTGTCTGCTTGATAGCAGTGCATGCTTTAGTAATTGAACAAATCGACGCAATGGTTGTCATTGCAAGTAGCTCACTTCTGGATTGTCAGAACGATTTCTCTGCCTGTCAGTAGTGTCTGTCCCACCGCCAGTAGCAACAGAAACGCCAAAAGCAAAAGTAGTGCACTTGGTCGTGAGTGGTCAGCAGTTACACTTGAATAATGCATTAGGCACTGCTCAAAGACAATCACTTGGTGCTACCAAGCACTGATGATTAGCCGAGTACTAATCCAGATCTCTGACAGGATATGCGTTTGACGTTAATGTTTTTTATATTAATAACCAAAAAGCTTACAAAAAATTCTGTTCTGAAATGTCAACAGCAACTTGAAACTGAAACCGTTTAATCCAGCTAACTTTTAACTTTACATCAAATGCGTACATCAACAAAACTGATTAAAATGATTGCCAACATCATTTCTCAATCAATAAATTATTCTTTATCAAAGATTTGAATTTTAAACAAAACTTGCTTAGTCAAAATTTGTTTATAGGTCGATTATTTCTACACTTATGGTTGGTTATTTTTGACTACCAAGTTTTTTCAGCAAAAAACAAGATTTGAGAGTTGTGGAGTTTGGACTGATTTTGAAAAACAAAACAATGGTAATTGATCGACCAAGCGAATGCTTGTAGAGGTAATTAGATTATTCAAATCTAATTACCTTGGATCAGCTGTTATCAAAACAAACTTGCAGAAAAAACAAACAAAGCAAGCATGCATCTTATTGTTATGACTCACGAAAAACTTACCTTTTACAGATAAACGAATTTTCATTTCGGCCCATCCAAAATCGTTGCTGGCTTTGCAAACATACACTCGCGAGTCTTCTCGACTTGGCCTTTTAATTGTAAGTACTGACACGAGCGAGTTTTCATTCACTGAAGACTGCGTCTTGCCTTTGCCATCCCCGTTGCCCGTTGTTTCGTTGTCGTCAATGCCGTTTGTCTCCTCGTTGACCGCTTCAAGAGGAACCTCTTTGATTCTAAAAGCAAGACAGTGAACAATTGGAATTTGAATGAGAAAAACTGTGACCAGTACTGGAGCGCTAATTCCTTTAGTGTCAACTTACTCAAAAGGAAATGTTCCGTTTTCCTCGTCATCGGAGCTCGACGTTACGGCCCGATGATTGTCGCGTAAATTCAACAGCATTTCATTGAGAAGTGTCCCGTTCAGCAGGCTCCACTCCATACGAATTGGTCGGTCACCTTCCGGTTGGCACACCAATCGTACAACTTGGTCCTTTTGCGCAGTTTGTGATTGTGATGCAACGCTGAAACGAGGCGGTTCTGTGGTGTACAAGAAAGTTTCAGTGTTGTTGACGTCATGCTTTGGTAGTCACTCAACATACCATTGACCTTTATGTGCACCAGTTTTCCAATGTCTGCTCCGTAGCCATTTGTTGATTGGCAAACAAAGGGACCGGCCTGAGCCTGTGTGGCCGCCATGATAGAAAGCGATCCATTTGGGTGCAAGTAGTAATGCACTGAATTGTAGATCGGCACGTACTCCCAAGGGCTGCCACCTGTAAAAACAATTGAAAAACGTAATTAGTGGAATTCACTGCAGCAGTCTCTCCAGAGGGCAATCGATGCTCAGCGCATTGATCATTCTAACGCCTTTAGCCTGGCTTGAGCCCATGCATTTGTGTGTTACAAGTCAGCGAGTGGTTGCTGATCGTCAAAATGGGCTCGATTAAAAGCTGATTGATTGCGGGCGATTGCGGACAGCAGAGTGCACAACATTTTGTAGCAACCCTTTCCGGCAGTGTCTACAGCATTCTTGTTTGTTGTCGCAGTGTGGCCTTCTGCACCTCTCATCAATTACAAAACACTGCCAGGCAGTGAAAGCTGAACATGCTGACTACTGGTCGGCCAGTGGTTGGAGGGCTGCACTATGTAGCATGGGCAGCAGAAACAGCGATAAATTAATATTGGGCCAAGTTAATCATATATCACTGCTGCCGATGCCTGATCACAGCACTTACGGGGCCATCATTAGCAAAGACATCGACACCCAGGCGGCGTTACCCTACAACCAGTGTTCTCCTCTTTGCTGTCGTCATTAGCAGACTGCAGAGTGCACGGCAGCAAACATGCTGACCCATCACAAAAGAAGTTTGTAAAAAGGAGTAGACTTATTGATCCAGCTACTGGTTACCACTCAACAAGAAGCATTCTATTGATCAGTATCGATTGTTGGCGGACTGACCAGTTGTTGTTCAGTCGTCCGATATACAACAGACATTGCAGTCTGTCTGTGTCCCTCGGTTCCATTTGCAATTTCACCCAACTGGCTTGATTACATTGTGCGCCCAGTCAATCAAGCTCACCAAAAGTGTCAATTGTACTTGTGTTGTTGATTAGCCTATTAGCAGCTTGTCGAGGTTTTGGTGAGCCGTTGGCTTTGCTTCGATTCCTGTGAGCCCATCTGTCTGCGGCCTGCTGTTGGTGCTCGGTGCATCGACTGGCACACTTGGCAGCCATTTGCTGTCGCCCTGTGAGTCTGCATCACTTTCCCTTTCACTGGTCATTCAACAGCAAAGCTTTCACTGCCCACTGCAAAAGTGTTTGAACCCAAACAGCGAGAGTGTATTAATTAAATCACATATGGCCGTGTTTTCGATGTCTACACTTGGATCTGTGTAGCGCCTAGTGTTCGACAAGCAAATGGATATCAGACTGCTTATACTGCTAGTTTTGAGCTTCGATTGACTGAGCCACTGATTCTCTCTTTATCGATTGGCCATCCTATTCCTTGTTTTGGTGCCACTTTTGCACTACTTGTTTATTGCTCTTTAAAATATATGAAGGAATAGGATACCATTTTTTTCCTACATATATAATACTTTTTGTTTGAAATGAACCGTTTTTCAAAAGTAAGCAGGCAATTATTGAGGCAAGTTTTCTTTGATGGTAATAAATTAGAGATGGGGACAGTAAAATACAAGAAAACGTAGATTATAATACAATTACAGTAGCAGTGATCACTTTCAATGCTCATTCGCCATCAGTTGACCCATCGAGCAACTTCAACACTTGCACTTACTTGCAACTTTTTCCAACTCGCCAATTCAAACGTGCATCATTTTTATCGATACTCAAATAGTAGTGCACCAAGTTATTTTACCAAAAAGCATTCAAACACTGTGCACATTTGTCTATCTTGTTTTAAAATCAATAAAATGGTCACTTGAATTGCTTTCGCTTTCCTTTGCTGCCTTTTATGAAACTTGAATTTTACAACTGAGATTTAAACTTTAAGTAATAATTTGGTTCTGCGCAAATAAGCTAGGCAAGAAGCTACAAAAAATTGGCAACTGTAATGCAGACGGAAAAATGAAGCGTCAACTGGGCACTGGCACTGGTTCTCGATGGTTATCATAGCCTGCTTTGGAGGATGCGAATACAGATGTAATTGGCATAGAGGAGGCAACCACTGGGCTCGTGCACTGCTCCACTGCACAGTCGTACACTGCCAAATGACTACTTGCCAGATCGAACGGTGATAATTTGGAGGACTTGCTCCTCTTTGCCCAGTTTCCGACCAACTGACGATTATCATTAGCTGTAATAGTGCACATTAGTGCTCTAGCTGTGCTGCTGCTTCCATTTTCTCTCGTTCAGTCAAAAAGGCGACCAGTTGGCCTGTGCAACACTACACTGCATGGTGCGACTGTCAGCTTATTAACAGCCAGAACGAGTGTTCTGGCTGGCGACGAGAATCATGTCCACCGTGCCAATCTGATCGGGCTGCAGCATCAGTCAGACCGACTCTCTAGGACCCGATACGCACACAACACATGGACACACTCTTGTGCAGACTCGATATTAAACGGACACAGCTGCACGCAAAACTGCCGTTTTTCTTTCCTTTCCTTGTTTTCTGAGGAGCTTTACTAGATGGCAAAACTGCCTCCTTCTTTACTGATAAAGTCGAAACTGAGCTCGCGATATATTGACCCATTTCTCATAACAAGACAACTTCCAGGCGACTATACTTTTAAAGTACGTGCTTGCAGCGCGCCACTGCATTCTCTGCGCTGCGCTCAAGCACAACTGAGAGGCACTCTTGCCAGTAGGGCTTCATTTAGATCTAGTTGACAGTGCGTCTGGGAGCTTTTCAAACAGTCTTGGTATTTGAGTTCAGCACCCAACAGTTTCATTTTCCATTTTCATAAACTCGACAACTGTCAAACAGAGGCAATTATCTGCATTGTCTATTGACACTGCAGAGAGAAACGGCAACATTTTCCAGTTTGAGGTGATTTGCTGTTTGATAAATGCTTACTTTTATATACCACTGTTACAAGTAAACGAAATTATATTTAATTAAACCAAATCTTTTGTTTAACTTTAAAAATCTGATTTACGCTAGTCTGGTTTACACTAGACTCAATTTAGGTCATTTATTTTGCAACATTTATACATTTTCAATTTAAAATCAAGCTGTTTTAAAAAACCAAAACTCGATCGGCAAATGCACTGGGCACTTGGAAACGTGAGTCGCTTTGAGCTAGTGTGTACAACGAAGCAAATTTACAAGGCGCAATGAGCTGTTGATAAATGGCTTAGACCCTTGAACGGCAAAGGCCAAACTAAAAAATTCAGCGCAATTTGCAAGTGCAATCACAATGGGCAAGTAAGTAAAGCAGGCTGAAAGAGTGAAAAGTAGAGTACCGTTTGGCTGTGAAAAGAGTGCGCAAATTATGTGCAACAACCGGCATCGATGCACAGTGTCTTGCTTTGGTTATCGATCTCTAGACAATCGAGTCGATAGCACTGAATGCGTAATGAGCCAAACGGAGAGAAAGGCCAAGAAAAACAAACACTGAGGTGGTTAGATTTAAAACAAATATTTGCTTTACTGCGACTAGACAAACATTGAATGCGGACAATGAAACACAAGACAACACAGTAAGGAGCTGTGCAAGATTGCTCGCCGGCCTGAACTTTCCCCACCGCACATCACCAACACGGGCACCGATCACTGGTCACTGGGTGGCAGACGAGCCTGACAGCACCTCAAAACGCTCTAATTGTCCTGCTAGCGGCACTTTAATTATAGTTGAAACTCTGTTTTTTACTCGGGTTTTTAGGCTATAATTGAAGGGTTTCTTCCAATTTGATTTTAAATTAACAGTATATTGAAGAGCCGACTAGCGTTTGTTTCTCAACTGTCTTGACTTTTTTTTATTAAATTCTTTTCCAGTGAGATGCCAAGTTTTAATTTGACATTGGAAAACATTTTCACCGCCCTCAAGTTGGTCGTGATTAAACTTGGAGTTGGACTTCAAGTAGAAACTTTTTTTAATGCCACTCAAAGACAGTGCACAACTAAATTTACACACAATAAAATTGATTTCAACTAGCAACACTTTTTTCTGAAAGTGCAATAATTGTAATTATCAAGTAGTTCAACTTTTATTTTTACTTTTTTAGAAATGGTAAATTTAATTACTTTTTTCGACGCGCCAGCTTTGACTTCACAAAGTAAGGTTCAAGTTGGAAACTATTCTTTTAGTAGCATTTGCAAGTTTACAGGATTTGCAACTCGAGTTTGCAAACTACAAAAAGTATTATGCTAAAGCAAGTTTGAAAGTGCCCTAGTTTGAAAGACTTACCTGTGGCCCTCTTCCAAGTAGTGAATGGTTTGGGTGAGCCTGAAGCGAGGCAATCAACTCTGGCCGACTGGTGTAGCACAACTTGCGTGTCGCGTGGCTCCACTAGCCACTGGGGAGGGGCTGCGGAAAAAAAGGAAGATTGCAAAAAGTAGACAGTAAGAAAGTGATGATGGAGCTCCTTGCTGCTGCTGCTGCTTCTGACTGGTAGCAAGTTGGTGGCGCAAAAGGCACGTCGGCAGAGAACGGCCGAGTTGCATGTACCAGAACAAGCGCAAATGCGCGCGTCATTGGGCCCTTGCCAGCAATGCCAGCTCAGCATTCCTTGTGGTGGCAGCATTGATGAAAAATGGCTTATTAAATTAATCTTTAGTGCAATCTGCACAGTTGAGGAAAATTAATTAGCTTTGCTGCAGTGTCTTGCCAAAGCACAAACACACACCATAGAGGCCAAGGAAGCAAATGAGCTCTTCTTCCTCCCCTACCACTCTACACTCGGCATCAAAATCTTGCCAAATTAGCATTTTTATCAGTGCTCACATTGGCACGGCAATTTGTTGTGTCGACCAATGAGCGCACACAATCACCATCATCAACAGTGCAAGGTTCGATTGCACTTGCTCATCGAAGCGTACATACACATCTCAGAGGTTCACTTACCGTTCACTTTGAGCATTGCACTTTGTGAGGTTTTGGCGGCATCGTTGCCCACCAGGCAAGTAATGTTGCCCGCATGTGCTAGCGTCAGCGTGTCCACAGTCAGCAGAGAGTAGTCGCGAAAGTGCTGCACCCGAAAGAGGGCACCACTCTCCGAGGTGGGCACTTCCGACTCGATGCGTCGTCCGTCCTGGGTCCAGGAGAAGCGAAACGGTGCATCACCCTGGGAGACGGCGCACATGGCCCGGGCCCTCATGCCCACCTGAAGGTCGGCGGGAAACTCAAACGGTCCCACGCGAGGAGGATCTGAAAATGAATAGTCGTCAACAAAAAATAAACAGAGAAAGTCACTCACCGATAACCCTCAAGGTTACAATGGCACTGTTTTTCAACGAATCATCTGGCAAAACAGGCAGCCCGTCTTGCGTTTGGCCTAGTGAGCAAAAGTAGCTTCCTTCGTCGAGTCGTTTTTGAGCAGACGTGATCACCAGGCTGCCATTGGCCTGAATGTGATGTCGGTGGTCATAGGGCAAAGCAGTGTTTTCTGTTCAATACCAAAAAAGAAACCCAATGCAGTAACTCGATTAGCAAATTAAAAGTAGACAGAGAAAAACTCGAGTCGATCACTCCACGTTCACTGTAATCCAATTACGCCCGTCTGACAGCCTTTTGTAGTAAATTTGCATTTTAAAGTTTTACTAAAACAAACGCATTTGCTCGTAAACGTGAGGGCCTACGAGTCACTTTTTTGTCGCAATCTAATTAGCCTAATTCGATTACTGCTTCACTTTTTTTCCTCCATTAAAAGTTGACAATTAAAAGACTATATTTCTAGCATCTAGCTGTTTTAATTAAAACTCGAGAAAAAAGACATTAAAATGTTTCCGTTACCTTTGAGCCATTTGACGACAACAGTTTGTGCGGTGGACAGAGAAGAGGCAGAAGAAGAGGCAAGCAATTTGTTGCTGGACAAGGAGAGTAGTGGACAGGTGAGACTGGCTTTCTGCCCACTGACCACCACCAGACTGGCACCTGCTTTGCTGGTCCCTCCTTTGCCTGGCTGGTCAGACTGCATTAACGAGTCGATGCCGTTTTTGCTGAGCTCATCTGTGGCAAAAATACAAAAAACACAAGGTAAATGTTAGTGTGGTGTGTGTGTGTGTGAATAATGTCAATCAATTAGGTAAATATTGAGCAAACTCATCACTACACTTTTTTCACCAAATTGCCCGAATCGAAAGTTTAAACATTTTACTCTACTCTAATTTAAGGCCAGACAAGGAGGCAGGCGGCGCTGCATACGTTTCTGTGTATTTTCTATGAGAATGTTTACAAAACGCGGTGCAGGATTTCGGAAACACCTTTTAAGCTAAAATTGTGATCTTAGTCTTAAAATGAAGGTAACGATTATTTGGAGGGATTCAAGAATTTACAATTTTGATTAAGGCTCTTAATTTTTTTATAATTAAATTTCATTAACAAAAAAGTGTGATTTTTGACAAAGTTTTGACTTTAACCTAATATTATAAAAAATTGAAAACCTAAATCAAAATTGTAAATTCTTGAATCCCTCCGAATACTCATTACCTTCATTTTAAGACTGAGATCACAATTTTAACTTTAAAGGTGATTGAGAAATCCTGCACCGCGTTTTGCAACTTTTCTCATAGAGAATACACAGGAGCGCATGCAGAGCAGCCTGCCTCCTTGTCTGGCCTTAATTAACATGTTTGCAACGAGTACGAGCAAGCTCAAGTTGATGCCAAAACACTTGACAGTCAAACAAAGGCCAGCGGTTGATGGAGGGGCAGACAATCACAAGTATGCAAATTTATGAAAAAGAGACATTTGACAAATATTTATTTTAAACTAGTCAAAAAGAGGGTGAATTGAATTAAAATTTCAAGTCATCAAAGCTGCACTAGACAGGCCTGTTCACCCCAGTCGAAAATGATGACAGACGCGCGCGCGTGCGAGAACTCGTCTACAGACGTCTTTCAAGAAAAAACAAAGCGCAGCCAATCGAATTTAATGTGCACCATTTTGTATTTCATTTTATTTCATTTTTTATACACCAACACAAGATAGCACATTTAAGGGAAAACCAATTTTTTCCGGTCACTGCAGCGGCACAACATGATGGCGGCCGTTGTCTGCGCCAGCCAGGCACTGTCAGACAACTCGATCAACACTGAAACTCTCTTTTACCTTGGGCGAATCTAAAAGAGGCAAGCAAAAAACAAGCAAGAGAATGCGGCATAAAAAGAAAAGAAAAAAGAAATGTTTTGCTGATAAATGGCAACGTCCAGTGCTAATAGATTCGCTGGGCAAAGTGACCGTCGTTGCGTTATCCGTGCAGTGGCGGGCACTCCTACCATTATCGTGATCATTTATTCTCGTGCTGTTTGCAGCCCGAAATGTCATTCCTTATTACGATTGCATTAACTACAGTCGATGTAAGATATATGGGCAAATGCTTGCAGTCTCTGCTTTCATAATTCCCTCCGCCATGTGCTGCTCACTCTTTGCCTACTTGGCTCGGCCGACAGACGGACAGAGCGAGACTGGAGACTAGGCGACTATCGGCCAACGGGCAAACCACGGGCGTCTGTGTAATCGTCACTGGCATCTTAATACGTTCATAAATTTTCATTCTACGTTGATTTAAATCAGCACTGCTTGAACCACCGTTGGCAGCATCGGAAAAGAGCGGCACGCCACTTTCACTCTTACTCCCATCTCTGTCCAGTCAATGAGATAATCGACCAAAGTGTGCGATGCACTGGACACAGGTAGGTCACGCTTGGCCCGTGCTCAGTGATCCTTTGCAAGCAAAAGGCAGCTGCACTCAAACTTTCAATCGTCAGCTGCTGTGGACAATCCATTTTGATTTTGCTTTTTCTGCAGTGGCCGTTTATTTGGCTGTCAATTGGACAACCTGTGGTGTGCTCTTGTCATACAGACTAATTGCCTCTTCTTCTTACCAAAATTCGGCATTAAAAAGTAGCACCAATTGGAAAAAATGACAACACTTGAGGTTTTGCCGATTAGCGCTACTTGGAAATTGGCCTGCAGTAAAATCGATTTGCGCTTTTGCCAGTCTAGTAATCATTACAATACCGTTGTTTAGTAAGACTCGCAAAGTTTGTATGAAAAACGTTTGTTTGCCTTAATTAAAAGCCAATTTGTTCATTCATGCTTGCTACAAGTATCATTTGCCAATTACATTTTATTCAGCAAATTTTTAAACAACTCTACCCAAATTTCGGTACAAATGCAGACCAATTACAAGATTTTGAATGCTTCAAAAAACTTTCCCAGAGTTAGTGGTGCAAATAATTGAACGACAAAACAACAGCGACGGCTCACACATGATTGTGAACTTGAAAGTAGTAGTAGTTCAAGTTGGTGAGGTCACCTGAAGACAGTGGCCACAGGCTGGTCAGTCAAGTGCGCTTCGATGGCCAGGACTCATTGCCTCTTGAGTGCTTCTTCTGCATCGCAGACAATTGTAGAGAGCCATGTACGGCTTATTAGCGTTGGTCGTGGCAAGACTGCTGTGCAAAGACAATCAAGTTAAGCACACTTGACTTGCCGTTCCTATGTTTATTTGCCATCCACACACAAACATACACAACGGTCTAGAAGAGCTGGGCATACGTTTTGCTGATTTGATCTAATTATGGCACTTGCAACACCGAACTCGACTTTAATGGCCACTAGGGTTCAGCCAACGATGCCTGCTCGGCAAATTTTTAGCTTTTTTTCTTTTTACTCTAAACCAGCACCGCCACCACTAGTAGACTCAATTGAACAAGTGCCTACTTATGAGAAATGGCATTGTAAAAAGACAACTGCAAACATGACAAATTAATTAGGTTCATTTCAAACTTGAACTCACAAAATCAACTACAAGTAGAATGTTTTAACCTAAAAAGACATTGGAAAAACGTTGCGGAGAAAAACACGACAACACAAAAGGGAGAATTCGATTGCAATCGATGCAGGCAAATTTGAATTTATTTTGATAAAAAAGGAAAATTCAATTTATAATTTGGTCCAAATTCGATTATTTGTGTGCCGATTCTGTGAGTGGCGAAGCGGACGGAATGGAATTAAATTGATTCACTGTGTGGCAATTTGTGTGTACGCTTATCAGTTGCCACTGCTCGCCAAATGACGACGTCGCCAATGGTAGACGTTTCAATCATAAAAATGGATTATGCATTTGCCTGGCTGCCAACTTTCAACTTGGCCTCTTCTCTTTTCTGTGCAACTACGTTTTTTAGTTTGTCGGTTGTCCACACACAGTTGCTCTGTTTGTCTGTGTTTGTTTGCCTTTACTCGATCACTGAATTTCATTCATTTGCCCATTCTTAGTACGACTATTTTTCTAATTTTTATCTTTTGCTCTACAACACACTGCCAATGAAATTGATGTGCACGGTTTCAGAAAGATAGTTAGGAGAAAACATTTAAAATGATCATCTAATGTTGCTGTTTTGCAATTAAATTGAGTAGTAGTTAAAACGTTTTCTTTACTCAACTTTTATCTAACTTGTTTGTTTTTAGATTTCTCTCCGTTAGGGCAAATTGCCCGACTAGTCGCACTCCTTAATTGCCATTTTCACATGTTAATACCTTGAATTAAACAAGAAACAACAAATTGTCTCTGTGGTTTGCTAGTGAGACTCGACAAAAGCTGCAAGAGCAAATTATAAATCGTTTATTTGGTCCGTATAAATCACAGCTTCTATTGTTAGGCTAGTGAACGCAGTTTTTGTAGCAGTCCTCATTAGGAAGCGTCCAATAGCAGCCAGATTCAGCTTCAGTGTAAGCTGCAAGTGCACATAAAGAGAAAAGGAGAAAGAGTATGACAAATGCGAGTCGACTCGTATCAGTGGACAACAAATCAGTATCGGCAGCTAAAATCAGTTGCTCTGCCTTCACTTTCATATTTCTTTCCTTATCGCTCTGCTGGTCGTCAGAAAGCGGTGCCAAGAGCAGCATTTGTCAGCATTGCAGCCTTGCTGGCAATCGGGTCAGCCCTGCCAGTGCTACTCATTATCTCGACCTAGTGCTTGGCACTGTGCCTTTGACATTTTCCACTGCTTGCTAGTCAAAGACATGCCATGTGTGCACACTTTCTTTTTTTCATATCGCCGCTGTGGCGGTCGTTTTAAATTGTTTTCTATCGCTTTCAAAATGAAATGGAAAATAAAGCATGCGCTTGAATGAAAAATTTTGCGATAAATATTCTCAAAAATAATAACAAAAGATTGTGTTTCTCTGAGAGTACTTTGATGGAAAACTTGGTAAATAGGCAAATTTGGTAGTTTTTAACTAAAAGTGCTAAAGCGTCAATTGACATGTTTAGTGTTGATGACAGTGGCGGTTGGTGCTTTTTTTGCTCGTTTGCTGGCATTTCAACTCAAATCTGTTTGAGGTTTGCTAAATGTATAGTTGAAAAGAAAAGATGCAGCATTGTGCAAGTTGTTGCAAGATTAGCAACAACAAATTCATGTAAACAAACAGCAAATCAAAAGTGGCACAACGAGTCAAATGCAATTTACTCTCTGCAAGTTGCTTTCATCTTTTTTACTTCAAGCTAGTTTTTTCCAAAAGTGGCAGCATTGTTGCCACATTTTTGCATTTTTTTTATCGGTTTTGCCAATTTTGATTCTCCGCACAACTTGGGACCGTTTGCCCGAGCACACTGAGTAGGGCTCTTTTACAATTTAGGCAAAAACCATCTTGCCAAAACAGTAGTATCCTTAAGTTTCAGTGTATTATACGAGCAGCCTCTCTGCCAAGCTTGCCTCTTTTTACCCACTACCGATAACAAAGAAAATATTGAAAAATATCTGGCCAAGTGTTGAGTGAATGAATGCAGACGTTTGGTAGCACTCGATAAAATAAAGCACCGTAGCGTCAAGCGTAAAAACGACTCTTACTGCAATGAATTTTTAAATCAATATAAACATTAACTGTTACTTGATATTTTATATTTGTGTATTATTCTTTATTCACTGTCATGCTAATGCTATTTTTTGCCAGAAAAAGAAAAAGTGTTTTGTGTGTAGCAGCATTTGACGAATCATCACAAAGCCTCATTTTAATCTAAAATATCTCTCAAACCTTTATTTTTTACTGTTAACGGGGTTTGCGTTTTAATCAATTTACCATTTTGCTCCGTCATTGCTTGTACGTTTCATACAAAAAAAATATGCTTAACTTGCACTTATTCAATGCCTTTCTGCAAAAGCACGCTTTCCCGCACAGCATATTTTGTTTAAATTTATTACAAACAAAAAGCTCCACAACATTTGCTTGATGATGTATGGATTTTTGTAATGTTAAAAAACTGTGTAAAGCAAAAAATACACCGACAGTAAACATATTTACAGTATTAATCGAAGAAAACAGAACAGAAGCTTCAATGAATAAATGTGTCTGCGCTTAATTAAGAACGAATCTGACACACGTTTCAATGGCCATTTGAATAGGACAATTCAGCGGTAGACGGGCAAGTGCTTTACTGGGCACATCGTACATCACTTGAAGCTTTTAGGGTGACACACACGCAACCAGTGTGTGAGCCTCTAGTGATTAATTGTCTGCTTGGATTAGGCAATTAACCGAGTGACAATTAATTATGATAATCTAACCATAAATTGTCTTATTTGTCGGACTGGTACAAAGGAGCATAAAGAAAAGAATGTGCACTATTGAAAATGTTTGCCAGCAAAAGTGGTGGCACTTGGCGCTGGCCGTCTGGCTAGTTTCTTTCACCATCCTTGCAACATTGCAACCGGACAGTTTGTGAGTGTGTGGGTTTTTGTTGGCCCTTGGAGGCCACTGTCAGAGAGCGCCGTGCGGGTCTGATATTAATTAAGCGAAAGAGTGAGTGAGTGAGTGAGTTGCAATGTAGTGCAATTGAATTGTAATTTTGTTTGTCCAATCCGGAAAGGGATATATGGTGTGGAGAAGCAATCAGCGACAGTGTCAACAACAGAAAGCAAGGCACAGCAGAGAAAAGAAAGTGTGGGTCCAAAGAGAGGAGAAGAGTAGATTTAGCCAGCAAGGGGCGAGAAATCAAAGCGAGTCGATGATGATGGATCACGGGCGCACGACGCAGCCAGTGCAGCCACCAACTGAGGTCGACAGCTCGCAAATCGTCTTTGCTGCCTTTGTCGTTGGGAAAACAGCTCGTGATGATGACGGCTGCCTCCTTGTCTTAACGGCTCTCATTGCAGTGGAAAGGCATCTCAAGGGTCAAACTCAGCTAGCTGGCAAAAACACCAGGCTTGAAGCCCGTTGAAAGTCTCTATTGTCAAATTAATTTCCAAAACTCTCTTTTTCTGTCTGTTTGTGAGGGTTGGACTGCTTTGAAGGGTCAAACAGCAAGTGCACTGGTTTGTGTGTTGCCTGCTGACCACTCTCAGCAGGAGCTCCTTTATTCCAACTTTTTTTTGCTTTATGGAAATATTAATTTTGATTTTAATGGGCATCAGACATTGCTTGTGAGTCTGGAGAGCCGCTGGTTGCGGTTTAATGAGAAGCGACACAGAGAGACAGACTGATGATGGTCATGGACAAAGCAAGCCCCATTTAGACGTGTCACTTGCTCTGCTGTGTGCATTTTTTCTTCAGAAAAAGGCTACATTTACATTGCCAACTGGTGCCTTGCCTGAAGTGCATCCACTTCAGCTGTTTCCGTTGTAAAAAGCAAAATGCAGAATGTTACAATTTATTACGAGCCAATTTGCCAAGCTGGCGTTCATTTTAAAGCTAATTCACTTAAGTGAAGTGCTGCCTGTCAACAACAACAATCGAGAGTCAGTCGTCGACCGATTGCTGAGTGGACCTCAATAATTTGGCCCTGATGCTGTACATAAATTAAATTGCTTCTTGCCTCGACCCTGTTAGTCAGCACTCGTCGAGTGTGTTTTGTGACTCTGTGCCTAAGCCAGCTGCCCAAAAAGCAAAAAAAGGCACTAGAAAGCAAAAAGGGCAAGACAAGAGAAAGCCAGGACAAACGAGACAGAACGATGACGGAACGAGTAGTCCAGCGTAATGGGCCCGTAACAATGGAGACAGTCTCGACATGACCGCTCTCAGCAAGACACAAATCAAAAGTGACTCTCGATAAAGATACCAGTCTCTGGCCGATAGAGGCAATAAAGACAACAACACTGCATATCACTGCTGCTGCTATGGTAATCAGCGGATATGGAGCACGATGATAAATTGTCTCTGCCGCGATTGAGGCAAATTTTAGCTCACACTCTGCCGTTTTGCTTGCAGCAGTGATTTTTTGCTAATATTGTGCCATCTTTGTGATATTATTACAGCATCCTTCTCAATGAACGCTCAAATGTAGCGGAAAGCACCAAAAAATGACACAGAGCAGTAGGGCCCCGAGAGGAAGTTTTTGTCTTTTTTTTGTCGTTTCTTGTCTCCACTAGTTAGGTCTTTTTTACGCAAGCAATAAATACGGTCCGAGTTCAATTATATCAGCATTAGCGCTGTCCTATTATCGATATTATTATGGCCGTCATCGCGGTCATTTGGCCTAATAGCCCAAATGATTGTGATTATTAATGAGACGGAGAGAGAGAGAATGACACTGTCCTGTTGTGTTTTCACGCAGTAAAAAGTTACTTCTTGCGCGCGTGGCTATATTACTAAGATTGACAACTTGACTTTGAACTTGGACAACATTGTGTGTTGTGCTGCTTTCACAGTTGACCGACACTTTCTTTGATTGGTCAGCACAACAACAATTTAAGACATCTTTTGAAAGGACAACCTAGTAGTGAGACAAACTGTTTTTCACTTGAGGCAATCAGCAACGTAGTAAGAGTCGGTTTAGCGAATGTTGAGAGTGAACAGGCCACCGAACAATGCGTGCTTGGATGTGCAGCGGAAGAAGCAATCGGTCGCCTGGCTCAATGACGACGACAATCGATCTAGGAAGGCGACAGATGGGTAAGACGAACGTGGAAAAGTTCAAAATGGCACTGCTCACACTGGGTGCCCTAGTACTCTCCTTGTGTCTGCCAGGCGAGTGTTGCCGTTCTTTTGGCAGCCATTGAGAAGGAGGCTCAATTTGTCTAGTGCACTAATTGAGCCTATCTTGAGTAAAGCCACACACTTCTTGTCTTGCGTCTATTAAATAGTCCTGCTCTGGCACTGCTGCTTCAGCTGCCTATTTATGATTAATATTTCGATGTGCTCCGTTCGGCTGTTGCCGCGATGCTTTAAGAAAAAAGAAGAAGAAGTCAAACAACTTAAATTAAAATTGTAATTATCTTAATTGCGTTTGAAGTTGTTGCTTGAAGTTTGAGGGCACTGCTGTTAAAATAAGTGTGACTGCTGAAACGAATAAAACGCTCTCCGAAACGACGATGTTCAACAATAGCTGCCAGCGGGGACATGGCTAACAAGGCCCCTTACACGCTGACTCAATGCAGTTGTTTGTGTCAAGAGTGGCGTTGAAAATATTTTAATAATTTAAACGTTCAATTAACAAAAATGACGCCTTTTTAGATGATTAACCTTCATTGGTAGTGGAAAGTGTGTTCACAAAGTGGCCGGGTTTCGGTTGCCTTTGCGGTTGTGCCAATGATCGTTTCCAACTGCGGAAAGGTCAGCTAGGCGGAAAGAAGGCTTTGGAAAGAGACGCAGGCAACCCTTTTTCTAAAGGCTGCTGCTGCGATAAGCAAATGGGCAATAAAAGCGGTCGTTTTTAATGTTGCAAACTGCGAGAATGTATCGATATGACGGTAGCACAGTAAAATGATTGTGTGGCAGGCATTTGTTAGGCAAAGCCATTTGTTATTGGCTTACAGACTCGGAGTAGATAGATGCGCGAGACGGCCAATACGATTAGGATAGCAGCCCAAAGTCATTATTCGCTCTGGTTATTGCCGCTATTACGCGATGATTAACATAAGTTTCGATTGTAGCAATTTGCATTTAGTATAGCCATCCTTCTTTCATTTGCCAGGCATTTTCTAGCCATTATGGGCCCAGCACAGCTGGCTCACTGAGCACACTGAACGTCACATTTACAAAAGAACAAAGATTGCCCTCAAGGCAAAAGTCTAGTCGATTAAGCCGGACCACAAACTTGGGCCATTTTACAATGATAATCGTTTTACAGTATGGCTAATTAATTTACTAAGGTGACGATCTGTTTGTCATTGCTCGCTGATTTTCCATTCCCATAGAATGTTCTCTCTCTTCAGAGCCAGCCATTTTCAAAGTTGGTCTGTTTTTGTTTGTTTTGCGGTCAAATGCACGGATGCAAGTGTCAAGAGCAGTGTACCGAGCGAAGAATGCACAAAACATACAAGCGAGTGTGTGTGCGTTTGGCAAATTGAAACTGACGTTGGGTGCTGCAAAAAAGTGCAACTTTAAAAACAGAATGGCAATGCCTTTTTCTGGTGCACAACAACTTTTACTTTTTGGCGTTTTTCATCTTTTTTTTGCTTGCCACGTCGTGTTTTTTGTGTCTCCTCACTTGCTTTTTGCCATTCTTCTGACTCATATATTAAGTTTAAAGTTAACTTGCTTCACGACCTTAGGGCGTAACAAATAAGTTATCGGCAGCGTTGTCTTGTCTCATTCGTTAATAAGTTGTCATTTTTTGCTTGCACTACTACTTTTGGCATGCCATGGAAGACCGAAACTGCGATAGCTTGTAGTTGGGCGCAATCATCGGCAGCACTGGGCCTAATGGCAGGCTGCTGTCGCTGCTGCTGTTGCTGCTGCTGTTGCTGCTGCTGCGCCACCAGGGTAACGACATTTTGATGAATGAGACAAAGTGAACTGCCACATTTGCCTTCAATTAGAACAAAGCAATTTGCTTGCGTCACTCTCTTTTTCTCGGTGTGTATCCTTCTCTACTCTATCTAAAACAGGATTCAAAGACCTAGGCTGCGCTTGGCTTGGTGTTCTTTCAAACGTCTGCCTGCCTCATCTGCACCAAGCCGCGCGCTAATTAAAATCAAAAGCAAATATTTGTCTTGTGGAACCAGATTCAGTGTTTTTTACCAGTAAACAGAAACAAAGCACAATGAAAATAGCTTTGCTAATAAGTTATTAGCAATGTATTATTATTAGCAAAAATAATAATAAGGGTAATAAAAATAGACACAAAATAACGAAGGGAAGAAGCACGGCGACTAATCGCGATGTAGCGACCGTGTAGGCATTTCATCTTGTCAAAGGTCAGAACAATTCACCTTGTTCCCGTCAGCATACTAAATCACTTTTCACAGCCGCCGTTGCCGACAAGACAATCGCAAAAAGGCTGAAAAGAGAGAGTGCACAGCACAAGTTATCCTTTGGCCACGTTGTACGTTCTGCTTCATGCATACGTCCCCATTCCTTGCTCATTTTTCCTCTTATTTCTCCTTCTTCTTTTCCCTTTCTCCATTCTTCATTGCGTTCCATCATTGCCATTGTTTGTGACCGCTCCCGTCTAATCGTTTTCGTGTTCTTAGCAGAAATCGGAAATTCCAGAAAAGGCTTAATAATGGACGACAAGCAAACAAGCTGCAAACACTGAAACTGAGGGCCTCAGCAACGGCAACCAAAAGAGGCATCTAAGAGGAAAAAGAAGCACAAGCCAACAAATGGCAAACAGGAGCAACTAAAGTTAAAATCTTTGATGATCTAAAATGCAAAAGCACACAAAGCAAAAAGCCATCAACACCGAGTCATAATATGCAGGAGAGTTGAGATGAACTAAAATTAACACATACACACGCAAACGCACTTTACCAAATGTATCGCGACTTGATTGAAAGGGCAAATTAACTACCAGTTCAGCAAAATCAGTGCGTAAAGGGTACTTGCCGGACTTGGCGTAAAGACAGGCGGCAAGTCGGCAAGTCGACAGCGCTAATAATGGCGCCATCGATGATAATGGCTGATGCTGCCGCTTCTTCTTCTTGAATCAAAGCTATTTGAGCGTGAAATAATTTATCACACACAGGACTCGATTTGCCGATGCTCTATCGCAGTTTGATTATTAGCAAGTCTAAATACCTACGCAAGAGAAAGAGAAGACTTGCCGTGAAAGTGCTACAGTCACCGCGGTACACTCTCTGCCAGGCGCTAAATATTCATCACTTGGCGCACTGATGCGGCAGTGTCTGAACTGTGGTGCGCGCACTGACTCGGGTCGTGCTCTACCGCCTTCAACTTCAGCCTCACAGTCTTCTCGCCCACTAGGCCGTCACTGTCTCTAGTAGAAGTGGCCTTACCGAGGCGATATTCTTTATTTATAAAGCACCTAATGCAGCTCCTCAAAGAAGGTTGTGTGAAGAAATACAAATTATCTAAATATACAGAGTAGAACGGCCAAGTTTAATTTTACATTTGAAAATTGCTTCTTCCTTCTCAAAAGCGTTTGTCAACGCACAGAGGTGCTGGTGCTAGTGCAATGCTCCTGGCAGAGGTAGATCGATAACGGCACTGAGAAGCAGCACAACGGCCACTTTGCCCGCTTTGCTGAGCCATTCAAGTTGCTGTAAATTGCTTACAGGAAAGCCAACAATCGAGCCTCAATTTGCTCACTTTTGGCAATTTAGCCGTACGGGGTGTTTTTAATTTTTATCAATCACCGGCGTGCCATTGAGAGACTCTACAATAAAATGTGCGAGCAAGCAAAAAAAACTTGCCAGCAATTTAATATGGAAATAATATAAACGGTAATTTTTGAAATGAAAGAACTGCTTCAGTATTTCAATAGAGAGTAAATGGAGAAGTAGGAAAGGCAGCATTTCACCGGAGGAGCAAGCATTCATAAGGTTTTCCGTGCAGCAAATCAATAGCTCAATTAATGACAGGCAAACGGCGGCAAATGTGGTAGAGAAAAGAGACAGCAAAGATGGTTTTGAGTTACGTCCGACTGTCTGCTGATAGCCATTGTAGAATGGAGCAAGTGCGTCCCAGTGCAATACATATTCCACTGGCGGGACTAATGGCTACTAATCACCGCGTGCCTTCACCGCTCACCGCCGCCACTGGCAGCACCGCCGAGTGCAAATTGGCACGCTCAACGCGCAATACAATTAAAGTCTAATTACCTAGTGAGTGGCAAAAGAGGAACGAGGGCACGGCGCCTTCCCTTCACGCCTGCTGCATCGATGCTGCTTCACACTGACTACCCTCACTGGTGATTGCCGATGCCGGCCTGGCGAGGATTCTCTCTTCCTGGCGAGTGAGAAAGCCTGTGGGAAGCCGTGATACACACACTGGCCATGCTACACTGCTCCCACTGGCTTCACTTTGGCAGGCTGCAGAGTTTCGTTCACTAAAGCCCACTCACTAGTCTCATCATTGCCCAGCCGTAATGTGACGCCTCATCATCTAATAATAGCAGCTCTTTACTCATTCAACTCTTTCCCTGACTCTGTCACTGGCTCTGCACTTTGAGACTATGTCAGTCTGCAAAACTCTTTCCCTGCTGCCAATGCAAATTTTCTTGCCACAATTAATATTGCCATTATATGCATTGTTTACTTCAGCACTAATTAGGGTAGTAATTCATGACTAAATGGCGCCTAAATACACACGCATCAATGTACTTTTTATTTTGATGCACAGCCTAGAATAAATGTTTCTTTTTAATGTTTGGTTTATACTATGAGCTTTATTAAAACTCTTGAAATAACAAAAGTGCAGCAAAATGGGTGGCCAATTTGTCAGGTGCAGGGTAGCTAATGAAAGCCGCCATTCGGCCACAAAACAGAAAAGACAAATGTCTGACCTGCATGCTCCTTAGCGTGCTCACATTGGTTCACATCCGCCTGGACATTTGCTAGTTGAAGCTAATTTGTATTCGTCACAGTCAGACCGTCCTTTCTTGCTTGCTCGTGCGCGGCGCTATTCACTGTGGCCTAAACGCACGTACCGAGCCCAGGTCGACAACAAACAAAGACCACGTAAAACGAATTTAAATTTAATCAAAATGTGAATTATGATCTAAATTAAATCTGTTGTCATGAATACATTACCGAGTGGTGGTAAAAGAAAAAGAGAAAGACTTTTGATGTGATTTAATTTGCATCGTGTCCTGCGCCTATGCAGTCAAAAGGGCAGAGGCAGAAACAGTAGCACCTCGCACAGCACTGACGACCACTGCTGGTGCTATCGCTCGACACGTTGCGTCAAAGTGTCACACGTTGACATTCTCCCCAAAGTGACTAATGCAATTTAGTCTGTAGCGTCTTTAAGCCCAAATCACAACCGCCGAATTTACATTAGAACCCCCTAGACTGCCAACTGCAGTTGCCGTACTATTTAGTTGTATTGAAAAATTGAATTTGCATAAAGAAAACTTTAAAATGCTAATCGAGCTCTATTTAATTAAGCACTTCTGTTTGGCGAAAGGGCAGGCGACAAAGGAAGAAAGGAAAAATAAAGAAAAAGCTTCAAAGTGTGCTACATGTGTCTCTGTGTATGTTTGTTTCTCCTCGACGCCCTCTCTCTCTCTCTCTCTCTCTCTCTCTCTCTCTCTCTCTCTCTCTCTCTC
>JAALOO010000636.1_pt1 | contig 29854 bp, 25 predicted proteins | sample 7257641 | NCBI WGS metagenome assembly JAALOO01 (sample SAMN14085613, study PRJNA598686) | mite metagenome | biome: ENVO:01001000; feature: ENVO:01001002; material: ENVO:01001226; isolation source: single female mite from University of Michigan culture on fish food culture... ...
TGGACTACGTCATGCTTGTAAATCTCTCCGCGCGCCGCGTTACCAACCGCTTCTCCAATCTTTTTCTCCCTTCTCTTACCATAGGCAAAGTAGATGGTGAAGCCGATGACCATCCAGACGATGAAGCGCATCCAGGTGAGCCAGTTGAGGTTGACGATGAGGGCGACGTTGAAGAGAATGGAGAGCACCGGGAGGAAGGGCACAAAGGGCACCTTGTAGCGCAGCGGCTCGCCGTTCTGCTCGTGCTTCGCCACGATCCAAACCACCAGAATGAGAAAGGTGGCCAGCAGACTGAGGAGGAAGGCGACCAGCTTGTCGTCGACGCCCTGCGAAGAAGTTTAGTCAACTTTGAAGTGGCGTTCGAAAAAGAACCTTCTCACCTTATTGAAGAGTTTACAGGTGAGGCAGAGGAGAACGGTGAGGAGGACGATGAGGAAGACGGCCACCGAGATGAGCGAGTCGTGGAAGAAGCGGTCCAGACTGCTCAGCAGCACTTTGCTGTTGACCACGTCGGCGAAAGCGCTGCGGATGCTGGTGGACGGGCCGCTGCTTAGGTGTTCTGATTGCTGAAGCAGTTTCTCCTCTTCGCCGGCATCTTCGGCTCCGGAAGCAGCAGCAGCAGCAGCGGCGGCCGCCTCATCGGCTTCAATGTTCGCCGCCAGGACCGAGGCGGCGGCCGATGTTCCGGTTGCCGCTGTTCCGTGGTGACCGCCACCTTCACCAGCTGACGGGCTCTTCTGGTACCGAACGACGATGATGGACGCGCTGACGGTGGTGTAGGCGATCAGCGTGCCGATGGACATGAACTCCACTACAAAAAAAGTTATAGAGCTTTTTTAGAACTCATCCCCGGTCCACTTACCCAGCGTTGTCATGTCCACAAAAACGCCCAGCCACATGCCCAGTGAAGTGAATGCGAACATGGCCTTCAACGGAATGGCCGTCTTGGCGTTCACCTCGCCCATCCACGGAAAGAGCAGCCCATCCTCGGACATGGCGTAGACGATTCGGGTCAGCGAGTAGATCGTCCCGATTAGCACGGTGGCCATGCCGCAGCAGGCGCCCACTATGACCGCCATCTTCGCCCAGGTGGCGCCGTGGGCGCCGAGCGCCATCGGCAGGCCTGACTCGTCGTCGATGGCCGTGTACGGCAGCATCAGCGTCAACACCACCGACACGCCCACGTAGCTGAAGGTGGCGAAGGCCATGGAGATGAAGGTGGCTATGGGAATGGACTTCTGCGGGTCCTTTGCCTCCTCGCCGCTGGTCGCGATCGAGTCGAAGCCGATGAAGGCGTAGAAGCAACTGGCGCTGCCCGCAAAGACGCCCTTCCAGCCAAAGGGCATGAAGCCGCCCGGGACGGCGGTCCAGTTGGCCAGGTTGGCGAAGTAGCCGCCCACGGTGATGATGATGAGGATGGCGGCGATGTTGACCAGCGAGAAGACGTTGTTCACCACGGTGGTCACCCGCATGCCGGCGGTGAGGAAGAGGGCCGTGGCGATGGCGATCAGCCCCGAGAGCAGGTCCATGTGGCTGGTCAGCTCAGTGGAGTGGCCGCCGCCGAGGACCGGCGCGAGGACCGAGTTGGTGGCGTTCTTGATCTCTCCGCCGATGGTCGAGTCGAGGTAGGCGGAGACGGCGCGGCTGACCGCGGCGATGCCGATGACGTTCTCGAGGATCTAGAGAAGATTGAAAGAAATATCAAAACGTCAGCAAAGGAAAAACTTTTTGAGTTCGATTTCTCGTTTCACTCGTTTCTCTCCTACCATGTTCCAGCCGACGACAAACGCCCACAACTCGCCCAGAGCAATGTACGTATCTTGAAAAAAGCGAAAAAAGAAAAGGTAAGTACTTTTTGAACGTTGTAAACTTTACCAAAAACTTTTTTTGTTGCACTTACAAGAATACGCCGAGCCGCACTTTGGAAAGCGGCCGCTAAACTCGGCGTAGCACAGGGCGCAGAGGAAGGCGGCCAGTCCGGAGAGGACGTAGCTGAGGGCGATGGCCGGCCCGGCCACGTTCTTCGCCACCGTCGAGGTGATGACGTACGCCCCCGAGCCGACCATGTGGCCGATGCCGAGGAGGACAATGTCGGTGGTGGAGAGACAGCGGCGGAGGGCGGTGGCCATCAGGTCGTCGGAGCTGACGCTGGTCGACTTGGTCCGCTGGGTGCGCGACCAGAGGGAGGTCAGACGGGAGCAGAGGTGCAGTGGCATGGTTGAGATTGATTCGAGGATGATCTAAAAAGAGATGGACTTTGTGGACTTGATGGGATGGAATGGATTGCCCAGCGGTTCTCTCTTCTACTTCTTCCTCTGCTTCTACTTCCTCTTCTTCTTCTTCACGTTTCACTCTTCACAAAATGTCAAGTTTTGCCAAGGTAAACACCGAGTTTAGTATGTCATCCTCCTCATTAGCAGCTGGAGCACACATTCACATGTCGGCGATGGCGGTAGCGGCGATGTTTGCGCTGTCAATTACGCACACCGACGGTGAAGAGCACTGGGAAAAAGAATAAGTTCAGGCAGGTGAGCGGGAACGTGCACCAAGTGCACTGCTGCCAACACAGACCAAACAAAAAGTTCCAAGTGGCCAGGTCATCAGCAGCGGCGGCGGCAGCTGTACGGCTCTATCGCTCTGAATTGTTGCTTCCACAGAAGAGAGCAGCAGCAGGAGGGATTCTGCTCTTCTCTCATTCCCTCTCATTCAGTGTTTTTGTGTCTGGTTGGCAGCTGAGGAAGTTGGCTGGCTGGCGGCTGGTGAGCAGGCGCCAGGGCGCTAAATGTCGAGCCGCTGCCGCTGCTGTCGTTGGCAGGAAAATCAATAACGAGCGATCGAAGCGAGGGAAGTGGCCTAGAGGAAGAACCGACAAAGCTGCTGCCAATGTATAGAGCCACTGCCTCTGCCTCTGCTGCTGCTGCTGACGCTGTCTAGTGGGTGCTTAGTAGTCTCAGTGCGATGCTCACTCACTCACTCACTCGATCCTGGAACAGAAACAGAAGAGAGAGAGAGAGAAAAAAAAGAGCGGCAGCAGTGGATGGGTTGCCCAGCACATCGAACAGCACGGCCAACGCTATTCGCTGCTGCTCACCTACTGTACAGCAGGCTCTGCTGCTCGCTCTCTCGCTCTTTCTTTCGCTCTGGTTCTCTCTCCACGGAAAGATAGAATCCGCGACCACCGACAGTCTGCCGCTGCTGCTGCTGCTGCTGCTGGGAAACGGGCTCTGACAGTACCAGCGTCTAACGAGCATTACCGCCACTACACTACACACGATGCAGCAGCAGCAGACAAGACAAGACAGACAGACACTCGGAGTTTGTCCATTCAACAGTCGCTGTTGTAGTGTTTGGCTGCTGCTGCTGCTGCTCATTCTTTCTCGCTGAGGCTCACTGTCCACGCCACAGTTCCCACTGTCGTCTTCTTCTTCTTCCTCTGTTGGTGGGTTGAAAAGTCAGACCGCCGCCGCCGCTGCTGCTACTGCTGTTTTCTTCTCTGTCACACACACACACTGTCGCCACGAAATACCACGAACCCAACCCGACTTTTTAGTTCCTTCTTCTTCTTCTCTTTTTAGCTCAGCAGCAGCTCACACACACACCTTTCAACAGCTTTTTCAACAGCCAGCACAAGATGAGAAGAATAGGAATAGGAAATTAACGGCAGATGCTAATCTGTCTGTCGTCTTTGTCACCATCACCATCACCATCACCATCACCATCACCCCACTTTCATCACCTTCATTTTGCAGACTGATGCTCGGGAACGTCAGTTGTCGTCGAGGCTGCTGCTGCCACCGCTGTACAGCACTGTCCCGTACAGGTGGACCAAGTGTTTGATTGTGTGTGTGTGCTCACTTTAGAGCCAGCTCCAAGCTCACACACAGTTCTCGAGCACTGAGGCACGTACGTAGCCCACGCAGCAGCAGCACACCAGTTTTCATCGCCGCCGCCGCCGCCGCCGCATCACCTGACCACCGTCTTTAGGTATGTCTCCAATTTATTAAAACCCTTTTCTTCTTCTTTTTTCACACCCTTTGAAAACTTTTTCATTGCACTTGCCCACCTTAAACCCCCTGTACCCACCAGTATTCCCCTATGAACTGGGCTGTCATCTCGTCGGAGCTACCAGTGATTAGTTTATTATTAATGACAATTAGTGGTAGTCAGACAGGGCTGCTGTTGCTGCTGTTCCCTCCTGACAGCAGAAACAGCAGCAGCCTGCTTTCCGTCGTCTTCGCCTCATAAAATTAATTTAGCTATAATATTACTACCCATTTACTATTTACTACGACTACAACCACTACAAACCAGACAGTTAGTTAATAGTAGACGGTGCACTGCAGGCCTCAGCTCTGTTATGTAATTGCTCCGCCGTGGCTACTGCTGCTGCTCCATTCTCAAATTCTCTAGACTGTTTTATTATTATTGATATTAGAGCGAAAGTTGTACAGTAGAGCTTCTTCAATTGAATCAAAGTTATTACATGAAAAGGGGAGAAGACTGACTTGCTGACTGACTGGTAATGATGATGAGAATGAGAATGAGAATGAAAATGATGAGTCAGTGGCAGTAAAACGCGGTTTTATGTGTGTGATTCGAGGAAAAAGGAAAAGAGAAGAAGTAGATTGTCGAGTGGGCCAAAACGGAATGACCACTTCAGCAGGCGATTCAGCCCCTCTAGTTTCTCACTTACATGCTCACTCTCAGTGCCCAAGTTCTCAAGTTTGCATCCTGCCCACTGTGTCAAGTGCTCACTGAAGTGGTGATGCGTGAAGAAGAAGAAGAACCGTCTTTCTCTCTCTCTCTCTCTTTCCTCCGCCGATGCACTCCATTAATCACTGACCGTATTTTATTTTCTTTTTCTTTCTTTTAGCATCCTTTTTCGAAAGGTCCTCCTCTTCTAAACAAAAGAACAGCAATGCAGGACTTCAGCCAGTGGGTGCCCTCGGTGGACATGGGCAAGGTGATGCTGCTCGTCGGACGGATGCTGAGGACGAAGAGACCTGATGCGGGCGATACAATTGAGGTGCCGGGGACAAAGTTGGAGGTACGTAGGCGCCACTTCTCACAGCTGAAGATTTGTTGAAGATGTACTGATCCTCGACGACTTTTAATGTATTTTTGCAAACTCTAACTGATTACTCTACCCTGCTCCTCTTCCTTTCCTCCTCTGTAGAAGTGTCTCAAGACCCGAGACTTAGTCTCGCTTGGCGTTGGCAGTTGCGTAGGCACTGGAATGTACCTAGGTCTGTAGCTGCTGCTGCTGTTGATGCTGTTGATGCTAACGATAAAAAAGCCAGAGAACAGAACAGAATTAAAACTTGCTTCACTTGCAGTTGTAGCTTTATTTTAACAAACCAGAGACAGCTTTTATCTTGAATTATCTTTTCTTTTTATCTCGCTTAACTAACTGCTGACTTTTTCAAACCGTTTTCTGTTATCACACACACACACACACACCAAAAATAGTGGCCCCGATGGTCGCCCACCGAGTGGCCGGCCCCTCGGTGGTCTTCAGCTTCTGCATCGCCGCCATGGCCAGTCTTCTTTCAGGTACAAAAGACAAAAAGGACAAAAACCAGATCTCAATTTATTCCCATGATTTGCAGGCGTCTGCTACGCCGAATTTGGCGTCCGGGTGCCCAACACCAGCGGCTCTGCCTACGCCTACTCGGCGGTGAGCGTGGGCGAGTTTCTCGCCTTTGTCGTCGGCTGGAACATGTAAGTAACTTTTTTTTGTCAAAAATAGAATCCCCCTAAACCCTCTTTCCAGGATCCTCGAGTACCTGATCGGGACGGCAGCCGGTGCGGCGGCGTTGAGCGCCTGCCTGGACGCCCTCTACGATGGCGCCATTCGCCGCTGGTCAGCCTCCATCTTTGGAAGTTCCAATTCGCTCCTCTTTGGCCACGTCCCTGATCTGCTGGCGGCGGCCATCACCGCCGCCATGACACTGCTGCTGGCGGCGGGCGTCCGCAAGTCGCTCCTCTTCAACAACCTCCTCAACGTGGTCAACTTTGGCGCCTTCAGCCTGGTGCTCCTCGCCTCGCTCTTCTACATCGACACCAGCAACTGGACGGCCCACGGCGGCTTTGCGCCCTTCGGCGTGACCGGCGTTCTAAATGGGGCCGCCACCTGCTTCTACGCCTTCATCGGCTTCGACGTGATAGCGACGAGCGGCGAGGAGGCGGAGAACGCGCAGCGCTCCATTCCGACGGCCATTGTCAGCAGCATGGTCATCGCCCTCGCCGCCTACATCACCTCGGGGCTGCTGGTGACGCTGATGGTCCCCTATGAGGCAATTGACGCGGAGAGCAGTTTGGTGGAGATGTTCACTTACGTCGGAGCGGAGAGGATGAAGGCAGTGGCGGCGATTGGGGCGATGGCCGGCCTGGTGGTCTCCATGTTTGGGTCTATGGTAAGAACTAGTTTTTGAGAAGAGATTTTGACTTGTTAATGAGTTCTTGTTACATCTTTTTAGTTTCCCATGCCCCGAGTGGTGTACGCCATGGCCAAGGACGGCCTCCTTTTTCCGCAGCTCGCCGAGGTATCGCCCTTTACGAACACGCCCGTCAAGGCGACGCTCATCTTTGGCGCCTTCACCGCCGTGGTCGCCTTTGTCATGTCACTGGAGACGCTCGGTAATTTTCGGCAAATAGTGATTTTATTTGCTGACACAGTGTTTTTTCAACAAACGCTTTTCACTCCTTTTCAACAGTTCAACTAATGTCCATCGGCACCCTAATCTCCTACTCGCTGGTAAGAGCACGCAACCAAAATGGGGTGAACTTTGAAAAGCTTAACAAAAGTTCTCTTTTTTCTGAAGGTCTCCGCCTGCGTTCTCCTGCTACGGTACCAGCCAACCAAGACGAACCTAGTTGAACTGCTGCCCCAGTCGATCACCAACCGTCCGCCGGCAACGCCTACCACTACCACTGCAGCGAACACCAAAGAGGGCAGTCTTCCACCGAACCACCATCAGCCAACTATCAGCAGCTCTGGTGGCGGTGGTGGCCAGAACGCCCCGCACTTTGTCCCCTACGTCAGCCGTCAGCAGGAGTACCGGACGGCCCGAGCCGGTCGGCTGAATCACTACGAAAGTAGCGAGGAAAGCGAGGACACGGACTGGTCGCGGCAGGGCAGCAAAGACGACGAGTACCTGGTGCCCTGGGCGACCACCGGCAACGTCTGTGGAGCGGCTGGGCTGCAGTACGGCTCGGTCCCTTATCAGCACGGCGGCAGCAGCAGTCGAAGGTAAGCGGGCGGGGTTTTTCGGGTCTGAGTTTCGTACTCTGCGACTGAGATCTGTTCGGTCCACAAAAAAAATAGACCGCTTCATCCACAATTTCTTTCCACTAATACTCAAACTCCTATTTCAGATCGGGCATCCTCGACCGGTACGAGAAGCTGCTGATGTACCTCTTTCCGTACGGGTGGAAGGTGACGACGCCGGCCACCGAGGAGAGCGGCATGTACGTCGTCCGCCTCTTTGGCCTGCTGATGGCCGCCGTCCTCCTCTTCGACGTCCTCCTCGCCTGGCACGTCACCGAGCTGGCCTGGGGCAACACGCTCTTCCTGCTCACCTTCTTCGGCCTGCTCGCCGCCATCATCGCCCTCATACTCGCCATCTCACGCCAGCCTCAGATCAGGTGGGATTTTCACAAATTCCAACAAAGTGTTGGTTTAACTGATTTTCAATCCTTAATCTTCACAGGTGTAACCTAAAGTTCCGAGCTCCTGGCGTGCCCTTTGTGCCTGCCATAGCGATTCTCATCAACATTTACCTTATCCTCCGACTGTCCATCCTTACGCTGGTTCGCATGGCCATCTGGTTGGCTATAGGTAAGGCTCTTAAAGAGCTCTTTGAGTTTTCTTAAAAAATGTTTTTATTGTTTGATCAATATCGTTTTCTAGGCATGCTAATCTACTTTACCTACTCGATCAAAAACTCCCTCTTTGAGGGAGGCAGCGGAACTGAGGAGGGCGGAACTGAGGCACCTTCTTCAGAAGGCAATGGTTCTCAGCAACAGCAGCAGCAGCAGCAGCAGCAGTCGAGGACTTCAGAGTCGAGCTTGAAACCGAACAATAACAACCCTCACCTCAACACTACCACTAACACTTTCAGCAGTGGCTGGAACTCCAGCAGCAGCAGCACCAGCAAACCAGTGGCCAACACGAATCCTTTTGCCAGCTCCTTCAGAGAGCCCATCAACAGCTCACAACAGAGTCGGCAAAAGCCCATTGAACTAAAGATTCCAGAGAAGAGGCTGAGCGGAGTTTCGGGTGGAACAACAAATTTTTCTTCTTCATCTTCTGCTGCTGCAACACCAAAACCACCATCTTCAACCGCTCCACCAGCACCGCCACCTCGGCCAAAGCCTCGGCCACCGCCAATTCCGCCACGACCTTCCTTTGACCGCCAGGGCAGCTCACAGCAGCAGGGCAGTTTTGAGAGCAGCAAACACCGCTGGGAAACCTTTGAGGATGATGACTGAAAACAGACATCGAACAAGGCCAAGAACACACAATGCCAACCACCACCACCACTTTTTCACCACGGTTTTTACAGTAGTGATCTTCACCACTTCTTCCACTAAGCATATCCAACAACAGAAGATAATAGTGAGGATACAAATTGAATCACAAATGTTGAGTGATAGAGTTTTTTTTCAGCTGCAGCAGCTTTGCAATACTCGACAGGTTAGCACTTCTTCTTTTTCATTTTCTAGACTTGATAGTCTTCCACCACTGCTTCTACTTCAAACTTGCCGTCTGATCTTGATCTTCCACTTTTGCAAGCTTTTTCTTTTCTCTTCTCATCTCATGCATCTCACTTTTTATTTTTCTATTTCTAATTTGAGCAATCCTAAGTTTATCATCTGTTGTTTTTCTCTATTTTTTCCTCAAGCTTCTTCCACTCCACTTCATCATCATCATCATCATCATAATCATCCTCAACTTCACTACTGTGTGATACTACTGATCTTGCGACATCTAGCTTCTACTTCTTTCAAAATCACTATTGCAATAATTTTTTAGGAGTTTTTGAAAGTTCGAAACAGGTTGACTAGCTGTTGTTCAGTGCTCGATTGATCAATGATCTCTCTTTTTCTCTCTTCTTTGACCTTCTTCTTCCAAAACCTAGCTTATGCCCTGGGAATCTTTGCACCTTTTTGCCCTCTTTTATAATTTACTCAATTGTTACTCAATTTTAGATTCAAAATTTGTACATAGTTTGTCTCTAGACTGTCTCTGTCTTAACTCTCACAATCTTTGTGTGTGTGTTTCGTGCGTGTTTGTCTGTGTGTATGTGTGTGTGATATAACCTACTCTCATTAACTTTTTACTGTTTTTCTCAAAACAGCTAACCTGGACCACTAAAAAGCACTTCATGTCCAAAGACTGAATCAAACCGTTTTTTCCTTTTTAGAAAAGAAACTAACAAATTGTGCTGTGTGTTGAGACACCAGCTTGCTTTCCCATTATGTTATGTTCCTCGACCTTCTTCTTCAGATGGTCGTGGACCCCTTTTTTCTTCCTGACTTGATCCTTTTCTTTCTTTTTTTTGCCATTTCTTGTTTTTGTTACACTCGTTTTCTTACTACTCTGTTTCTTCTTGTGATGTTCACTTCCACCACCACTACTTCCACTTCCACTTCCTTTTCCCATTTTCATTCCTTTTCTTATTCTTTCTTCTTTGCTTATTTTAACAACAAAAGCGATACTAATAAGAATATTACAACAACAGCAGCTAACTTTTTGTTTGTTTTCTTTTACCCACTTTAGAGTGAAACAAGAATTTGTGCATGTTTACAAGATGAGATCACTCCAGCTAACTCACAACCCCCCCCCCCCACTTCCTCAGCACAACACTGCGCTAATCGTCAAAGTGGAGATATCGAATCTGCTGCAAGTTGAAATGGAAGAGCAATGAAGTGTGGAATCAAGTGGCGACCGTCTCTTCTTCCCCTTCTCTCTCTCCTTATCCAGGCAGCTGGACAAGTTCATGATCATCTTCTCTCTTTTCCTCTCTCTCTCTCCCTCTAAACGGCTCCGAAAACAACCGTAGCACATTGCAATTATCTCGCTTAATTAACTAGTTTAGCCTGCTTCCCCGGGGACTGCTGCTGGACGGCTGCCATCGCTGCCACCAATCATCAGCTTTGGAAGGGAGCAGACGAAGTCAGGGGAAAAAGAGGATGAGGCATCAGGAAGACCACACAGACTACCAAATGATGATGTTGAAGACGAACAGTCTGCAGTGCAGACGAACATGGTCAGAGAAGTGAGGGGAGAGAAGTAGAACAACATGGACAAAACATACACAGCAGACTGACACGACTGATTGGTCGCCGAGGGTTTATCAATTAAGGCAGCCAAGTAATCTCTGACTGTCTGCTGCAGCCAGTGTTGGAATCTAGTGCCAATGCTGCTGCTGCAGTGACCCCTCTGCACATCTTTTGCTCTTTTCTTCTTTCCCCATCGAGGGCAATTACCAAAGAGAAAGAGAAGGAGAACAAGCAGCCAGTTAGCTCTGAGGCTGTGAGATGCTCAGCAACGATGCCTCGAATAATTAATGAGTCTGCTGGTGGTGGTGGTGGTGGTTGTTGTGGCGTTGAAAGGCGGCTTCAACAACGACAGCGACAGCAGCATCAGCAGCAGCAGCCTCTTCACGGGCCATTTCCGAGTGCAAACAAACAAACACACAGTAGAGTGGCACCAGCAAAGGCTAGGCTAGTGCCTGAATTCTTCCTCATCTTCTTAGAAAAGGGCATCTGTCTGCTGTGTAAACAAACAATTTGCTGTTCAGCAGGCAGGCGTCTGGGAGACACGGATTCAGTCAACTCAGACAATCGCAGACGGAGGAGTGCCAGAAAAAAAAGAAAAACTAAGCTCAGCTCTAAACTGTCTGCTGTGTGAGTCTCTGTGTGCTGACCTCCCGCAAGCTCCAAGATTATTGAGTAGTACAGCACCACGAGCTTTACATTCCACTGTGGCATTTTTTGTTACATTTTTCCCTTCCTTTTGACTCCCTCTTCACTCTGACCACTCGGTGTGCCACCTGTGGTTCGGCTTCTATTTCTGCCAAAGCTACCGCTACCGCTACTGCTCGTTTTCCCCCCGTTTCGCTAACAAGCGCACGTAGCGCACTAATTGCTGGACCGATCAGAAGAAGAAGAAATAAGAGGAGACGAGTGGTCAGTCTTGCTCCTCTTCTTTTTTCTAGCTCACCTTGCTTCCAAGGGACAGCAGCAAGTGCAAGAGCAGGCAAGGAAAGAAGGTTCGCATTCTTCGTGGACTCACTGCGACATTCCACGGTGACTGAGAGACTCTGTGTGGTGGTGGTAGCTAGGCAGCCAGGCAGCAGTTCACAGGCAGACACATTCTCAATCTCAGTTGCTGTTGCTGAACACTGAACAAGTCGCCCGACGAGTGCACTGGTCGATGAGAGTAGAGTGAAGAGAGGACAGGATGTTCCAGCCCACCGACTTGCCCTCTCTCTCACAAGCACAGTCACAGAGTCAGACTGGCTACTTGTTGGTCGGATGAACTGAACACTGAACACTGAACACTGAATATACACACTACTGTTGCTCCTCTTCTTCTTCTTCTTCCGATCTTGTGAATTAACTAGGCACGCAGACAGACAGACAGGCACACGCAAAGAAAGAACCCACTTGGCTTTTGTTATTGCTGCTGCCACTGTTGCTGCCGCCGCTTCATCTCTTGTTGCCGCAGCTCACAGTCTCGAGGCGAGCGAGCAAACTGTTCTACTTTTCTGCTGCCGAGGCAATCCCTGCAAAGCCCTCACCACCATGGGATTCTCGACGCTGCCATCCCCGACGACGACGACCACGTCTCAGACGAACACGAACACGAACACTAACACGACCACGATCTTCGGCAGTGGTAGTCGAAACTTTGCTGCTGCTGCCGGTGCTGGCGGAACCCGAAACCAGTGCTACGCTCCAAACGGTCCTTCGGCCAATCACCACCATCATCACTTTAGTGCCAGCACAACTTCAACTCGAAATCCAAACAGTGGCAGCTTTGTAAATAACGTCCTCAGCAGCATGGCCACCACTCTGAGCAACTCCAGCCACTCGGCGACCTCCACACTGCTCGGCCACCTTCGCTCCTGGCAGCGTTCTCGCCGACTTCGGGCGCTGAGCAAACAACAACAGCAACAACAGCAGCTTCAACAGCAACAGCTTCAAAACAACTTTCAAGGCTCCAGGGTTCACCCGTCGATGAACAACCTTTGCTATCAGTCCATGATGTTGAACAACAACAACAACAATAACAACAACCTGAACAAGTCTTGCACTGATCTGTACTACCGCCAGTCGCAACCGGTGGCAGTCACCAGTGGCTTCACCCGAAACCACTACAATCGAAAGAAGAAGAAAAACGGCGGAGGGGAAATAGAAATTCTTGGCGGCGGTGGCGGCGGTGGCGGCGATGCCATTGCCATGCAGCAGCTAATGGTCGGCGGTGATCGGGTGCTGGTCAATGAGAATCAGCTGTACTCGATGAACCACCTCAACCACCCCCATCATCACCATCATTATCACCACCATCCTCACCACCAACCTCTTTACCGAACCCTCTCTGACAACTGCTACGTCTCCCTGGACCCTCCAGAAGCGGTCATCACCACCTCTCTGGACAGCAGCCCAGCAGCCACCACCACCACCACCACCAGCTCTTCCCTTGAAGCCGAAGAGCTGAACAGCGAACTGTGGTACTACGGGAACATTGACCGAGAGCGGGCAACCGCTCTGGTTAGTCGCGCCTGCACCGGCTCCTTCCTCGTCCGCTCCAGTGGCACCTTCAGCACCTCGTATGCTTTGACGGTGAAGGTCCCCGCTGATCACTCGCACACCGGCGTCTGTCACTACCTGATACTGCGCACTGAAGAGGATGGTGGGAAGTTCAAGATTAAGGTAAAAATTTACTTTTTTCTGTATTACCCTACTAAACTAAACCTTCAACCTTCCTTCTATCCACCAAAGGGTTTCACCAAAGAGTTCGACACCGTCCAGTCGCTGATCGTCCACCACACCATCATGAAGGAGCAGCTGCCGTGCACGCTGAAGCTCCAGCAACGCCCCAACTCCACCACCAACACCACAAACTCCTCCACGACCACCCTGGGCAGCAAAGCTAGCGCGCACTTTTACAATACAGTGAAGAGTGCTCACGCAACTCCTTCTTCCTCCTCACTGTACGGCAACTTTTACACGTACGGTAAAAAAGGAAGTGAGGACGCCGGCTGCAGCAGCCTCCAGGGAGGAGAGGACGAGGAGGACCACGACCTGATGGTGGACGTGGACCTCGATCCGACCTACCAGCAGATACTGGACAACTTTCGCAAGGTGATGGCGCAGTGCAGCTGAAGACACTGAAAACACTGAAGATCACAGAAAACAAGTAGTCAACAAAACCAATTCTCAAAATCGATTGCAAAAAAAGAGAGTGGATATACTTTGTGATAATATTAGTAAAGTGTAGCAAAAAGTAGAAAACGAGGAGTTGGAACACTTGGATAGGAAGGATCTGAGGTAATGTCCGAGTATGGCAAATTGTAGAAGAAGAAGGGAAGGGAGAGATTCAAAGAGAAAAAGTGGTCAAGGCGTCGGTATCACATCATCACAAATGGTCTCACTGGTTTACGATTGCACTCACAGGTGCTCGCCCTTGCAGGCGGCCCCGTAGTCGGCGGTGCCAGTCACCTTTGAGAAGGTCTCACGAACGAAGCGCTTAAAGCGCTCCACCTCGACTAGACTAATATTGGGGGAGGTAGAGGTAGGTGTTGTCTGATCATCGGGAGGCAGCAGCCGAACGAGGTAGGGCGTCACATCGACGCCATTGTAGAGCAGACGAAGGTACCTCGGTGGTGGCCTTGAAGAGTCTTCACCTGGGAAGCTGCTGAAAACCTCAAAGATGAACCTCGAAGCGTAGGGCGGTATGCTGTAGTCGGGTAGGCGGAGAATCGCCTTAAGCGGCTCAATGGTAATGTCGTGGCCGGAGTAGAGGATCATTTTGGGTGCGGTTGATCCGGGAACACTACGATCTTCCTCCCTGGCCCGAGCAATCACCTCCTGAATGAAGCCGTACCCCTTCAACCAGGCAGAGTGCTGGTAGTGCTCAGACTCGACCAGCGCCCGGCCCACCGAGTTGAGCCGCTGTGCGAGGTGGGCAATCAGATCGGGCGCCATGGGCGTCTGCTTTCGGTGGCAGGCGCCGATGCTGAGCAGGTCCCAGGTGGCGCGCTCAAAGGCGCCCGGCTTTCGCTTCTGCTGCGGCGGGTTAGGTTTTACGTGATGGGCGGCCAGATCGTAGGTCTGATCGAGGACCAGGTCTCGGAGCTTCTCTAACACCGGGCACTGGTTCCCGAAAGGGCCGTCGCCGCAGAACTCGCTGCTCTCCAGCGGACCGCAGAAGTGGGCGCCAAAGGAGAGGTTGAAGTGCCGGGGAAGGCTGTTTAAGTCACCGCCTAATATCAGAAGTTTTGCCTCTTCTTCTTGGACGCTCCTCTTCTCTTTGGCCGTCAGATGACTGGTGAGGCCGTAGAGCAGTGCCACCGCCGACTGGAAGGTTCGACTGAACTCAGTGCTGGCCACGGCCACTGCCTCTTTCCAACTTTTCAGGCTGAGGCCCAATCGGTTGGAGTAAGTTCCACTGAGGAGGTAGCCAAGTTTGATGTGCTGCGCCAGGCCGAGGACGGTGAGTCGGGCCAGCTGACAGTCAGAGTGGGCGTCAAGATTGGGAAAGTCCAGAAAGTCCGCCGGCAGGCGGAGGCGATCGGCAAGCGCCTTCAGACTTTCCTTGGCGTTTCGAGCCAGCTGCTTAGCCAGACGGCCAAAAACCGAATAGTCGGCCTCCTTCACCGAGCTCAGATCACATACCTTGTGGTCCTCTGGTCTGCTCGGGCTGTTCATCGGCCGCAGCGGTCCTCGGGCGCCATGACGAATGAGGACAATTACTTTCGTCAGCTTCAGGCCGAGTTTGGCTAGCTCCTGTTCACTGGACGCCGTCGCAGCCTCGTCGCCGATGACGATGTTCTCTAGAAAGTTGCAGTACCGCCACAGGTCCTGGTAGCCCTCGTCGTGGAAGCTGTGGTGGTCATCATCTTTTGCTCGTGCCTGAGCAGCTCGCTCCTCTAGCTTATCACCACCATAAGCGGCTTCCGTTTGGGTAAACAGATGCGGATAGTACTCGGCGAGAAAGAAGTATCGAATGGCTGAAAAAGTGGAAAATGGTTAGCCAAAAACCTGTTTCTACATTTTGGTAAACAAAAACAAACCAAAGGCGAACACGGCCACGGCCACGGCGCTGAGCGAGAGCAGAACGCCCAGCTTGAGGTGCTTGAAGGGGACCATGGCTGTTTCTTGAGGATGATGAGGAGGAGGAGGAACTCTCCATACAAGAGAGCTGACAAAGGCAGTTGTTCCAAATGGATCGACTGTTTAGCGGTACAAAAGTCAAGTGAGCAAGGCGCGTGTAGTGCCCTGTGCACTTTAAAACGTCTTCTGCGGAGGGTTCTGCACAACTTTTTTTCTGACAAAAAACACAAAAGCTTTTCTTCTCAGTTCAACGCGCAAGCCTGCTCGCAGCAGCAGCAGCAGCAAAAGAACTGCCGAATCTTCGCTCTTTCTCACACACACTCGCTTTCTCTCTGTTTAGCCGGCTTTTGGTCCCGTGTGTTTTGGACAAAAAAGCCGAAGCGGTATCTCATCAGGTGATCTTCAGAAAATCATCCCCTACATCACCAGCAGCAGCCAGCCATGGCAACGCAGTACATAAAGGTCGCCGAGTCGCCGGAGGAGGACGAGGCGATGGAGGTGCCATGTGAAACCGACAATACAGTGTAAGGCTCTTTATTTCGAAACCTTTTTTTGTGCATTCTTTTTCCTATTCCTATTCTATTCGCTCTACAGACTTCTGACGACGCTGACATCGGTCTTTCCCGGCGCCTGTGGGCTGAAGTACCGCAATGCGGACAGCGGCACAATGAGAGGCCTCAGGCTGACCGACGGCAAACTGCAGGCGCCCGACGAGGGCTGGTCCGTCGTGGAGCAGTACTACTGCTGCTTTCCCAAAGGTTTGTTCTGTTTCCTGCATTGTTGATCGCCTAATTTACTAACTGTCAACTTCTGATGACTATGATGATTGTAAACAGCCGACAACAAGAGAAAGTTGGACGACCAAGAGGAGAGCGCCGTGCCGACCAAGGTGAAGCGCTACGACGAGAAGAAGTGCTCCGATCTGATTGTCCTAGGCCTGGCCTGGAAAACCACCGACAAGGAGCTGCGCGAGTACTTCGAGGAGACGGGCGAGCTGCTGATGGCGCAGGTAAAGAAGGACACCAAGACGGGCCAGTCGAAGGGCTTCGGCTTCATCCGCTTCGCCGACTTTGAGAGCCAGGTGAAGGCGATCACAAAGCGGCACTGCATCGACGGTCGCTGGTGCGACGTGCGCATTCCCCTGAATAAGGATGGCGCTCCGGGAGGACTGGGGATGGGCGGTGGTGGCTTCAACGCCGCTGGCGGCAACGGCACCAGCACCGGCGCCGACCAGTTCTGTCGGAAGATCTTCATCGGGCGGATCACCTCGGAGATCACCGTGGACGACCTGCGGGAGTACTTCAACAAGTACGGCGACATCAGCGACATCTTCATCCCGAAGCCCTTTCGCGGCTTCGCCTTTGTCACCTTCAGCGAGCTCTCCGCTAACCAGGAGGTGACGCCGGAGCTCTTTGGCGACGACCACATCATCAAGGGCATCTCGGTGCACGTCAGCCACGCCGTGCCCAAGGCGGAGATGAACTACCACCACCAAGCGCCGCCGCACAACCCCTACGGCAGCAGTCCCTATGGCGGCGGCGGTCCCTACGGCGGCGCGTCCTCTCACCACAACAGCCATCACCACAATCCCCATCCGCCGAATCCCTACGTGAGCGGCAGCGGCAGCAGCAGCAGCTCGAAGCCCTACGGCCGGTACTCGAGCTACAACAGCAGTAGCTACTCGAGCGGGGGCGGCGGCCATCACGGTGGCTACCACTCTTCACATTCAAACAACGGCTCCTCTCACCACTACGGGTCGCACCACTCCTCATCGAGTTACAGCTACGGCTCGGGGGCTAACGGAAACTACGGAAACTCCTCGACCGGCTCTAACTACTCACCACCGCCGTACGGTGACCAGTACGGCGGCGGCGGCTACGGTCGAGGACCGCCGATCGGCGGTGGCTACGGTGGCTCCAAACCGGAGAACGAGTACGGCGATCCGAATGGCGGCGCCGGCGGCGGTGGCGGAGGAGGCGGTGGTAGCATGTACAGCAGCAGCAGATCACGCTACGCAGTGGGCGACGGAAGTAACAGCTACGGGGGCCGCGACTACTACCAATAACCGGGACTGGAAAGCACACACACCGACACTAGTAATCTTTTTATCATTCGAACCAACAGCGATAGTAAACATGAACTCATAGGATGAATACACACATTAAGACTGGGGACTACTCACTACCACCACCACCTCCTCTTCCTCCTCCCCTTCACAACCAGCATCCATTTTTTTCTATTGATATTTATATTTCAATGGCGTTCAGACACACACACACTACCCAAACTCATACTAGGCACCTTTTCCTTTCCATTCGTTTCCCCTTTCGTCCTCTCCTGTACATCATCTCCTGCACTGTGCGCGAACTCCTCACACACCTTTTCTCCCTTTTCCTCCTTTTTTTCTCATCTGAAAGAAACGCTTCACTTTTGAACAAGCTGCTGCTTCTGTGCACTTTTATCTGCAAATGATTTTTTTGAATGTTCCCTCAATACCACCACCTCTTCTATCCAATTAATAACCGGCACGGAACCGCCAAAAAGTATATGATATGGTGGAAAAGTTCTGGTGAAAAGTTCTCCCGATGATGAGGAATGGAATGGAAGAGAGAGGAAAGTGTCCACCCACGGGACATGACATTTCGACAGAGCCGATTTCTCGGAACACTTCTGCACCGGTTCTCAGCATAGGCCGTCGCCGCCGCCACCACCCGCGCACTGGTCTACAGCAGCAGAAATGTTGTACAGCAAATGAAACACGTGTAAGGGCAGGGAGAAGAGCGGCGGCGACAGCATCGACAGAGACATGGAAGACAAGAGATGCCGGCCAGACAGACTAGCTGGGGATCCTTTCTTCTTCTTCTTTCCATTTTCTATAGCTGCAATGAGAAGATCCTGGTTGCCCTCGGCGGCTGCTGCTGCTGCCGCTATATAGCCTTGTAAAGTTGTGGAGTGTATCGAGTTTGGCGGTTGTCGCCACTATATAACGCCACCACCGGTCATCATCATCATCATCGGCGGTGGCAAAGTGGTTGGCAAGCAGAAGGTTCCTAGCCAGCCAAAGAGAGTAGTAGGCCTACGTGCTACCAAAGCTGTGTGAGTACTGTGCTACCCACGCACTACCAAATACTGCGACGACTGCTGCTGTGGCACTCCTTGGACGAGCTAACGGCGACGCACAGAGCCCTTCCTCTCTTCCCTTCCTTCTTCCAGCTTGGAGTCCAAAAAGCTGCTGCTGCTGCTGCTGCTGAACTGTCCGACTCAGCTTTGGAACCTTTTGGCTGCTGCTGTCTCGGCTTCTGAGTCACTCGCTTGAGCTGCTCTCTAACCCATCTCACAGCCACAACCGCACACAGCCAGCCAGCCTGCCGCACACAGCCATTCCACTAGACATTCCACCCGTCTGTGATTGACTTTGACCAGAGCAAGCCTCTCTTGCTCGCTGGCTAGCTCTTTTGCTCTTGCTCTCGCTTGCTCGAGTTTCGAAACCAAGCCGCAGCAGCCGTCATCACCGTCACCGCCTAAGGACCTGAGCAGTTGCTGGCAGTGTGGAGCAGGTCTTCCAAACAACAAACTGAGAGCTCTTCTTTCTCATCAGTGAAAAGGGGTCACCAGTGCACCTCAAGGCTTACAAGAGTGAGAGTGGAATAGAGAGAGAGGAACAGACGAGCAGCTGCAGTCCACCTCAAAGCATCCAACTCCACCTCGAGACTTCCAAGCGTTTCGAAAAAAACTTCAAAAGATTCCTCCCCCTCTAATTTCGAACTTTAACCTTTAACACTTTTCACCCACCACTACCCCCAAACACTTCAGACATGTAAGTTGTGGAGCACTTTGAAAAATGGTTTTTACTCATGATCATCTTCTTCCTCCTCACTCAGGTCCTCGAAGAAGGCCAAGGCAGAGGCAGAGGCGGCCGCGGCGGCGGCCGCCGCCGCCGAGGGCGACAAGTCGGGTCCGCAGCCGAACCCGGCGCTGCTCGCCTCGCAGCGTCGCATGCAGCAGACGCAGGCCCAGGTGGACGAGGTGACGGAGATCATGCGCGTCAACGTGGAGAAGGTGCTGGAGCGCGACACGATGATCAGTCAGCTGGACGAGCGGGCAGACGCGCTGAAGGAGGGCGCCGAGATGTTCGAGAAGCAGGCGGGCGCCCTCAAGTCCAAGTTCTGGTGGAAGAACATGAAGGTAAACACCGAAAGAGGGAGGGGGCGGAAGAGGGGCAACTCGTAACTGACGTATTAAACTGTAAACTCCCTTTTATTTTTTTTCCAATCAGATGATCCTTATCATGTGCGGCATTGGCGTCGTCCTCGTGCTCGTCCTCTTTGTCTTCTTCAGCAAGTAAATGCCTGAGGAGTTGAGCAGGTGGAGAAGGTGAAGATTGGGGTGGTGGTAGCACATTCCCCCCACATCAGCGGTTGTTCCAGATTTTAGAACTCCAACTGAAACAAAGCCACCGCCCAAAAAGTTGTTGGCACTCCACACCCCCACACACAAAGAATGTTGTTTGTTTGCGCGTTCTGCTTTCTTCTTCCTCTTTCTCTTTTTGTTTTTCACTGTTGTCATCGTATTCTTCTTCTTCTTCTTCTTCTTCAACTTCAACTGATTCTACGCATTCGTGAACACTCTGACCATCTTCTCCTTCTCCTTTTTCTCGTTGTTTCGTTTCCACACCTTCCCACACCTACTACTGATCCCCGATTACCATGATCACCACAACCACCACCACTACAACTACCGTGACCATTGATTTGTGCATTTTCCATATCTGCTACTACCTACTTTAAACCACAAAGCTAATCCTAAGTATTTAATCCTCCAAACTAAATTAAAAAGATACTTGAAAACCACACACACACACACAAATAACACACCTTTTTGTTTTTGTTGTTTTTTCCTGCAAACAGATTCCGCATCTCCTCACTTTTATTATTTCTGCTGCCTATCCACAAACACACACATACACAAATTGATACAATTTACTGTACACTCACGGCATTTCTCGAAGCCGTTATTCTTCTTCATTTTCTGGTTGTTTCCATTGTTAACAATGACACACACACACTTCCATCATGTTTGATCTCTCTTCAACAAAATTCATTCTCCAACTTTCATACTAGTCAGACTAAAAAGAAACAGAATTACCATGCAAAACATACACACCACCGATCATCACACACACACACACAGCAAACACACACTGTTACCCGTGCAAATATTTAAGTGAATCTTGAGTAAAACCTAAGCTCTTTCGCTATGAATTCTGAGTCCACACTGAATGAAGCTTTAGATTTAAGAATAGATGATATAAAATAGAATTGAACACACACTTGACACAATCCTGTTTGATCTGATCTAAACTCTGTGTATCTGAACTCTCCCCGCCTCCCACACACTGAGTAGGTGAGTGAGAATGCCACAAACCTGTTAAAGAACATTCTCTTCTCTCCTTCTCATCATCGTCAATAATAAAAATCAAATCAAATCAAAGAGGTCTTGGTTACTAGGAGTTGAATTAAAAAAGCAGTGAGAAAAACGCTCACAGCAGATATATTGTACAAAGAAGTGTTTTAAAAAAATAATAATGTGCACTTACTTTAGAAAAGGAGAAGATGAAGGGAGCGGGTTCGTGCGGGGCAATAAAAAGGGGGTGATAGTAAAAACGTGCAAAGGATCGGTTTTCAGTGACTGGTGGTGGTTGCGAGAAGCTTGAGGAACCTAGGCTTCAACGAGCACCTTCTTTGACTTTGTTGCCGTTGCTTCTGCTGGCTTCTTTGAAGCAGCTTCTAAAGGGAAAGAAAATTAGTTTCAAAAGTTCAACTATTTAAAACTTGGATCACTATGCTCACCTGCTTTAGCTGGCAGTTTACTTGTAGGAACATCGGGCAGGTTAATGTCTTCTTCTTCGTGGACTCCGAGGATGCTCGCCAACTCTGCATCCAGCGCCGCCTCATCCTCCTCCTCCTCTTCACCCTCTCTGTTGCTCGATATGAGATCGTTGATTTCCTGAAAAACCGATTAGATTACAAATAAGGTGATCAAAAAGCCTCATCCTATCACTCGTACTTGCTGCTTGGCGACGCCCTCCTCCGTCTCCTCGAGAATGGACTCGATCTGCTCGATGCTGAAGACGGCGTTCAGCTGCTTCAGCGTCTCATTGCCAATTTGAATGCCCTTGATGACGCTCTCCTCCACCCTCTTGAACTCAATGTCGGTGATGAGGCTCTCAATGTTGAACAGCTCAGTGTCCGTCTTGTCCAGTATCTTCTCGGTGTACTTCTTTTTCCTCAACAAAAGTAGCGCTTTTCTGTAGAAGGTGATGAGGTGATTGATAAACACAAAGGTAAGTGCGACTGCAAATTATTTTTCCAAAAAAAGTTGTACTCACTGCTTTTGGCCCTTTTGAACTAGTTGCTTGATGATTTCAGTCTCACTCTCCAACTGGACTACTAGCTTCTTCTGAAACTGCTTCACCTTGTCGCGCTGTTGCTTTATTTGCTGTAAACAAAATGGGAGAACTTGAATTAGAGCACAATTACTAAAATGACGCATCAACCAGTCCTACGCCACTTACCAGAACGGCCTTGTCCTGCTCTGTCACTGTGTTGGCCTTTGACTTTGAGGAGGAGGACTTGAAGAGATTACCCATCGTTTTGCGATTCTGATGAGCTTTGTTTTTGGAGACTATAGAATCAAGCAAACACGATGGCTGTCATGCAAATGACTGTTGATGTAAACAAGAAAGATATCTTTTTTCATCAGCCGCAGAAAACAAATTAAAGAGCCGCTGCGGTTGAACTCGGCGTGCGTGCGTGCATCGGTGAAAATAGAACTCAGAAGTTTGTTTTCACAGAAGCGCACGTGTTGGGTTTCTAAATCATTTCGAATTCTGTCACTTCTAAATTCTTGATCTCATTTCCGTCATGTCCTCCTCCTCCTCTTCCTCGGAGATCTTTGTCAACACCAGCCAGCTGGCCGACTACAACTTGCCCGACACGGAGATCATCTTTGATGCGCAGTTTCACCCGCAAAAGGACGGCTGGATCGGCTTCTCCACGGTCGAGGGCGAAGTTAAGCTGTAAGTTCAGTTTATTTTTTGAACATCTTTTTCTAATAAATCCTCTCCACTACTAGTGTCAACTTTGACAACGGCAAGGCAAAGAACTGTCCCGATATTGTCAGCAGCTTCAGCCGTCACCACAAGGGCAGCTCGGTGCGGAAGCTTCGTTTCAGCGAGGACGGCACACTGCTCTTCTCTGCTGCAAAAACTGTCAAAGTGACCGACCTCACCACCTCCAAAGTGGTACGGAAAATCGAGGACACCGAGAAGGGCTCCAAGAAGAAGAAGATCTACTCTCTCCTCATCGCCGACGAGTACCTGCTCTGCGTGGGCGACGACGAGGGCGGCTTCACCGTTTGGGACTATCGCACTGAGCGGCCCGCCCACCTTTGTCTGTCCGTTTGCGAGGGCTACCTCAGCGACCTGGACATTGACTCGGCGCGGAAGATCGTCGTGGCGAGCAGCGGCGAGGGCACCCTCACCGCCTTCAACCTGCGCGCCAAACGGATGGAGGAGCCTCAGTCGGAGCTCTTTGACGCCGGCTTCCAGACGGTCCGCTACCTCGAGGAGAAGGGCAAGGTGGTGGTGGGGGCGGAGGACGGCGCCCTGAACCTCTTCAACATCGGCGGCTGGGGCAACATCAGCGACCGCTTTCCGGTGAAGAAGTCCTCCGGGGCGGGGAAGAACGCCGAGGCGGTGAGCATCGACTGTATGGAGGTGCTGGAGAGCGGCGAGGGCGTCGACGAGAACCTGCTGGTGGTGGGCGCCAGCGACGGGACGCTCCAGGCGGTCAGTCTCTTTCCGAACAAGGCGCGGAACGTCCTCCTCTCAACATCCTCGAAGAACGCAGCAGCCTCATCATCATCATCAACAACTTTGGGCGAGGGCATCGAGTGCGTGGACGTGCACCAGGTGGCCCATCGGGTGGTGGCCACCACGGGCGCCACGGTGAAGCTGCTCAGCTACGAGGTGATCCGCTCGGCGGCCAGCGTCAAGCGCCTGAAGAAGGGTGCCTCCTTCTTTGATGGCCTGGAGGCGTGATCAGAGAGAATTTTTTACTTTTTTGTACTTTTATTTTATATAAAAACAAGGGCTCAGTCGAGCTCGCTTCGCTCACTCCTACCTTAACTGTGCACCGCTAACATTTCGTAAAAGTTTGGCCAGCGGCTCACCTTCGAAAAAGATCAGTTTAGCAAAGTTTTAATAGTGACAATTACAAAAGAATAGAACAGTTTTTGTTTATGTAAAAAGCGGAAGTTACATTTGCCATCATCAGCATCATTTTTTACAGCAAAGCCATGTGTCCAGAGAAAGATAAAGTTTTTGTGCATTCACGAGTCTCCTCAACTACAATGTACATTTGTTCAAGTGTTTTTAACTCACATACTTTTAATCAAAACAACGATGTTTTTGTTTATCCGATAATGGCGGTTAAAGATTTTTAAAAGATGTTTCTTAACAAAAGCAGAAAAACATATGGTGTAATGTTGTCGACAAGTTGACCATCAGAAAAGGCAAAGCGCCTAGTTTGATATCCATGAAAGCAGTTTCCTTGATAAACTAATTTATTTGGGCTAATAGTATCTGTTTCGTAATGACCATACGAAATCATGTTGTGCAGAGGAAAATACTGGTATTGCCCGAAAGTCGTACTTGACGTGTTTAAATTTGTCTTTCAGAAAACGAAATGTGCTTTCATTTGCAAAAAATGAGCTAAAAAATGACGTTTTCAGTATCTTTGAAACCAATTTTGTAATTTACAAGAACGTCAGAGTTTGAAGATTAAAGCTGATTCTAATTTTAGCGCTGTTTTCAAGCCTTTAACCGCTATTATTTGATAAACGAAAACATCATTGCTTTGTTCAGAAATCTGTGAGTTGAAAACACTGTAGCAAATGTACATTGAAGCTAGGGTGAAAACAGCGCTAAAATTAGAAACAGCACTAATTTACACACTACATGACGTCCTTGTAAATTACAACATTGCTTTTAAAGATAATGAAAATGATGATCATTTTTTAGCGCATTTTGCAATTGAAAGTACGACTTTCAAGCAATTTCCCTTACACAACATGATTTTGTATGGTCATTACGGAACAGATAACACTGGCCCAAATAAACTAGTTATCAAGGAAACTGTTTTCATGAATATGAAACTAGACGCTATGCCTTTTCTAATGGCAAACTTGTTGACACCATAACACTATATGTTTTTCTGCCTTTTGGTGAAACTGGCTTTGACTATAATTTGCCGAATGACAAAAACTCAGCGAGATGTTCAAAACGAACTGGATAAACTTGTGATAAGTGATTAAAAGTATAAAATATTGTAAGCAAAATAATTTTTCTTAGAAATGCTTATGTAATGGTGCAACTACACTTGCGTGCAGCTGCACTAGTTTAGCGGTAGTAAAAACAAGAGAATTTGATCTCTTTCAGTCTCTACTGGATCTGCTGGTTTGCGAACATTAGACGAATGGCAATGAGGCTAACGGGTTGAAACTAGGGACTTGTAGACGTTGGTTTGTAGACAAAGGGAAGAAAACTGGAAGGAAGAAGGAAACGGGCTTTAGGTTGAGGAAAAGTTGACGAGCGGCAGGGCCTCGGAAGGAAAGTTGGATTTGGGCAGAGAGACCAGGGTGGTTTAGTAATTTGGAGGATAATCCAGTACAAGAAATTGGTGAAGTCAAGAAAAGACGAAACTAGCATTCGAGTACGGTGGCCACCGAAACTAGCATTCGAGTACGGTGGCCACCGATACTAAAGAGTAACCGGACACCGGAATGGGGATGTTATACTTTTAGGAAACTGGATTTTGGTGGTAATCAGCATCTCAGCAGGTAATAACGTAGACCAACTTGAAGTGAAGTGAAAGTCAACAGATAGTTTGGCTGGAAGATTTTACAACGTACATTGGTTGTGTTGTTTGAAGAAGATAGGAAGAATAGTGAAAGAGAAAGATTGTGTGTTGACGTGGTCTGTTTGCTTGAAAAGGAGATGACGCACCTCGATCAAAGCGTTCATGTGGCAGAAACGCCCTAAAGCGCGTCTGGGCGGAGCTTAATTTCACTGTACAAAAATTGCACTAAAAATTCTTTTCCAACCAAACTTGTACGGTGCAAGTTTTCATCAGCTGTCTTGCACAGTGTAATGCAGTCACATTTTAAACTTGTCACATTTCTGCCACTTGAGCGCCTCAATCGAGGTGCTTCATCTCCATTGGGGTTTATTAATGTAGGTGGGAAGCAGACAGGTGGATACAATGTTACTTATTGTGTTTGCATAGGGGAGACAATGATGAATAGAAAATTGAAAGAAATAGCCAGACAATGGCAGAGTGGATTTATGTCTCAACTGGCCTGCTTTTAGTTCAGTTTGGCATCGATTTTATTGACACACTTTAAGCACACTGGCGCCATATTTTATACTAAACAGGTTCGTTTAAAAGGTTAAGATCTGTACCTTCTTGATGGTAAGAAGATAAAACCTAATAAGGGATAGAGTAATAAAGTAGAGTGTAAAGTAAAGGTTAGGACAGAAAAAATGGAAATGGACTCAAGTTTACCAGATAATAATCAATTATGAGCTAAAAGGTAGGTTTTGGCACTCAGTAAACAATTAAATGTCATTTTGAGTTTTAAAATACTCTCGAGTGCTAAGCAAAACCTCACAGTTCAATAGTGAAAAAACAGAACTTTCTGATAATGCGAAATAAGGTAAAAATATGTTGTACTATGTGTTTAATTACATTAATTTATTAATATTAATGTGCTAATGGAGAATCAATTAAAAATAGGACTTTATCTTTAATTAGTCATATCTCAGAAACTACTTGGAACTTTGGGATTCTATTTGCGCCGAAATGTTCCAGAAGACTTCTTTTACCGGAAATAAGGTCAAAAAAGCCAAAAAGTAACCGGGGTTAATAGCTTTTAAGGACTCCCTAGCGCAGTTTTTTGTTTGCAAGTGCGCCCTCTAGAGGTGAATAAGTTAAAATGGGACTTTATTTTCAATCGGCCATATCTTGGCAACCACTTGGAATTTTGAAATTCTGATTTCACCCAAAAGATCATAAAGACATTAACTACCGGAAACAAGTTTAAAAGTTTAAAAAAGTAAGTAAACAACTAGTTAAATAGAGCACAAACATAAAAAGTTTACCTTATCTTTAATCGGCCATATCTCGGGAACCACTTGGAATTTCGGGATTCTGCTTGCGCCAAAATGTTCCGGAGGACTTCCTCTACCGGAAATAGGGTCAAAAAAGCCAAAAAGTAACCGGACGCGATCGAAAGGATTCGAACCTTTGCGGGCAGAGCCCAATTGATTTCAAGTCAATCGCCTTAACCACTCGGCCACGATCGCTAGACACTGCAGCTAGATGATGACAAGTCATTATTTAAACGGAAAATTGATGATGTTTTCAGCTCATCTTTACCTTCGTCTTCAAGGTGTGCAAGTGATCATCCTACTTCAATTACTTACCAGCAACAAGGTCTAGAACCGCCTGGTAATTGTCAGCGTCCTCTGACTCGTGCACCCTCGCGATGAAAATTGAAAATCTTGGGCTGTGAACCACATGCTTCTTTTGATAATTTAGTTGACAGTTCAACTGACGGCATTTGGCCATTGTCAACGACCGCCTCTTCGAGTCCTGTGAGCGAAGCGAGCGGGACCCGAGAAGGCGGTCGTTGACAATGGCCAAATGCCGCCTTGAGCCGTGCACTGCTGAAAAATGCATGTGCACAGTGTAGTGCACTGTTGTGCTGTTCACTCAGCAGCCTCTCTGACACAACAGCTGATTTCTGTTTTTGTCTGTTTGTCTGTTGGGGAAGCCGGTGCTGATTTGTTGTGTTCATTTGTAGAAACGCCACCAATTTTGTGAGCTACTGTGTTTTGCGACATTGGAGTTACAACAAATAAAGCAGCCTCATCATCATCATCATCATCATCGTTTTTTTCCAAAATGGACCCTGAAAGGTGAGTCTCTTAGGATCTGATCCCAACTATTTTTTGTGAAACCAAGTTTTTTTTATTTGGACATGATTACCAAAGTCATCATCCTCTGTTTCTCACTCTCATCTAAAAAGATATCAACAAAATATCTTTTACCTTTTCTTTCTCTCAGCGAGGTCAGTGCTTCAGTGATTCGGGTCGATGTCTGCTCTGCACTGATGGTTAGCTCTCGAGCGAGGTTGCTGCCCTTTCACTGCTGCTGCTGCACTGAAGGAAAACTAGAAAAGGATTGAAAGTTCCTTCGCCTCTTTTTTTGCCACTTTCTACCCCTTCACACACACACATTTCCTTTCACTTCCTCATTCAACTAACGGCTTATTAACTCTTTTTCCTTTTTTCGACAGCCTATCGAACCTGAGCAGCCAGCTAAACACTCTACCGGACGACGTCTTTCAGCGACTGGTAACGGGCGCCTTCGAGGCTATCCTCAGCGAGCTTCGCTCACCGACCAGCTCAAACTGGCCGTCGCTCTCGCCGGACAGTCTGCAAAAGCTGACCAGTCTTTTGCCGAGTAAAATCAGCTCATCAGCTTCTCTACTAGTGGAATCCCTTCACCGCCTGCTGGTCCACGTCTCACGGACAGTGGTCAAGCCGAAGCAACTTCAGCGGGCGCTGGCTGAAGCGGGCCTCGAAGCGGCCCGCACCGAACTCCTCGTCACCGCTTGGAAGGCGAACGCCGCCGCCATTGTGGAGCGCCTAAAAGAGGCCTCTTTTTCGAACTCCACCTCTGACCACCTTCTGGCTGACGTCACCTGGAAGTTGCAGCTGCTGACAGAGAGCTCCTATGAGGCGGACCGGAGGCTGCCCCTCGGTCAGCTGGACTTTGTCTTTCAGAAAAAGTCCTCTTCTGGTGAGAGGGATGAGCAAAAAGAGGTGCCCTCTTCTCATCTGTCGGTCAACTTTTCCCACGCTGAGCTGGCCACCTTCTACAGTAGTCTGGAGGCGGTGCAGGCAAAGATTGACCAGCTGAATCAGCAAGGCCAGCAGCAGCAACAACACTGATTTTGGCAATAAAAAAGAAAAGAGTTGAGGGATGACTGAATGACTATGTGCCTGTTTACGGCACCTGATTAAGAATTCATCGGTGGATGCCACTGACTTTTGCTTCAGATGCAGCAGCCCACGGTCATTGCTCGATAAAACGAGTTTTCTCACTCTCTCTCCCTCATATCAGCAGAAGGGTTGCTCATTCTGCGTTATCTCTTCCTTCAGCAAAGAATGCAACGCGAGAGGAGCTTTCAAGTTTACCCCTTTTTACTAAAAATGCGAGAGTTTAAAAGGAAAAGCACTTGCACCGGTGATTGGGTAAAAGCGGCGGCGGCGCGGTCAGACGGTGGGCAACAGTTTTCTAACGGCGGTACACTTCAAATTTCGACTTTATCACTATGGCTACCACTACCACCACAACTTTCTTCACCTTTATCACTACCCTTTTCATCCTTCTTCACCTCACCACCTCTCTCAAGCACTACCCTTCGAATAAGGGACCCAACTCGCTGAGACCTGTCAACCTCCCAACTTCAACTCACGAAAGAGAGGATGATGAAAGCCCGCTGAAGGTGGTCTGCTACTACGGCAGCTGGGCCGTCTACCGACCCGGGCAGGGCAAGTTTCCCGTAGAGGAGATCGATCCCTTCCTCTGCAGTCACATCATCTACGGCTTTGCCGGCCTCGGCTCGGATGGCCGCATTCGGGCTCTGGATCCGTACAATGACCTAAAAGACAACTGGGGCAAGGGCGCATTTCAGCGTTTCACGGGGTTGAAGACGGTCAATCCGAAACTGAAGAGTCTGATCGCGATAGGCGGATGGAATGAGGGCTCGGTGAAGTACTCCAACATGGCCTCCAGCGGAGAGTCGAGGGCGGTCTTTGTGCGCAGCGTTGTCGAGTTTCTGGACCGCTACGGTTTTGAGGGGCTGGATATGGATTGGGGTATGTTTGGATATTTTTTGGATTTTTAAGAATTTGAACTTTTATTTTTTCCCTACAGAGTACCCCGCCTCCCGAGGTGGCAAACCGGAGGACAAGCGCAACTTTGTCCTCCTTCTGCAGGAGCTGAAAGAGGCCTTCCTCCCAAAGGGCTACCTCCTGACGGCGGCCGTCTCCGCGGGCAAGTACTTTGCCGACCCTGCCTACGACATTCCACAGGTGTCCAAGTACCTGGACATCATCAATGTGATGACCTACGACTATCATGGTAACGTCTTTTGAGTGATTTCAAGAACTGCTTTTTTAAAACTAATCTTTAAAAATTTTAGGCGGTTGGGAAACCAAGACCGGCCACAATGCGCCGCTCTACGCCCGCCCCGACGAGTACGGCAATGATCGCATACTCAATGTGGTAAGTGGTTATCTTCGATTTTGTTCCCTTTTCCAAAAGGGCCATGCAAATTTGAAGCCGATTTTCAAACAAAAATTTAGAGTACTTTT
>JAALOO010000637.1_pt1 | contig 29824 bp, 20 predicted proteins | sample 7257641 | NCBI WGS metagenome assembly JAALOO01 (sample SAMN14085613, study PRJNA598686) | mite metagenome | biome: ENVO:01001000; feature: ENVO:01001002; material: ENVO:01001226; isolation source: single female mite from University of Michigan culture on fish food culture... ...
CTCTCTCTCTCTCTCTCTCTCTCTCTCTCTCTCTCTCTCTCTCTCTCTCTATGTCATCGATCACTAAGCGGGTATTAATGTTAATTCGATTTGAATCGATCAGTCTCTCTCTCTCCTTCTCTTGGCTATCTTGATGGCTTTGCTGAAACCTTCTGAAGCTGTCTTCTTCCTCTTCATTACCAAATTCAGTGCTTCAGAGTATTTGGAGCAGCGAAAGACGTTGACTTTGAGGCACTTTGCAATAACACAGTTCAGCCCAGCTCAGCTAATTAATAGATTGAGAAGAGGAGAAAAAAAGGGAGCTGCTTACACACTCATTGATTGGCCGATGATGATGATGATGATGATGCTAAGGAGATAAAGAATAAATTCAGGAGATAATTCAATCAACGCTCGGCAATTTATTCGGCGTTGTAGAACAGCATTGCTGCTGCTGCGCCACTTACCGATGCCAGTCAAGTCGTTTGCCGTTGAAATGAAGATGATGAAGAAGAAGAGGAAGAAGGTGTAATTCAATTGTGTGGTCACTGATAGACTGACTGACTAACCGACACGTTTTCCTCACTGTTCCCACTCTGAGCACTACGTGCTCTGTAGCACGAAAATTGTTGCACTTCTTTTTCACTGATCTTTACCGTCAAAAAGTGTTGGTGGACAGCAGTAGAAGCAGCAGCAGCAGGAAGCTCTGGGCGAGTCTGCAGTTGGAGTTGTCAGCTCTGTAGCTTTGTCTGTCTGTCTGTCAGTGGCACTCTAATTGATGGCGATCCAATTAATATCGATTACCCGCAACTGGCGGCAATGCGCTCTTGTTTGTGCCCGGCAAGCAACTGTCCTAATTGGGAACAGAGAGCATTTGCATTTCCAGACGGCGTTTGGCAGAAGTCATGATCTAGGAATGAAGCATTCTAGATCGTTTTTGGAAACTTTCTCAAAAGTGAGTGAGCGTGAGTGCCTCTTGTCAAGAAGCGGCAATAAATTACGCTTGCTACTGTTTCACTTCTCATTGTGAGTCAGTCAGTTTGCAGGCACACAATCTACTCGATGTCAACCAATTTGTCCAACTGCTGCTGCTTGCAAACATTGTTTTGCTTGCTCCTTCATTTAAATGCAATTATCGTTTGGATTGGACTAACTTTGACTTTTTTTGTATTTAGTTGGGCAAAATGCTCAAAAAATAGCCAGTTGTAAATAGAGGCAAATGTTATGAGAAAAATGAATTGTATTGATTTATTGATTTGATGATTGTTGTGTTGATTTATTAATAAAACAAAAATTGCATTTCTTATTTTGCATTCAGTTTACCTTAAAATAAATCAATCCCAAATTAATACTGCTGAAATTATTTTGTTTTTACAAATACGTGCCGGCACCTTACAGGTTAATTGCTGGCAGCCGACAATGCAAACATTCCAACCTTTTTGCTTTAAAAGCAAAATAGCGTTTTTGTTTTGTCTCAAGCGCAAAAAAATACTAATGCTGCACTTTGCGAGAGTGGCACCACACACTTGATAGGCACTTAGTGTGCTTTGTGCTTTGTGTACTCTAGCATAAAAAAACCGTACAAACATTTGAATTTGCTGCTCACCTTTGATTACACTTGGGTAAAATTATGTTCCCACTTCTTCACACTTTGCACCGGTTGGTCAACCTAACAAACCGTTATCAATTATCATTTGCCCGGTTGTTATGCACACTTTGAATAAAAATGGGCATTTTACCGGCGTTTTCAAGCGGCAGCGGCAGTTTAAGAGTAGGTGAAAAGAAAAATTAGCTGCAGGAAAGCAAACATGCAACAAAATGGATGGAAAGGTTTCTTGACTATGTTTTTGCCTGTTGTGACAAAGTGGACGCCGGGGCCACTTTGGTTAGAGTAAAAATGACTCAAACCCAAGTGGCAACCAGGCACAACTTTTGTCCTTTTCTCCAAACGGTGACTGATGCCAAACGCTTTGCAATCTCGTTGATCGTCCTGTCAATATCGGCGCCTATTTGTAGCAAAGAGAAAGGACGGACTCTACTCACTCTTCAATTGGAAAGAGAAAGAAGAGGACTTTTGCTTTGACTCCACTTTCAGACCTTATACTGATAGGTCTGGTCTCTTCTCCCTCTCCAGGGGGAATTATCCTAAATGACTTTCATTCGGCAGCGCTAACTGATGCCAATGATCGCTCGGCTGGCTGGCTGCTGGTGCTGTTGCTGGTGCTAGTTGGCAGTGAAAAGCTGATGATGAAAAGCTGTGATTGCACAAGGAAGGAAGGAAGGCAGGCAGCAGACAGTCAGTATCGCTCAAATAAATGTCAACACTTAAGCTAAAGCAGCAGCAGCAGCAGCAGCTCGCCTGTGGTCTTCGTGGTAGGCTGCAAATTGACGTTTGTTTTCCCTCTCCTCCCCATCGCCATCAGTTTGTCTCTAGCAAACGAAAAAAAAAGAAAAGAAAAATCAAAAGAGCAGGAGGCATTGATTTAAAAATAATAAGCAAATAATAAATATAAATTAAAACATTAAAGACTAAACTTTGGTGTGTGTGTCGGCTGGTGCCAATCTACTGCAGAGGGTGCAGGCCAGCACACAGGATGGACTTTAGTGCAATAGCACTCCACACACTCATTTTGGCGATCGCCTGAGCACTCAGCAGTCCTTAGTTTTTTTGCCGTGTGTTTGAGAGTGACTTTTGCCCAGTGAGTGAGATCAGAAGAGAGAAATTCAGGAGAGCGATTTTGATCGCCGCTGTTTCTGTTGCTGTTGCTTCCGACTTTCCGCTCCTTTCTCCGATTCTTGCCATTAATCTTTGTCTGTGATCACTTTGATTTCATTCTTTTTCTTCTTTTTTCTTTTTTCTCCTCCTTCACTGCTAATTCTCTCTGCCATTTACAAATTAATAAAGCATTAATAAAATTTGCTTCTCAAGCTGAGAGGAGAAAAGCTGCAAGCTGTGCCTCACACACTGAGTGTGAGTGCCAGGGTACCTAATTAATGTGAGTGTGAAAAGAGAGTAGTGCCACCCTCTTCTTAACTGGATGAAGGGTGGCTTTATGATTATTATTATTAAGGCAGCTGTGTGTGTCTAATTAGCAGAAAACAGTGTGAAACAGAGGCAACAAAGCAAACGATTGTCTTAACGAGGCCCCGTTACTAATTGGACAATTAGACGCGCACTTAAGGTTTCTGACATTTGACACCGTTCTGTCTACACACACACACACACACACACACACATACTCCAACACTTTGAAGCAACACAATTAATCTTCTGACACTGTTTTCAATCATTTTCTAATCGGTTTTTACCCTCTTTTTCCTCTTCTCTTCCTTTCGTTAGGCCACTGCCTGAAGCTGACCTCGGTGGAAGTGCCGACGATGGTGCCCATGGGCGAGCCCTTCTGGCTGAACTGCTCCTACGAGCTCGGCAATCAGGGCCTCTACTCAATCAAGTGGTACCACTGGAACCCGGAGTCCTCTGTCAATGGCGAGTTCTACCGCTGGGTACCGAATGACAATCCACCCGGGCAGATGTTTCAGCTGAAGGGAATTCACATTGATGTAAGTTTTTTTTATTTTCTTTTATTTTTGCAATGTTTTTGTTTTGCTGCTGACCTACTGATCTTTATTGCTGACGTCAACTTGACATTCAATCTAGTAAGCGTCGTTTACTTTTTGCCTTTGCCGTTGCTGATGACCTCCATTTGTCAGCTGATGGCGATGATCGTAATGACGGTGATGATGATGATGGTGATGTTAATGGCCATGACGATTGCTAGCATTAAAGCTGAACCTGAAACCTAAAAAGAGGGATAAAAAAACAAATTTTTTTGTTTAGTAGTCTTGTTCAGTAGTTCCGTCCTGCCCACCACTACCACTCGCTGATGTCTCCCGACTGCTATGTAATTATAAAATTATCTCAAACAAAATGGCACCGCTAATCGATATTAATGACTGGCGAGTAGTGGTGATCTTTGTTAAAGGTTTTTGGTTGAAAAAACCTCGTAATACTACTACTACCCAAAAACGAAAAGTAAGACAAAAAAAGTTTAGCTTAGCTGAACGCATTTAGCAAACAAAAAGCGTGGCCGATTGAGCGATGGAAATGGAAACAAATGTAAATGTTTAATTGCAAAACGTTTACGGAGAGAAGAGAAGAGAAAATACTTGGAACCAGAGAGTGCAACCTAACCAGAATTGAGATATAAAAAGAAAGTAGCACTCAAATCTTCTGCCGCCGCCGTTGCTGCTGTAGATTTTCGGCCGGCCGAAAATTGAGAAAAGGAAAGAGAAAGTCAAATTAATGGCTTCTGCTTTTGCTGATCTGGCCACTGACTGACTGACAAAGTTGTTTTAGTTTTAGGGGGTTTTCTGGGATAAAAAGCTTCAGAAAGAAACTTCTTGGTTCTTTTTCTTTTTCTATCAAGGCCCAATCAATTTGCAGAGAAGCCTGAAAAGCCTGGCCATAGCGCCAAAGTGGTATTTATCCCTGTCGCTTCTGCTGTTGCTGTTACTGTTGCAAGTGAGTGCCCTCGCAACTACTGCTTTTTGCAATTTAAAACCAGCCCTCTTGCACCAAATAATAATTCGTCTTTGCTCTTTTGACTTTTAGTGTAAAAAGGAAGAAAATAAAGAAGAAGAAAAAGGACCGCCAAAAAGGCAGCAACAGAAACAGCAGAAGAGCAATCAATTTGTTTTCAATTAAAAACCTTTAATCTTGTCTTGTTGCATTTGCTTTGGTTGCTGCTGCTGTTCAAAGAGTCATTTGTTATATCGAGTATCTTTCTCCCTCCTATTGACGGCTAACTTCTGCTTTTGCAAAGTCTGCCCTCTTTCTGCTTTTTTCATCTTCGAGTGTCTTCTTCTTCTACTTCCAATATAAATTGTCTTTGATTTGTCCGCTTCATTGTGCACTTCTTTTGTCTATCTTGCTCCTCTGATTCTTTTAGCCTTGCAGTTCAACTGTTCGTTTGATAATCGATTTGAGAGAGAGAGAGAAAGAGAAAGGATAGGACAAAACCGGCCATTGACAAAAGAACATTGAAAACAAGAGAGGCAGATGAAGAAAAAGGACACCAAATATTTGCTTAATTAGACGCTCTTTCTTGGACAGTGAAGGAGGCAAAAGTAGCCACTGAACTGCACTTTCTCCCGCTTTCTTTTTCTGCCAAACTGCTAATCGCAATCAATTTGCCCCTTTTGTCATCGAGGATGGACGGGCCTTGACTTTAGTGCTGAACAACAACAACCACCACCACCCGAATTGACAACGACCGATGGGCAATCGATGGCCCTCCTCAGAGCCTCTTTCAGCATGCTGCTTCTGCTCTGCACTCGATTGCCTATTAATTAAAAGCCACTTTCACATACGTCCGATCGATCTCTGGCAGCTGTCCAGGATGGTTGGCTTTTTCTGCTGCTGTTTTTCTTACTGCTTTTTGCTTTTTGGCCAATGCATCTCTCTCTAGTGCATTAGCACTGGTAAAAAGATTGTTGGCATTTTTAATTTAATTACAAATTTTTTATTTTAAAACAGATAAAACTTGTCTTGCAATTCTTATTTACAACTTTTTGTAAATTGATTTTAAATAGCTAATCGAAGGAAACCACAAACTAATCAACTACTTTTTTCAATTTTTTCTAGCTTCAGCGATCTCACTACGGCAATGTCCGCCTGATCAGCAGTGATCTTTACACTGATGGGTCTTTTAGATGCGAGGTAAGTGACACAAAGTTTTTAAAACTTTTTATTTTAACTTTTTCACTTGGATCTTTTTTAGGTCAGCGCCGAGGCGCCCAGTTTCCAGACGGTTCGTAAGGAAAAGGAGCTGCACGTTTACAGTAAGTAGATGTTCATGTTTACTTAGTTATTCTTTTGCACTTAAACCGTTTTGGTTTTAAGTAATTATAATTACTGCTCTTAATTAAGTGGCTGATTGGAGATTCTTCACGACATGAGTTGAACATTTTGTCGCATTATTTGCTGCTTCTGCAGCAGTTGCCGATGGCATTTCCAACAAATTCTCTCTGCAATCGATTTCTAATCGAGTGCTCCTTTTTCTTTTTTTCTATTTTATCTCCCAGTTAGCCGTTGCTAGTTTAATTGCCATTATCGTGATTGTAAATTAGCACTGTACTGCTGGCAGCAAGTGCACTTCACTGTTCAAAGTCGTCTGCGGCTGCTGCTGCTGGTGCCTTTGCGTTTATTGCCTGGCAATTAGAAGCAGACACTTTCAAGATAAAAAACCGATTTTTTGCTTTTTTCTTCTTTGTTATTGCACTACCGTGCAACAGTAGACATTTGTCTGTGTGTTTCTTGCGGTAGAGCGTTTTGTACACCGAGTACACACCTCACGCTTTCAGGAACCAAGTTTTGTTAGTCGCCGTCGTCGTCGTCGAATTTAATTACTGTCCCACCTAGTGAGAGAAAGAAAAAAGACTATTTAGGGATTGCATTAATTCAATAAACGTCAGTGTCTAGCGTAGAAGGGAAAGAACGGTGCTGCTGTTGCAAAAGCTTTTTTTTCTTCTTCTAAGGTGTGCAGGAAAAAGAAAAATCATTGAAAGAAAGTGAAATTGGAGTGCAGAATGAAAAGAATGCAAACGGAAGAAGAAGAAAAAGTGCTTGCTCACGGTGGCCATCAACACAGCACAGAGCACTTTAGTTTGCACACACACAATGCATATTATTATTAGTAGCGTTAATAAATTATGAAACGGCCGATTGTCTAATGCCGAGCGTCAATACTCGCTCTCCCCTAGCTTTTAATTTGCTTTTGCTGCTGCGGTTCAAGCAACGCAAAGTGTCATTTTCTGACCAGTTTATGCCAGACGTCGTTGTCCCTTCTCTCTTTTCCCTCTCTTTTGGGTTTCATTCACCTCAACTCAACTCAGCACACACCGCTTTTCAGCAGTAGCCGGCTAGTGTCTGAGTTGACTGTCGCCTGTCGACGTAGTAGATCTGTGAACCCTTGCACGCAAGAGGGCGTAGGTTGCAGCAGACATTAGTGTGGCACACTAGTTTGCTCAAATGATTTGTCTCAATCATTCGCCGCTGCTGCTGCTCTGCCCTTCTTGTACGGGCCACACTGTGTTGACTGATAGTGGCCATTAGGACTATTATCGCTGCTGCTGCTGCAAGGACCTGCACTAGCTCTTTTTTGTCGATATTATTTAATATTACAGCAAAAACGAGCAGCAGCTTAAACTGGGCGCCAGAGTTCGATCTCATTTGGCTACTGCTCTTAGTCGCTCCAAAGTAGCCGTCAATTGGAAAAAGGCCACTTTACGATTTTTCAGTAGCAGGAAGCAGAGAAGCAGCTGCAGAGTGCCAGACCCTAAAAAGCTATTCAAATGAGCTTCTCTAGCAGGCAGCCAGCAAAACAGTAACAGGGGAACAAAATCAGCAGATTGAAAAACGGTAAAGGCGGCAAAATTAAACTCCGCGACTCCGCTGTGTCGTTTTAAACGCGGCGCCAAATGGCACTCGATGGTGGTTCAACTGCGTGTGCTTCTGCTGCTGCTGCTCACTCGTCCGTCGCCTCGTTACCGGGGCAGTTTTCAGTTTTTTTGAAGCCAGAGCACCAGAGCCAGCAAAGTAGTTATGTGTCCTCTAATTAATAGCCTTCGTATTAATAATATTACTTTATAATGAAAATTGTTTTTAATGTCTGCTGACGCCTCTTTCTCTCTTTTTCTTTACTTTGCTTTTTGCTTCCTTTGTGTAATGATAGGGCTTGGTTTTGAACAGGAAGATTGAACAAGGGTGAAAAAAGCGGACTGAATGTGTCCCCGTGTAAAGTGACAGGGAGCACAAGTTCTCGGTAGTATCATTGGCCAGTGAAAGAGAAAAAATGCAATATCAAAGTTTTCTTTTGAGCCATTGTTTAATGACAGGAGTTACCACTTGATTACACGCCTAAAAGTAAGGAGTTTTCTAGTAGCACCTAAACGGTGCACACCGGTGTCCACCCTGAAAGTGCCACTTCACTGCAATCACTTTGTAGTCACCTTTCACTGTTTATCATTCTCATTCAGCAGCAGCTTTAAAGCTGCTTAGTCCGCACAGCAAATTGTAAATTGTGTGTTTTTCCAGTGTTTAACGGCGATGAAAAGTGTGTGTCAAAGTGCGCGTAAAGTTGGGCCATCGCTGGTGTCCAGCACTGTTTTTCTTCTTTACGGCTAATCGCATTAACGGCTCAATGGAAACATTATTACCATCTCCAGTGTTTGCTGTCACAGACACTGAACACTGTTGTCTGTTACTTCTTTTCCTTTTTTACTGCCTGTCTATTTATTTACCCAGCGATGATGTGCACGGTAGTAGTAGTCCCATTTACATGTGATGAACATGGCTAGCACTTCTTCTTTCCCCATCAATAAGCAAGTGCCAATTTACAGCAGCAGCAACAACAGTGGCGATTATGTCTGCCTGTTTTTTCTGCTCTTGTTGTCTGTCTCTTGTTGCCTGTTTATCTGTGTGTTCATATTTGGCACTGTGTCGACATGACGTTTGGCTTGCTGATTTAATTGCCATATTGGCAAAACATGTGTGTGTGACTGTGTAGCTGAGTCTGCTGGGAATCTCTAAAGGGAAAAGAGCATCGTTCCCTTTTTCAGATGAAAAGAGGCAGTAGCCAATAATTGCCAACAAATCGATCTTGCAATGTTGAGTGCGCTATTTCTAACTTGTTTGCCGCCAATTTTGGCTCAGTCTAATTGTGCCAACCAGCCAGTGCCCATCAGTTTGGGTATTCACTTCATGTGTGTGCCCGTGTGTGCGGGCCTGCTGCTCTAATTATTATTAAAAATGTGTTTTCTATGTTTTACCATCCTTTTTCTCTGATGATGAGAATGGGTCAAATGTGGTACGAGCGCACAGAATCACACACACACGCACACGTTTACTGGAGAATCAACGTCAATTAATTGGACGTGTTGTACGCCACGGAATTGATACCGCGTAATGGCCGCTGACTACTGCTCGACTACTTTTTGAGCACTTATTTTCTTCTGATGAAACAGTTGCCTGCGGTAGAAAACTGTCTGCCAACTGCCTGAAAATGTTGTTTTTAGTGTCGGCACCAGCTCCAGTGCTAGTGCACTACTGTAACGAGTATGACAGCAGCCAATTTGAGCTAATATCCTTATCAATAACCTCCTTTCCCTCCTCTTTCAAGAAGTGTGTTTGTGCAAGAGCTGCTTGGTTTGTTTTCTTCTTCCTCATCTTTTCAGCCACTTCTCTGCAGATTTGCAACCTCAAGTTGGTTTTGCAGTCTACAAACTTGTGGCTCAGAAAGGGCTTCACTGCTGCAGCTGCTGGTGCTTCTTTTCTCTATTTCCTCTTCCATGCCAGTCTCTAGTGGCAATCTATTTGTTGCCTTTTTCTCTCTATCTTTTTCTTTTTCACTCTCAATATCTGTATGCATTTGAATAGCAATCAGGATAGTTCAGTTCAATAGTGTTTGCGAGTTAACTCACTGATTCGAGTTTGTTGGCTCAGTCTGGTTGGCTGAAAACCCCTACTGCCAAGTGTTTGCGGCTAATAATGTTGATGTATGAAATTGCCTGCAATGTGTGCTGCTACTTTTGCTGCTGCTGTAATTGCTTTGTTTGATTAATCTGGCGAGCAATCGAAATTGGTTGCTGCTGCGTCGACAACAGCAGCAACAGAAACTGAAGAGTAGGCAGGAGGTTGTTCAGATTTTCCTTTCATTTTTTCTTTTTTATTGCGCTATAGAGAAAAAACTCAACCAGCCAGCCACTTGGCACACATTGGCTCACTTGGGTGCCTGCTTATTAATTATTCCAATTGGTGAATGGTGGTGAAGAGGAAGAAAAAAGTGGCAATCGTTTTGTGGTGGTGGCCTACTGGTCTCCTTTCATCTTTCATAGTTTTTCATTTCACAAACCATCTATCCATCTATCCATCTCTCGTTCACTCACCTCGTTTTAGTTTTTGTCATCGTCCTCATCATTGGTACCCCCTCTTTTTATATCAAATCTAATTGTAAAAATTTAAAAGGCGTTTAATTTATGTTTATGCGAGAGAATGGCTGGCTATAATGGAAAAACTGTCAGACGGCGTGCAAAAAAAGACACACTGCTACACACTTTTACCACCATCACTACTACTACTACAACCATTCTGCTGGAATTGTTATTCAAATTAATATGGCTGCTGCCATTATTGCTGTTACTGCTGCTGCTGTTGCGGCGCCATTATTATTCAATATTGGCCATTTTCTTTCCTTTTCCCATTTTCTCTCTTTCTCTCTTTCACAGCCATTGTGAGAAAGAGAAAGGGGAGACACAAGAAGTGCTCAAAAAAATTGTGCACTAGCAATTCTCATTACATTGACTCGATGTGTGTGGCGCAGCAATGGGAATGGCAATGGGGAAACAGTGCCAGTGCCCCAGTGCCAACGCACTGCATAAACACTCTGCAGCACACTGGTACACCAGCGTACATTGCGTACTTTTTGTCTGCCAAAACAAAAAGGCAGAAAAACTGGAACTAGTCCTTGTGATCTTACCAATTGGATGGCGAATGCGGCAAGTGGCATTGCAGAGTTTCAGCGTTGCAAATGTGCTCGAGGAGAGAGAAAAAGAGGAATGATTGCAATTGCACCGAGCACTACACTACTTGGCACATCTTTGCCTCGCCAATTGATTGCCAATAATAATCAGCGCTGCCATAATGAATAAGTAAAGAAAGAAGGCTGCTACCGTTGTTGAATGAATGTTTTTGAAAGTGAAAGAGAGAGAACGGTCGCGGCTATTATTCGGCATTGCTATATTTACATCTAAGAGAATATAAAAGAATCTTTTCATTTATTTTCTCTTTCTCATTTAAACTGTTTAACTTACGCTGTTGTTTTCTTTTTGTGACTACTTTTGTGTCTAGCAGCAGCAACAGCAACACCACCGTTTGCACCTTCAAAGTGGAAAGTGCCTGGGCACCGTTTCTTTTTTTCATTCCAAAATGTGCGTGAGAGCTCGTTCACTTTTCTTTTTCCTCCTTTCTCTTTTGCTACTTCAAATAATAATATTTTAATATCGGCATATTAATAGAAACGCTGTTTATTTGTGGTCCAGTATCGGTTTTGTGGTCCAAAGCAAGGGCCTCCACAACCACCACCGACCGACTTTTCCGTCCTACCAAGGAAGTGGCTCCTGTGGGCTTTGGTCTATATTAAAAAATCATTTGCACATTGCAAACTGCGGCAGTGCCTGCATTTGAGGTGCTAGTGGTGGTGGGCTGTAAGTATTAATAAACGACAGTGTCACCAGAAAACGGGAAAGTGGGTCTCTGCCTGAGTCTTTGCAGTGGCTCGATCCACAAAACTCTGTCAAATGAGAAGGTGTCAAGACAGCAGCAGCAACAGCACCTCGCTGGTATGTTTGATTTGATTTGCAGCTCTGGCGCATTGTGCATTGCCACCACCACCACCATTACCAGCACCAACACCAGCACCGTTACTTAATGTGTCCCCATGTGGAATTATTATTAAAATTACATATATTAAATTATATATACCTGTGAATGAGGAGAGAGAGAGAGAGAGAGAGAGAGAGAGAGAGAGAGAGAGAGAGGAAAAAGTCAACGACTTGCTTGTTTTGTGAATGCCCGTCCGTCCGTCATTCAGTCTACTACTGTCTTCCCTTCATTTGCAGTGCGTGTTCGGATATTTTTAAATTAAAAATGCAAATTCTCACAAACACAACCAGAAAAAAGGGACTGTCGCGCAGTTGAAAGTAAGAATGAGAATGAAATGCAGAAAACAGGACGGAAAGGGTACAAATTAGTAAAAAGATAGGAAACGTGCTGGGCGCAAAGATGCTGGTGCACCTTCTTCCTCTTCTTCTTCAGGTGCCCTGCTGAAGAAGAAGAGGTTCAAAAACCTGAGCAGCTAGATGAACTTTTGCAACTGTTTTTAAGCGGTCTTAGTCTTTTTGAATATTTGTTGTTATTGTTGTTTTTCTAACAGAAGTAGTAACAACAGTTCCTGGTTGGTGCAAATTACTTTACAGTTTACACCATTTGCATCTGTAGCCTGGCTGAATCCAAATGGTGATGCAGCCCAGCAGCCGAATATTCCCTTTTTCTTTTTCTTCTTTTTTCTTATTGTGCTTCACTTTGCTCACATCAACACATCAGCACACATTTAATAAAGCCCAATGATTAATGTGACTTCATTTGTTACTACTGTAGCTCGTTGGCTCAGTGGTGCACTGGCAGCTCTGCCATCATATCACTTCATCCGCATTTCTCTCACTGCTCGCACATTAGCGCATTACAGTTTGCTCTGTGCGTTTATGTACCCTCTCTTCTCTTTCGACCCCTCTTAGAGAAGGAAAGACAGTTGATGTCTTCACTACTACCACCATCACTACCAAACTCAGCAAAAAAAGCAGCTGAATATTTCCATCAAAATGGCATTGAGTAAAGGGAGAAAAAAGTAAATGCGTTCTGTCTGCACACTTTGCAAAGTCAGTTTTTATGTGTGTGTGTTTTGTTTTAGTGAGCACTGATGGTCGCTGGTGTTTAAAGCAACTTATTGATGACGAGATATCTTACTTTGAAGAGGAGCGGCTGAGGTGGTTTTCCTGGTGTTGAAGAAGGTTTAAAAGGCGGCAGCAGCAGCAGCCGCAGTAGAATAAGTTGCAGCAAAAGGGAGAATCGACTAAATGGACTCGAGAGAATTGGGCATATTAAGCGGACTTGCTAGTGTTTCTCTCTCTCTCTTTCTCTCTCTCTCTCTCTCTCTGGTTCTCTGTCCTTTTTCCTCCTCGAGTACCTAATATGCTAGTCTCGAGCACTGCACACCCTGCACACACTGGCTGATGATGGCACACACTGGCGCTGCAACACTTTGGGATTACACGAAGCAAAGCGAGCATTTATCTTAATCTTCAGTTTGGTGGTGGTGGAGGCAGAGTTTTGCACTGCCAAAAGTCCTTCTGAACACTCAGCTTGGCCGTTTTTTACTGTTTCAACTGTTCAGTGTGGAAGCAGAAAAAAATGAGCATTCGGAAAAGCAGACGCTGAGCAATCTACCCGATCATGCTTTTTTATATTATCATTGTAAATTATGCAAAAAGGTTGTTGTCACTCAGCAGCAGCAGCACCGTTTCACAATGGGCACCGTAATGGGCACTTAGTGGGGATGACCGGTGCCAAAGAACCTAAGAACTTTAACCAATCCTTAATGGCAATGAACGAAAGCACCGGCACCGGCACTAACATCACTTGGCCAGTCATCCTCTTTTTCCCTTTCTCTTTTTCTCGCCTTCTTTGTCGCCACTTGACTAACTCACTTGACTGTACAGTGGTGGTCCTGACACTCTTCTTCTTCCCCTCACACACACACACACACACACTGATTAGCTACTTCCATTCTGATTACGTTTTGGAACACCACCAGTGTACACACAGGCACAGGCACCGAGTCAGCTTGTCACTTGTTAGCGAGAGAACATTATGGAGCAAATTATCTCATGTCGCGGCATGATTTATTGTTGCACCCGCCAAGTGAAGGCAAGTGAGGGCTACTACACTGCTTGCACTTTTCTCACTTCTCAGCTAGCTTGTTTCCTAATATCGATATTATGCACGTCTGAGATGTGAAAAGAAGAAGAAGAAGAAAAAGAGGCATCTCTTACACAAAGAAGCGCCTAGCATCTCCAGACTTTTAAATAACGTTTTAAATATAACGCTTTATTAATTTCCTTCCAAATGGTCTTGTGGCGGTTTTCCCTTGCACTTTTTCCTCCTTTCTTCTTTTCCTTTTCTTTCTTTTTTCCTCTTGTTAGCAGCCTCTTCTTCCAATCTAATATATCGACTGCGGCCTGGCCTAGTAGTGCACGCGCCTCTAAATTGTCGAGCAAATTGCCTGTGTTCAGCAGCAGCAACACTGTTTTCAGTTTAGTTTACAACACACACACACACACACACACATACATTCACTGTGTGCCATCAAGTGAAAATCACAATTTAATTTGATTAAGTGAGTGAGTCAATTTCAGGGAGCGAACAAGAGAAAGAAGACGTGGTGGGTAAGTGTGTGTGTTGTATTGCTGCTACTGTTTCCGAGAGATGCTGTCAGTGGTGATGATGATAATGCTGCCGCAGAGGCGGCGGCAACTGCAAAAAAAGCAATAGCAAAATCAGAATCAGCGGCCCACAATCTGGAAACTCAATCTTTTTCATCCGGTGGGCACTGTGCAATCTTTGATTGCTGGTACCAGCACTACCACCTTGAGTACCAGCTTGCTGCGCCAGTGCACGGGCACTAGTGAATCACAGCAGTTTTCTCACAGTTTTCCCCAGTCCCTCCTGTAGTCTTCATTACCTTCAGTAACTAAATGTTGGTGGCAGTAAGCACTTATTATTACACACAGGGGTCAGTGTTGTTGCTGGCTTGCCCTTTTTTAGAAATCCTTGTGAATTTTAGCCTCCCTCTATACTTCCATGTTTGAATTTCAGCGTGGGCGCCATTAGAACCCAAAACAACAACAACTGCACCAGCGTCGAATCAGCAGCAGCAGTGCTCCACGATAATGAGATAATTCTTTAGTTTGCAGGGTTGTCTGCTGTTGCTGCTGCTGTTGTAGTTGGAAGAGTGAATTGAAAACGTGAATTGAATTAGCGATTGTCGATTGCTGGTGGTGGTGGCGGTGGTTAGGCTTGGGCACCACTGAACCTCCGAGTGCTGGTGCTGGTGTATTGGCTTCAAATAGGCACGAATTGCCTCACCAGTGTAGTGTCGTGTCTTGTCGTTAGTTTTACGTGTGTGTGTGTGTTTTAGTACACAGACAGAGTACAAAAGTCTCAATAGCCTCGCTTTCTTCGGCGTCACTTGCTGGTCGATTGATACAATTGGCGCAATACATGAGGAACGAACATTGGAGAAAGAAAGAAGAGGACAAAAGTGAGTGCTGCTGCACTAATTGGCTACACTTCTGCTCAGGTTTGGGTGGCAGTGGTGATGGTAGTAGTGGTGACTAGGTGGACAACCAGCCCAAAAAGCCAAAAAGCTAGAGCACCAGTGGCAGTTGGAAAAGAAGAAAGCAAAAGACGGAAAATCAAGTACCAAACTGTATCGATTTCAGCAACTGCCTCAGTTCAGTTTCAGAGTCTGCTGCTCTAATTGCTTCTCTTTTTCTCTTCTTTTTTCCCCTTTGCCTTGCTTTCTCTCTCTCTCTCTCTCTCTCTCTTTCTCTATTTACCGAGTGCACCCCAAATTACATAACTTAGCCAATAAATCTTTTCCTCCTGTCTCGCCTCTCAGAATCACTAGCTGAGTTTCTGGTGTTGCCAATCTTCTCTTTCTTTTTCTTACTTTTCTTTCAGGCTCATTAGTCTTTGCCAAAGAAAGCACTGAAAGCAGATTCTCTCTTTCTCTTTCTCTCATTCTTTTTGCTACTTCAGTCAGTCGGCTACTACCGCGTTTAACTCTGTCTGCTGGAACAAAAAAATTACGTTAGTGAGTAGTGATCACCGCTATTTTAAAATGAACCCCCAGTTCAGTTTGTATCAGTTTGTGTGTGTCCGTTTGGTAATGGCAACCAATCGATGATGAATGGCCGCCAAATGATGCTCTGAAGCAGTGGCCGACTACTGGCTCTAAGTGCTACTAAGGACCGATAGAAAAGGACGATGATGATGGTGGTGGTGGTGGTGGTGATAGAAGACAGCACGTACTTAGATTGTCGCAATTGGGTGGTGGTAGCTCGTGTCCGAGAATGAAAAGGAGAGAGAGAAGTAGAGGAAGATGCTTCTTCGAATTGCATCCTTCAGGCACCCGGCATCTCTGCTCCCACACACAGTCTCACATGCAGACCGCTGGGGACTCATTTAGTTTTTTTGGCGAGCAAAACACTAGACAGTCACCTCATGCTGCTGCTGGTGGTAGTGTCGGTGGCTAATGAATGTCGCCCACTTTGGCGGCCATGTTTTTCAAAGATTCCTCTTTCTTTCTGTCTCCTGCTCACTTGATCATGGTTCACTTCAGTGCAGTGCAGTGGTGTCGTGAATGCCAAAACTTTTGCCATCTCTGCTGCTGCTGCTGCTGCTGTTTCTGCTCAACGATAATTGCCCTTACCAGCCTTGCCCGCTTTTTTGCATCGCAGCCCCGAGATCGTCGTCGTCGTTTTGCCTGCCCGATGATCGGCAGCAGTAGCAGTGCTGTTGGTGCAGTTGGTAGCAATTTGGCGGCGCACAAGGCGATTGTGATCGATTCCGGCGACGGCGGAAAAAATGAACTAAAGATGGGGAAAGGAAAAGACAGTGCCGACTGTGTGTTTCCCCTTTTCTCCAAAAGAATGAGGGTAATTTCCCTAAAACTGTAAAATAATATAAATAAAATTCGTTTGTCTTCGGGCGATCTCCGGGCAGAGTTTACAGAGTTGTGACGGCGACGGCGGCGGACAAGTTGAACAGACTGCGAACGATGTGAGCCTTTTGCAGTTGCTGCTGCTTTCACAGAGTTTCAGCAGCACAACTAAGGAAGCAGTCGTAAAGAGAAGTAGGAAAATATTTATATTTACCAAAGCTAATATTTAATGTTTCTGCTACTGCTGTTGATGTTGGTGTTGATGCCGCCGTCGATGTTGCACTGTCAAACCTAGCGTGTGCCGTCTTCTGCTCAGCAATCTCTTTGGTTCACTTTTTTTTCGCCTTCAAATGACCAAAGCTAGCTTCACTGCTGCAATTACCGCGCCAACACCACCACCACCACCGGTCTAATTTGCGGTTGCTGGTCCAAATTGCACTGCAGCATTGCCCCTCACAGGGTCTCGTGAGATTTGCTTTTATTAAAATGGTAATTATGATTATTGCATTCAATAGGTCGAAGCTGCTGCTGCTGTTGCCTTTTCATCTGTCTTCCTCACACTCATGGTGTGTTTTAATTAATTAAAGCTTGTCCGTGTTCAATCGGCAGTTCTTCTGCTCTTCTTTTTCTCACATTGCACAGTGCGACTGCATATGAATTCAACTACTTACATGTGAGCACACACAGAGTGTGTAGTTGTGCTGGTTGTTCCATTAATTACCAGCATTTGCTGCTACTGCTTTTATTTACCGGGGCTCTATCATTATCCTGTGTAACGGCAACTTCACTGGTATCATTTATGGCATCTAGTGTTAAGGTGATGGCAAAAGCAGCAGCACCAGTACAGCTTCCCTTCAATCAATACCTAATTTTGTTTGGGTGTATGTGTGCTAAGGCAACGCTATTTGTGTGTGCTCGTTCTGCTTCTTTTCATTAGCCATCTCAACATGGCTGCAAACAACAAAGGCACTGCTGCTGCTGAGCTGAAGTTCAACTCTCTAACATTTGTTACCCGCTAATAATGCTAATTAGAAAGTGTGTGCGCTTGCCTGTCAGCTTTCTGCTGCTGGTCCTCCTGGGTATTGGGGATTGAACAAGCCACGAAATTGTTCTCCCTCCCAAATGCCAAACACCGTAGATTACCTGTTGTTGCTGTAGAAAGCTGCATCGCTAATCATACACTTTTTTCTTTTTTCTTCTTCTCCTTTTTACCAGGTTTACCACCAGAAAAGCCATCCATCAGAGGCATTGGCCCTGACCTAAGCCGCTACGGCCCAGGTGATCTCAGTAAGTTTGCTTGAAACAGTTCACTGACCTGCTCACATCAACTTTCAAAAACGACAACAACATTAACAGTCAACAAAAGCCAAAGACTAGACTAGAGCCAAGCAGATACAGTGCATGGAAAAACCAGTAGACACTTAGTACGATGCTAATGCAGGCGGCAACAAAAACTGGTCCTCAGTATAGCTAATTGATTAATAGGGAGCAGCAACACGAGAGCTACATTCAGCTACTGAGAGCCACTTCATTTGTCTTGATGTAATTTCACCCACCAGTTCCACGTCCATTTGAATATGCATGTTTTGGAAACTGCAACAACGAATATCGACCTGCAAAAGGGGTACATTAATAATAGATGTACTTGTGCGTAGTGCCACTTTTGCTGTACAGTGGTCGTACAGTAAACGCCCGCTCAGTATTAGTCATCTGTCGTTTGGTAAAGTGGTGGGAATGGTGCCTTTGCCACCACTTTAGGATTATTAATTAACGAGGCACTCACACCACTGACAATTGAGCGGAACATGATTCATTGCCCTACTAAACTGACTTCACTAAACACGGCTGCTGCTGCTGCTCGCAATTAATCACCAATTGACCGAATATTATATGCTAATACTTCTCTTTCTTTTTTTCTCTCCTTTTCCAGTAAACGTCTCCTGCCACGCAAAACCCTCGAGGGTAAGTAGTAGTAGTAGTGTGCGAATAGGAAATTGAGGTGAAATACAGGCAAAAAAATGCTGGGAACAATGCAAACGATTGCCGTACAATTGTACACAGTTTTGCCGTAAAGCTGAAAAACTTGGCTAACTTTTTAATTTCCACTAGGTGCACTCTAGTGAACCTCTAACAATGGAAGCCACTAAACCTAAAAAACATTCTGCGGTCAGTTGTTGAGCAGTTGATTTTTCTCCTTTGGTGTTGTTGTTCATCATCATCATCATCCGCTTCCAATTTGCACTACTTTTCCTCATTGTTGCCAATTAGGAGAGACTTCAGGAGTGGACTCTTATTTAATAAAGTGCGCCCTGATGATGATGACTGAGTAGTGGTGGTAGTGGTGATGCTCACCAAGTAGTCCAAGTTAAGAGGGAAGATTCACTATCTCTCACAGCCTCCATATTGGTAATGACACAGCCAGACAGAAGCTAGCACCACATCCACTAATATTGATGAACATCAATTGAGATTACCTCGCCTCGCTGACCGACCGAGTTTTTCTTTCATCATCTTCATGTTTTTGATCATCAGAAAACGACCCGAGAGATGATGACCCCCTCCCCCTAATGACCGCTGCCATGGCTAGCTGGCTGATGAGCTGATGCACACAAATTAGACGGCGCAGACAACACAGTAGGCGATGCTGAGAGCGGACAAGTTTAAATTAGACTGAGAGAACACGCTGGTGGTGGTAGTAGTCTAGGGGCGCCCCTTGGCTTTGGCTTCTGTTGCTGCTGCCGATGTTGCTCATTATTTGCACTTAGATTAGCACTGCCACCACCACATTCGGAGAGACTGCAATGTCTGCAGAATTTTAAAATACACACGCTTTCGCTTAAATTAAGTCGGCACGGCGACGGCAGCAAAAGCAAAGGCAGAACAGTCTTAATCTGCTTTGGCTGGTTAGAAAGAAGTGTCGAAAAGATGAGATGTCTTTGTGTGCGTGTGTGTGTGCTTCAATAACAGAAGCTACCACTGACCAGCAGTGGAAATGGCACCAGCAGCAGCTAAATGATTCACTCAATAATTGATATTAATGATGGTGCTGGTGCTGGTGGCAAAAACTGTATGTATCAGCAGCAGCAAAATTATTAAGTTGTGCTGGGAAAAGATGAACCGGTAGAGAACTTTAATCAGCCAAAATCCAACAACAAAAAAGCAGTGGTGACCTAGCTTAGTACCGAAGAATGCTGAAAGCCTAGTCACACTGCATGAGAACTTTTTAAAACACCCCAAACTAACTCGCATCCCATTTTTTTCTTTCTCTTTTTTCCTTTAGCCACCAACAAAGCTGAGCTGGCTGATCAACGACGAGCCGGCACTGACATCAAACAGTGGAAGAGGAGGAGGAGGTGGCCCGGTGAAGCTGATCGCCGGCCCTCGCCGGTCGGACGGTCTGGAGAGCAGCCGAGCCGACCTGCAGTTCTACTCGGAGCGGGCGCACTACCGAAACGGCCTGCTGAAGCTGCACTGCCTCAGCAGTATCGTTCAGCCGTACAATGTCAACAGCGAGGAGGTGGTCATCGGCGAGAACGCCAAGTACACCAACAGTCCGCAGCTAGGTAGGATGCTTGGGGGAGTTTTGATCTTCAATTTCGAATTACAATTTTTCTCTTTTCTTTTTAGTCACCGAATCGATGAGCAAGGACGTGCCCATCATCACTGGCATCAAGAGCACCGGCTACCGCGTCGGCGACATTCTCAATCTGACGTGCATCTCACGGGCCAAGACGGCGCCCAAGCTGAGTTTCATCGTCAATGATTTGCCGGTAAGCGAAAGGTACTTCTTTTTAGTTTAGGCAAAAGCATTTTCAAACCCGAAAAAAATAATTTTGCAAATGATTGCGCTGTAGAGTTGTTGCTGCGGTGGTAAAACTGCAGCATCAGAAAATGAGAATGATGATAGTGAGGAGAATTCTTAGAAAGCTATTAAGTTAAAATTAATGTCAGATGCAGATGCAACTGCAGCAACAGCAACAGTAACGGATATACTATTTGGCAATCTATCCATCTTGGAGCGATTACTCTTTTACTCTTTTCTCGGAAAACAGATAAACTAAACTGGTTACTTGAACTGACACTGTTCGTGTCGCTGGGTTACTGTGCACACTGCAGTGCACCATCAGCTACTGTAATCACTGAGAGGCGAATTGACAGCAGTATTTTAGAATTGGCGACAATTCGACAATTATATTTGTTTGTTGTTCAGTGTGCAACCTTTTTTCCCTTTTTCCCTTTCTCTTTCTCCTCCTTTCCTTGAGCTCCTAAAGCTTCCCCAGCGACCAAGTACAGCACTGCAACTTACACAATCACAAGCAGACACTGCATTTCAATAGAAAGAGAGAGGGAAAGACAGTGAGCAGTCACTAAGTCGCCCAAAACTCATTCTTCATTCTCTGGGTCTGATATTATGAAGCCCTGCAAACTGGTACCAGCAGCAGCAGCAGCAGTTCAAATTCATCATCAAATCAGCGGCGCATTTGTTTGATGCCCCCTCGTGTGTGTGTTGGTTGCCCGTGCCACCACCAACACTGCAATGTGCAATTCGCTCGCTGCTGGAAAATTAGATCAAAATTTTAAATTTTTACTCGCTTTTGCACTGTGTATCTGTGTGTGTGTCAATTCAGTCAATGCTCACAGAAAGAAGGACACAAACACTGCTGCAGACTAAGCCCTTTGGTCTGTGCGCCAGTTGTAATGTAATTTATATTGCATTTTTGTGCCCTGCCTAGCACACACTCTCACTCTCAGTGTCTGCTGATTACCATTCTTACCAGTTTGAACTTACTAGCGCCAGCTAGCACAACCAGTAACGAGACTCAACGTCTTTGTTGTTGTTTTTCTTGTTGTTGTTATCCCCTTTAGCACGAGAATGGAAAAAGAGAAGCTGACTCACACTATTAGCCACTGGTGCCACCGACACAATCACAATCACACACATGAACACACGACAGAGTAAGAAAAAGATGCACCACTACATCTTTCTTCTTTCGATTATTAAAGCCAGACAAGAATGTCTCGCTCTCTCAGTCATTAGATAAGCATTAGAATGAAATTGGGCAGCAGCAGCAGCAGCAGTGTCACAGGCAATTGAATTATTGTCCGTCGAATGATGCTGCTGTTACTAAATTTGTAACAGTGTTGGTCCTGGAAACAAGAAGACAACAACAACAACAAATACTCGGCTTTTAGATTAGATTTACATGAGCCAGGCGAAGGTTTTGCTGTTTGTGATGGTAGTAAATCCCCACTTTTTTGCCTCGGTATTTTTCACTCTAACTCGCTAAGCACTGGATTTGCTTTGTCGCCTGTGCTCGCTAAAAGCTTTATGGCTACTACCAGTCTTTGCAAGCAAGTGGAATTCACTGAACACACGCACACACCAACCAACTGACCGTGTTCGCCTATCGATTGCCGATTTTAAACTCCGTGATTCGCCTAAAAGCCCCCAATACGAGATGGTGATGATGATGATGATGCAGTCGAGTTGGCCCCCGATCGAGAAGATCCGGTCAATACGGTCAAGCAGAACTGTTTTAAAAAATGTAAAAAACGCAGCCAAAACTTTTCGATTAGCCACTTTCGGGATTTGGGATTTTGGAGTCACCACTTTGCGGCATTTACTACCACTTCCCACTTTTCACTAAACACAACCAGTTTTAGCCACTAATTATCCTCTTTTTCATTTTGTCCTTCTGCAGGCAAACGCCAGCCAGATTCGCTCCTATCCAGTGCACCGCCTGATCGGCGGCCTGCTCGCCTCCAAGTTGGGGCTAGAGTTTCGTGTTGAGGCCGTCGATTTGCCCGCCCCAGGCACTGGAAATGGAGTGGGAGGTGGAGGCGGTGGTGGTGGCTCCAAACTGCGCCAGAACGTCCACTACTCGAGCAGCTTTGCGGCGGCCAAGGCGGCGGCGGCGGCAGCGGCCAACAGCAACGCCGTCCGCCAGTACCGCATCAAGTGCACCGCCTCCATGGAGAAGACCATCTACTCGGAGGTGACCGAGGTGCACCTGGGCACGTCCAAGCAAAGCTCCGGACTGCACCTGGCGGGAAGTAGTGCAGCAGCTGCTGGTGGTGGAAGAAGTAGTCATCACCAGTTAACGATGATGGGTAAGTGTGAGGAGAGAAAGTAGAAAGAAAGAGTCATTTTTCTTGGATCAACCGTGTTGTTTTGGTAGCTGAGAAAAGTGCAGTAGAGAAGTCCAGCAGTAGCACAGTAAGCACCAATGTCAGTGGCAGTTAGGACGAGAACGAGAAAATAAGACAGTGTCCAGCTTAGCTGAAAGCTAAAACTTGGAACTGAAACTGGAGCGTCTGCCGAACAACAAAAACAAAAACAAGGTCTGCCGCCGCCTGTCAGCGCTTATCAAATCGGCGGCGGCTTTTCAATTTCAATTTAGAATGTTGGCAAAGAAGGAGAGACAAGACGTAGTGTTAATGATTACTTTTTTGGTGGGCCTTTTCATTATTTTAAAATCCGCCGCCGCTGACCCTTACACTTTAATTAACTCGCCTCTGTCGAAACGAGGACTTCTTTAGCTAGCTTTTGTGTTCAAACCTCTTTTTTCATCTTGTGACTGACTGTCTTCTTCTCCTCTTTCAGCAGCCATTCTTCTTCTTCATCTCGCCTACTTCGGCAGTTTCGCTAACTGGATTGGTGCGGCCACTTCGATGCTGTCGAGCAGAATCTCGTTCTAGGCTCGGCTCTGGGGGTGACGACGACTTAAATCTGCGACTGTGTATGCTACTGTGTGTTAGCTGCTGCTGGTCAACAAATCTGCTGTCGTCGCTTGGTTGGCCTGCTGACAATGCTGCTAATGCTGCTTCAGTAAAAGAAAAAGAAAAATTCGATTTGAGCCCGTTAACGAAGTCGTTAGCAAATATGTTTTTAATTGAAGAGATGAAAAGCGAGAGGGAAAGAGGGAAAAGATGACTTTGCAACTGATGTACATTTGACACTTTTCTCCTCTTTTCTTTCTGTTTTTTTTCTGCCGCCTGTACATACGATTCGTACGATCTGCAGATGGAACAGGAAACACACACACACTTTTTTCATCATCTGTCCATGCCTGTCCATCTTGTTCTTGTTTGAAACACACACACACACACACACACCGACACTCCAGCAACTGTTCACATCAGATCTGCCACCTACACATGGCCTTGAATTGTTTTGATTTCACTGTTTTTACTATACTATTCTCCCTCTCCCTCTCACTTCTCTGACTCCTACTCTTTTGTACCATACCCGAAAGACACACAATCACGTTGACACACCCACTAAATGCTGTATTTATTTTTCTCTCTCATTCCATTTGATCATTTTCTTTCTTCGATTTTGCTTTTGTTGCCGACGTAAATCCTTATGTTAGTTTACTATACTAAATGTATAAAATACAAATAATATAAATGGTGATGATTACTAAAGTGGTGCATTTGGGTCTTTTGTATCTCTGCTTACTTGGAAAAGAAAGTTATTAATTTTCTGGTCAATTAATAAAAAAAAGTAGATACTAAAAGTTCTCTTCAACGTTCCAGGCCCAAAAAACGTTCGTTTAAAAAGGAACAGGATAAATCATCAAAATTTGCGCGAAATGCGGTACACTGTTACTGACACCACTCCCTATGCACTGTGCACATACCTGTACTTTCTTTTATTGAGCAGCTACGTTGTGAATGGTGGTGTTTTCAGGCCAAGGGAAGACTTGGACCTGTCCATCCATCTGAGAAGTAGTGCTCCGGAAGGCGGCATATTGGAAAAGGCTCACGCCTGAGCTCGACTAAAACGGCCCATGATATTTCCGCGTTGTTCTTAAGATTCATTCCATCTGAGAAAAAGTGCATAAGGTTGATAAAAATTAAAAGTGTTAGCTTTAGTTTCTTACACAGTCGGTTTGCTCGGCTCAGAATTGATGCTGTTCTTGGCATCTAAAAGTAAATTGGTTGAAAATATGGAAAGCAAACTCCGAACAAGACCTACTCTTTAGATCCTCAATGAGCTTCCGACTGAGCTCGTACTTGAGCGGCTGTTTCGTTTTTGCGGTCCTCTTCGTCGTCTCCAGTTTGGTCTACGTGAGCGCGTCCATCGTCGAGAAGCCGAACCACTCGGCCTCCTCGGGCGACATTGTCACACAGTCGGTGTACGTTTTGCGCATCTCACTTCCTTGCGCCTCATTTCTACAAATCATCTTCTTTTCCAGCAGCGTCAGCAGCATTTCTCGGCAAAGTTGCAGCGCCAGATGCGACTTTAGATCTTGGACCGGAGTTCCTAGTGAATAGTGAAAACAATATAAGCGATCAGGTGATGTTTCAATTCGCCCAACACCCACTCACTTAGAATGTAGCCATCCAGGCAGTGGTGCTCGTCAAACAGCGCCAATGTTTGCCGAAACTGATGAAGGTGAAGTGCTTGTCGAGAATCTCGTCGTACAGTACCGCCTTTTTCAACTCAGGAAAGAAGTACTTAGGTCGGCTAAAAGTGGTGATTATGAATTAAAATCACTAAATATGATGATGAACTGTTGTTTGACTTACGGCCAGCCGGTTTGGAAGTACTTTCGCGGTTTAACGTAGCCCTTGACGATGCCCCAGAGACCGAGGTCGGCCTCTTTTGAGTACATCACCTCAATGGGACGCGTTCACTGCAAAGGGGAAGGAAAAAGAATCCGAATTAGATTTCATCACTAGTTCATCCTGACTTCCAAACTTACACTCGTTTCACTCGATTGTTGTACTTCAGATCGAAAAAGTCCGGCGGGTGGTCGTGGACGCGCGTCGACGGTTTCTGCAGCTCCGTCCGGTGGCGATAGTAGTGCTCCGGAAGGCGGCATATTGGAAAAGGCTCACGCCTGAGCTCGACTAAAACGGCCCATGATATTTCCGCGTTGTTCTTAAGATTCTATCGGGAGGTTGTTGTCAACACTCAGTGTTGAACACTGTTGTCCGTTTTCAAAGAGAAAACATGTGCTTTTTGTTTTTTATTTCTACCTTTCTTCAGTGACACGAGATGGCAGCACCAGCTGTTATCGTAATGATATCTGCTCGAAACTGAATCTGAACTGATTGCTGATTTCTAATGCTTAGAAGCAATCGACGTTTTTACTCGGACTATTCACTGAACCGAGTGGGAAACAGAAATAGGTGATAAACAATGTCAGCTAATATCAAACAAATGACTTTATTTACCAGTTTCCTACTGCAAATTTTTTAACCATTCGACAATTTATAAGAAAAAATTTCCCAACGTAACCAATATGGAACGACGCTTTTGATCAGACGACATTAAGCTACTGCCAATTAGGTAGCTTCGTTCACTGGTCATTCCTTTAGAAAAGAACTCAGAAATTGGCCTGTGGATCACCGCTGGTCAGACAGTTTAAAAAACTGTTCAGTGTTGATTTTTAGTTTTTAGCCCTTAAAACAATCAATAAAGATGGTACTGTAGCAACTAGGACTTGGACAGTCGCTCCAATCCTCTGAAGCAGTCTCTCTCTGGTTTGCACTCATCTTGCACTTTTATCGCACTTTAACTCTTTCGCTAGCCAAAACAGAAGCTGACTCAGAGAACGCTCTGACTCAGAGGAAGTACAGTCACTAGTACTTCGCTAATGAGCAGCGATTGCAGTACGCACCCAAAGAGAGTTAACAACGACACTTCAAGGACACTACATCGACACTGCAACGACACCGCAATTAGCATTGTTTTAGTCAGGCTCAAACGTTCGTTTGACGAACGTTTGCTCAACGTACAGTCATGCTCTAGCGATCACCCGATAAACGTTTACCCAACGTGGATATCCGTCTAAGCTTCGAGCACTCCGACAAGGACACGCAGTGCAAAAACAGCAGTGCTAACACTCGCACCTACTTACTCGCGTCCCGGTGAACACCACCGGTCATCACAGGAAGATGGTGACTCCTTTCACTTTACGTTCGTAACCAATAAAGGCCTCACAGCCAAAAAAGCCATTTTGTCCCTTCGCTTGTTTAATGGAGTCACGTTAGCAGATCAACTTAACTTGGTCGGCTTCACGGCCGATCAACGATCTTCTACAGTACAACACTAACTGGGTTTTTTAATTTTTTATTAAATTTTTTTGGTATTTTGTCAATGAAGAAAAGTTACAAAAGTTAATTAGCAACAAGCAAAAAAGTGTTGTAAAATCGGCTCATTTTGGGGGCCCTGTTTGTCTATTAGTAAGCTTCATTGAGATTTTTTTGTTTGTGTACTTAATGGTAAACAACTAGTGCCGAATCATTTAGTGTAGTGAAAAAAAGACAAGTAGTAAAGATAGTTAAACTGGTAATCGACTGGTAAAGTTAAAACTACATGAGATTGCTTATGTAGTAGTGAGAGAGATAAAAAGTGAGAGTGTGACAATTAATGACAATTATAAGTCAGGGAGAGTAAAAGAGTGAAGTTTATGCTGTGTTCATGTGACAATGATGTGTCAATGCAGCTGGAACTACAAGGGAATAATAAAGATAGAGTATATTGAAAACCAAAAAGTACCTTATATTAAATTGGCCTAAGTAGTGGAAAATAGGGACACACAGAGCAAAGAAGTTCAAATAAAAAGTTGGCTAAAGGATTCATATAAAAAGAACATCGATAAGTTAATAGGTGTGACAATGGTAGTCGGATTTGTAGTTACGCAGGGGACATTTTTCGGCGTCAAAAGTGTAATCAGCAACCGAAGCAGCTCATTACGTTGTATTAATTTGAGCGCAGGTTTCGAACCGGTTCTAGAAAGTTATTTTTTACTCCACTACTTGTGCAGTTTTTGTGATTTTTAAAACAACTGATGTAATTAAAAACCATGCTGCACTTATTACATTGAAAGTCCCCTTTACGGTGGACATTTTCAAAATGACGCGAAATTCCATTTGAAGTTGTGAAAACTTTTTTGCAATTTGCACCTTTGCATTGCAACCTTTTGTTGTGATAGTTGTTCACATGCAGCTGGAGTTCAGAACTAAAAATAAAAGTTACAAATTAAGACTTAATTTTATGTCATAAAAACCAAATATCTTACTGTTTTTTAAACGATCTTTTTTGGCAATTTGGATCTTTGCTGAGACATTGAAACGCTCTGATCCCATGAGCTGTTTCAAGATGCTCTCTCAATTTTGTCTCGTTGGGAACTACTACATCACAGTATTTGCCCAAGGCACTGATGTATTCATTGCAGAAGAGTTGAAGTACGACCACGCGAGAATTGTGCTGACTGATGTCAGCATTCTTTCCGTTCTGTATAATTGGGCGATAGACAGGTACCTGACTAGGTCCTTCAGTTGCAGTCGAAACAGAAAAAGCTGGCTGAATGTTGTTGAGAGTATTGGAGTCATGACGACGTGCACTACTGAAAAAACTCACAAGAGCACTTATTGTTCGAAGTCGATGCTCGCGTTCAATTTTCAATAGTTCTTGGCGATACACGAAATCATTGTTAGTTAGTTCGTCATTATATGCTCTCATTAGATCTCCTGAGATTGTAAATAAAGTTTCACTGCTACTTTGATTTTGTAATTGAGATTCCCCAATTGACACAGGAGCTGGTGGGTTACCCCCAGTAGAAGAAATAAAAGACATTGTTTGTGGAGTGGCAAAAACAGAAGGAGATGTTACACTGATTTGTATGTCTTGGTTTGAAAACTGTTTTTCAGGTGGCGGCATTGTAGTTTCAAAAAGAGTGATGATTCATCCAAGATAAACACGAACAGTCAAAAACATTAAAAGCCCGAAAGGCAATTAAATGAAAAATTAATTTGAATTTAGAAAAAGTTTAGCACAATGAGAAATTTAAAAATGTTAATGTCTGGTAACATGAATAAAAGCAAAGTCAAGTTGACTGACAAAATTTTTGCTTGTTGGTTTAGTTGTGTTGAAGTGTGACGAGCTGATCTGCTTGAGCAAATAGTTCAAATGCTCAAATGCATCGCTTTATATACGCGTGAAAGTGAGTCCTCGAAGTTTGTGTGGTAGTGTCCATTTCTTTTTCTATTGCCTCTACCTTTTTAAGCAGAAGGCGGAGTATTTTGCACTATATAAAGGAATGTGGTAGTGTTTGTTTCTTTTGCGGAGGGCTACTTTTTTAGTCAAAAAAGTAGAAACCACCAATCAGAATTGGCTCTCCGCTTAATAGGTTGGGCTTATAAATACTAGCGGTATTAACACCACAGTGAGTTATTTTTTATTTCTTATTTTAATGCCTCTCCTTTTTTAAACAGAGGAGGGTGGATTTTGTAGTCAATGAAAAAATGTGATAGCGTTCTTTGTTTGCTATTGCCTCTTCTTTTGTAAACAGAGGAGGGAGGATTTTGCAACCAATGAACAATTGTGCCAGCGTTCATTTCTTTTGCTAGTGCTTCTTCTTTTGTAAACAGAGGAGGGAGGATTTTGTAGTCAATGAAAAAAATGTGATAGCGTTCTTTGTCTGCTAGTGCCTCTTCTTTTGTAGACAGAGGAGGGAGGATTTTGCAACCAATGAACAATTCTGACAACGTTCATTTCTTTTGCTAGTGTTTTTTCCTTTTTAAACAGAGGAAGGTAGATTTTGTAGTCAATGAACAATTGTGCCAACGTTCATTTCTTTTGCTAATGTTTTTTCCTTTTTAAACAGAGGAGGGTGGATTTTGTAGTCAATGAAAAAATGTGATAGCATTCTTTGTTTGTTAGTGCCTCTTTCTTTGTAGACAGAGGAGGGAGGATTTTGTAACCAATAAAAAATTGTGCCAGCGCTCATTTCTTTTGCTAGTGCTTCTTCTTTTGTAGACAAAGGAGGGAGGATTTTGTAGTCAATGAAGAAATGTGCCAGCTTTCATTAAGCAAGATTTTTTTAAAAAAAACTTTATTAAAATGTCGGTTTGTGTCCGTCTGTCTGTCTATTTGTCTTTGACGTGTTGAAAAACCATTTCCCATTATCTAATTTTGCCCAAACATGACACAAAAATCACATTAATTTTAACAAATATTTAAACAACCGAGTTTGAGTTTTACAACCAATAGATCCCTAGACACAGGAACCCAAAAAATGCATGGTCAACAGTGGGAAAAACACGGAGAACAGTAGCTGCGTGTTGTGAAGTGTGTGTAACACAGTGAAGAAAGAGAAACATGCAAGAAAGAATGCGCGCTTGTCGCTACAAAAAAAATGTAAACTAGTTACGGTCCCTTTTGCGGAGAGCGCTACCATTCACTTCACTATAAAAACAGAGTTTTTCTTTTTATTTGCAGCTAATGTATTTGCTCAGCACAGTGATTGCATATGCATTCCGGAACAGTGCACGGAAAAAGGCGGCGAGGTTTGCACAACTTAGTTTGTTTTGTTTGCAAGGCCTGTAACAACGGAAGTTGACAATGGTCAAATCATTTTAAAAATTGGCGGTTTAGATTTTTATGTTTGTTAGCGGTGCACAGATAAAATCCGCAAAGGAGGTAACAAAAAACAAGAAATTTTGGGCCTCTTAAAGCAGTGGGGCAAGACGACTATTTTGACAGCGCTGGC
>JAALOO010000638.1_pt1 | contig 29792 bp, 18 predicted proteins | sample 7257641 | NCBI WGS metagenome assembly JAALOO01 (sample SAMN14085613, study PRJNA598686) | mite metagenome | biome: ENVO:01001000; feature: ENVO:01001002; material: ENVO:01001226; isolation source: single female mite from University of Michigan culture on fish food culture... ...
CCTGTAGGTTTATGATCATGAGCAGCACTGGCTCGCTTGATCCCCTCGTTGGGAGCCTGAGCTGGCCACCCCGTTTGCGGCGGGGCGAGCTCAGACTTGCGTGTACTTGCCTTCTTAGGCGGTTTACCTCTCTTGTCCATTGTGACCTCCATTGGTCAATGGCTACCCCAACAAATGTCAGGGCGGTACTACAGGATAGGCCATAAACCGATAAATAGCTTGTCTATCTACGTCCGGGTCTGGCGATCAATACACAAGGAACGTCAGCAAGCCCCAAGCACGAGCTCCAACCCCCGCCGCAATGAAAAAGGCCTACAGCAAAAATGCTGTAGGCCTTTTTAAATTTGGTCGGAACGGAAGGATTTGAACCTTCGACCCCTTGCACCCCATGCAAGTGCGCTACCAGGCTGCGCTACGCCCCGAAAGAATTAAACTATAACCCCGTTCTTCCTTTCTTGCAAGTGTTTTTTAGATTTTTTCTTTCGATTTGAGATTATTGATAGTTAATCCCGGGACCAATCGAAAACTACACTTGTCTGAACAGGCGGCCTGATTTTCAAAGCTCGTTTTACCGAGCTAATCCGCATCAAAACCGTGAAGGCAGGAGTATACCTACTTGGGTAAAAAATGCAAAGCTATTGTGAACAGGCCCGCCCTTCTGATTGCATGACTCGCCATTGAGACAGGCTGGGGCCACCGGGATACAGCAGGCGTTCTGCCGGTAAACGCTCCCACGGCAAGTCGGTCGTGCGCATGGAAACTCCTCCCGGTGCTGCTCCGACAATGATGCGGTCACTGATGCAGCCAAAGTCCGCTCTGAAATGCACGGCGCTTTTCAGGACCAGTATCTTCATCTGCTCTGGCTCTATCCCAACAAAACGGAACATGCTTTGATCTGCCATCTGCGACTTGTAGGAGGCCAGAACGATACGCACGCCTTCTATGCGCAAACAGGCACTGGGCCCCAGGTTCATGGCACAGCCTGCGTAGTACGGGCCGGTGGCGCGGAACTGGCCATCGGATACGGACTCGATATAAAAGCGAGCATGCAAGGGCATATCGCCGGGGACACCGGATTTACCGCCCAGGGACAGTTCGATGGTTTTACCGGCACCTGCCTGGTGCACCAGAGCAGCGCTTTCCGGGTCCACGATCAAGCCTAAAGCGGCATCCGATACCTTGGCTTTCAGCAAGGCGCGCAAGAGGCCACAGGTATCGGAGCTGGCGCCGCCACCGGGGTTGTCGTGAGCATCGGCAATGATCACCGGGCCTTTACCAGGGTGACTCAGCGCCCATTGCACGGCTTCGTCCGGTTCATAAAGCTTGCCTTGGAAGCCTTGGGCTTTATCGAGCACCTCGTCCAGAAAGGCTGCCAAACGGCTATCGGCTTCTTCCTGTGTCTGGGCGTAGGCCCACAAGACCGCTCCGCATTCCGGCACGTCCGCGGCAGGAAAGCCCATGGCGAACGACACGCTCCCCTCGCCTTCTATTTCTTCCAGCGATGACAAGTGACGGTACAGGCTGGCCGCCGGTTCCATCTCGGTGCTTTGCCAGATCGCCGGGATCAGGAAAGGCAATCGATGCCAGGCCAATTCAGGGCGACGACCGCTTTGCAAACAGCGCATCAGCGCCTGGAAAGCACGCTCGCCCGTTTGCCCCATATCCACATGCGGGTAGGTTTTGTAAGCCACCAGCATATCGGCCTGCGCCAGCATGGTGTCGCTGACATTGGCATGCAAGTCCAGACTGGCGACCACAGGCACATCCGGTCCCACCATCTCGCGCACCAGAACCAGCAAATGCCCTTCCCCATCATCGCGATGCTCGGCCACCATGGCGCCATGTAAATCCAGATACACCGCATCCACAGGCAGAACTTGCTCCAGGCGGTACAGAATCTCCGCCACGATCGCCTCGTAAGTCATTGCCTCGACGGGCGCGGAGGGACTGGCGGCGGCCCACAGTAGCGGGACGCACTCGACCCCGGCTTGTGCGGCGGCGGCCATGAACCCGGCTGCCGGGATATTGGCCCCACGCAAGGCAGGCTCGATGGCCTCGGCCCGGCACATACCTGGCCAGCCGCCCCCATGCTCAAAGTCCGCCATTGTTGCCATGGCCGGGCCAAAGGTATTGGTCTCGTGCTGAAAACCCGCTACTGCAATACGCATCACTTGTCTCCGATTGCTCTTACGCTTGTCCCGCCAGTTGGATACACAGCTGTTCGTAAATGTCCTTGGCCCCCAGAACATCGTCGATCGCTACCGACTCATCAGCCGTATGTGCCTGTGCTTCCTCGCCCGGTCCCAGACCGATGGTGGGAATGCCACGTCGCCCGGCGGACTCGGAGCCATTGGTGCAAAACCACCAGGTATCCATTTCCACCACACGCCCGGCTTGCTGAACCGCTTGCACCATGGCTTGGGCCAACGGTGCCGACTCATCCAGCCGCCAGGCGGGCAAGTCCCGCTCCGGGCTGGCCTGCTGACCTGTATAGGTTTGTACCTGACTGTCCACCAGTTCCAGCGAAAAGCCCTCCACACCGGCACCCTGCAAGCATTGCTCCATTTCTTTCAGCACCGATTCGCTGCTTTCTCCGACCAAAGTACGGCGATCAAAACGCACCGTAACGGACGAAGGAATCAAGGAAATGGAAGGATGCGGGTCGGAAATAATGTCAGTAGGCACCAGCAAGGCTTGGCCCACTTGGGCATCCTTGGGCAAATCCAGCGTCTGCAAAGCAGAAATAGCCTTGGCAGCCGCCTGAATGGGATTCACCCCCAGATGAGGCAAGGCCGCATGGGCTGGACGGCCTTGCAAGCGCAACAGAATCTCCTGTCGCCCTTTCTGGCCCACCATGATGCGCAAACGCGATGGCTCACAAATCACCACAGCAGCCGGCGTGCATTGCTCCAGAGCGTGTGACAAGGCATAGCCTTCAATCACTTCCTCCATCACGCTGGCAGACACGGCAATACGCTGTTTCAAGGTTCCACTACGAGCCGCTGCCGCCGCGCCACACAGAGCGGCGGCCAAACCTGCTTTCATATCACTGGTGCCGCGCCCATACATGCGGCCATCCTTGATCTGCGCCCCAAAAGGCTCAACCGTCCAGGTTCCGGCGATAGGCACCACATCCATATGAGCATCAAACAGCAGGGCCAGCGGAGCCTGGGCCGGGCCGACAAAGCCCAGCACCGACCCCTTATCGTCCACGCTGATCTGGTCAAAGCCCAACTCCCGCATGACTTGTTGCACAAAGTCCGCCATGACCTGCTCTTGCCCGGACAGGCTGGGGATACGCACAAAGGCTTGCGTCAGGCTGACCACATCCCAGGCCAGGTCCATTTTTGTATGTTCGTTCAAGCCCATGGCACCACCGCTCCACGTTGCGAGCTGATCAGGCCATACGCTTCTGGCCGACGATGACGCTCAAAGTTGAAGGTCGTACTCTTGTAGGAATGGCACAGATCCAGATCGCAACGGGCAATCGCCAGCTCGTCCCCCTTGGTCGAGCAAGCCGCGACAATCTCCCCAGACGGCGCAATGATGGCACTGCCACCAATCATCTCGATGCCCTCTTCACTCCCCGCCTTGGCCACCCCTACCACCCAGGTGCCGTTCTGATAGGCCCCGGCCTGCATGACCAGATGGTTATGGAACATGGACAGATCGTCGTGCTCCGGCGCGGGCGGATTATGAACCGGCGTGTTGTAGCCCAGCATGACCATTTCCACGCCCTTCAAACCCATGACGCGGTAGGTTTCTGACCAGCGGCGGTCATTGCACAAGGCCATGCCCATCACGCCCCCAAAGGCCGACCACACGCCGAACTCGTGGCCGGGTTCAAAGTAGTATTTCTCCAGATGCTGGAAAGCACGCCAGGGCTCGTCCTGGCCGTGACCGGGCAAATGTACCTTGCGATACTTGCCCACAATCGTGCCGGTTTTATCAACCAGAATGGACACATTGAAGCGACGCTTCACCCCGTTTTCAATGACCAGCTCGGCATAGCCCAGGTAGAAACCAATCTGCAATTTGGCAGCAGCATCAAACAAGGGCTGGGTGTCCGGCCCTGGCATCTGGGTTTCATAAAAACAATCAAAATCGGAAATATCCTCGCTGAACCAGCGCGGGAAAAACGTGGTCAGTGCCAGCTCGGGAAACACCACCACATCAACATCCATTTTCTTGGCCTGATGCAAATGGGCCAGCAAGCGGTCAACCACCTGTTTTTTAGTTTCGTTGCGTGCGATAGGGCCCAACTGAGCCGCTGCTACATTGACAAACCTGGACATGAGATTTGAACTCCATCAACAATTAAGATCCGCCCTAGGCGGGATTCGATACGCCCTGCCACGTTCCAGCAGCAGGATTTAGCTCTGCACAATCAACACAGCCCCAACAGCCGTGTTGATCAGGCATAAGCACAAAAATTCTGAAAATCCCAATGCACACCGGGTGCGGATTCCACCAGTTCACGGGTGTAAGCCTGGCTAGGCTGGCTAATGACACGCCCTGGGTCTCCGGCCTCCACAATCCGACCCTTTTGCATCACCACGATGCGGTCAGAAATCTGCGCGGCAACACGCAAGTCATGGGTAATGAACAGGATGGCCACGCCGGTTTTGCGCTTGATATCGACCAGCAACTTAAGCACCTGCTCTTGCACCAGCACATCCAGCGCCGACACGGATTCGTCCGCAATCAGTACATCCGGCTCCATCACAATGGCGCGGGCCAGACAAAGCCGTTGCCGCTGACCACCCGAGAACTGATGCGGATAGCGCTCCAGCACATCGGCGTCCAGGCCCACAATGGACAAAACTTCGGTCACGCGCTCAATAGCGACTTTGGGATCGACGCCGATGTTGTGCATGCCTTCTGTCAAAGACTGGCCAATCGTCACACGAGGATTCAGCGAGCGATACGGATCCTGAAACACGATCTGCACTTTGCGCCGCTGCGCCAGGCTGCGGTCCTTGCAGGCGGCGGGCAAGGTTTCACCGTTCAAGGTGATTTGCCCCGAGCAGGCCTCGACCAGACCAATAATGCAGCGCGCCAAAGTGGATTTGCCCGAGCCGGACTCCCCCACGACACCCAGCACTTCATCACGACGTATATCCAGATTGATGTCGCTGAGCGCGTGCATCTTGCGCCCCTTGGAGAACCAGCAGTCCGAGCCATAGACCTTGCCCAAACCACGGGCGCTCAACGCGACCTCGTTTTGCACTTCCTCTTTTGCAGGCGGATGCACGTTGGGAACGGAAGCAATCAGGGAGCGGGTATAAGCTTCTTTAGGGTTGGACAAAATCTGCTGACACGTGCCCATCTCCACACTATCGCCACGCTTCATCACCAGAATCCGGTCGGCAATATCCGCCACCACTCCAAAGTCGTGCGTCACGAAAATCACCGAGGTGCCGCATTCGCTTTGCAGTTCCTTGATCAGACTCAGAATCTGCTTTTGCGTGGTCACATCCAGTGCCGTGGTGGGTTCATCCGCAATCAACAGACGTGGCTGCAGGATCAAGGCCATGGCAATCATGATGCGCTGACGCTGACCGCCGGACAGCTCATGCGGATAGGCCATGAAGAGCTTTTCCGGCTCCGGCAAACGCACGCGCTCCAGCATATTGATCACACGTTGGCGACGCTCCTGCCGGGAGCTGTTCTTCTCGTGGATACGGATCACTTCGTCGATCTGTTCACCCACCCGCTGCACCGGATTCAGGGCTGTCATGGGCTCCTGAAACACCATGGACATGGCCGAAGCCCGCAAGGACAGCAAATGCTCCTTGTTCATGGTCAGCAGATTCTCGCCCATCAGCTCGATACTGCCCTGGCTGACACGCAAGGTATCGGGCGGCAGCAAGCCCATGATGGCAAAGGAACTCAAGGACTTGCCCGAGCCGGATTCGCCCACAATACACAGGGTCTCGCCTGCATACACGTCGAAGCTGAGCTTGTTCACCAGTTGGCGGGGATTGGCCGCTTTGGTTTCAATGCACAAGTCCTTCACCGACAAAACACATTGGGGCTTGGTCGTAGAGGTATTCATTGTTATGTCTCCTGCCCTCGTCACTTACAGCCGTGTGACCAGCTTGGGATCCAGAGCATCGCGCAAGGCGTCGCCCAGGACGTTGATACTGAGAATGGTGATGGACAGCACAATGCCGGGGTACAGCACGATGCCGGGAATCAACTGAAAGTACAGGCGACCTTCAGCGATGATGTTGCCCCAGGAGGCCATCTCGGGAGGGATGCCCGCCCCCAGGAAACTCAAGATCGCTTCCAGCAGCACTGCCGAGGCAAACACATAAGTGCCCTGCACAATCAAGGGTGCGAAGGTGTTGGGGAACATATGGCGCGACAAGATCACGTAGGCCGAAGTCCCCACCGTCATGGCCGCTTCCACATACGGCTCGGAACGCACGCTAAGGATTACGCCCCGTACCAGCCGCGTCATGCGAGGAATCTCCGGGATGGCAATCGCGATCAGCACCGTAGTCAGGCTGGCACCGGACACCGACACCAGCGCAATGGCCAGCAAGATGCCGGGGATGGCCATCACACCATCCATCACTCGCATGATGACGGCGTCCAGACGGCGGAAGTAACCCGCCAGCGAACCCAGAATCACGCCAAAGAACACACTGATGGCCAGGACACCGAAACCCACCAAGAAGGACACTTGCGCCCCGTACACCACACGGGAATACAGGTCCCGTCCCAGTGCATCCGTCCCCAGCCAGAACTGCTCGGAAGGCGGTTGCAGACGCACGCTGGGGTCCAGTTGAGTGGGATCTTGCGTGCCCAGAAAGGGAGCAAAAATCGCCATGGCGGCCATCAGGATCAGGAACAGCAAGGCGGCACGGGCCGAATTGCTGGCGACCACTTTCTTCAATTTGTTGAGCTTTTGCATATTGTTCTACCTGTAAAAAGCGAGGGCTCAATAATCGATACGGGGATCGACCAGCATGTAGGAGATATCAATCAGCAGATTCACCCCTACATACACCAGCGAAAACAGCACGATCAGGCTCTGAATCACTGTAAAGTCGCGGGACAGCACCGCATCCAGCACCAAACGTCCCAGCCCCGGAATGTTGAAGACCGATTCCGTTACCACCACCCCGCCGATCAGCATGGTGATGCTGATGCCGATGATCGTCAGGATGGGAACCGCCGCATTGCCCAGGGCGTGACGTGTCAGAACACGACGCTCGTTAAGGCCCTTGGCACGGGCGGTGCGGATGTAGTCCTCGTTCAAGGTGTCGATCACACTGGTGCGCACAATGCGGGTAATCAGGGCGATGTACACCGTGCCCAGGGATACCGCAGGCAGAATCAAATGCCGCAAGTGCTCCCAAAGACCTTCACTCAGGGGCTTGTAGCCCTGTACCGGCAACCAGCGCAGCTCCAGCGAGAACAGCAGGATCAACAAATAAGCCACGATGAATACCGGCACGGAAAAGCCCGCCACCGACCCGGCCATCACAAAGCGATCCAGAGACTTGCCCCGATACCAGGCCGAGCACACCCCCAGCGGAATGGAAATAGCCAGGGTGTAGGCCAGAGTCAACAAGGTCAGCGAAACCGTCGGCCCCAAACGATCCAGCACCAGATCCTTGACCGGGCGGCTGGAGATCAGGGACGTGCCAAAGTCCCCTTGCACCATGCTGCCCAGCCACTGCACAAACTGCACCGGCACTGGCTGGTCCAGCCCCATCTGATGACGGATTTCCGCGATCTGTGCATCCGTCGCGTTATCCCCCGCCACCAGCACCGCGGCATCGCCATGTGTCATGCGCAGGACCACAAAGATCACCAGCGCCACAATCAGCAATACCGGGATAGTGGCCAGTACGCGCTTGAAAATAAGCCCAATCATCGCTTCTCCACATTCCAGAAGACCGGAACCGGGGTTTGCAGAAAGCCATTCAGGTTCTTGCGCACGGCACTAACCATCTTGAACTCACCCAGGGGGACGATCACACCTTCATCCATAATGTGTTTTTGCAGGTCCGTGGCCAAACGACCCAGTTCAGACTCGCCGCTGGCGCGGGCAAATTCCATGCGTGTCTTTTCAATGGCAGGAACATCCGGCCAGCCAAACCAGGCCTTGTCGCCGTTGGAGGCCACCGCCATGAAGCTCAGCGGATTGCTCACGTCCACCAGACCCGAATAGGTGGTGATGATGCTCCAGCCACCCTCTTGCACGGGACGCTTGGAGGTACGACGTGTCTGCACGGTTTGCCAGTCCATGGCTTCCACGTTGACGGTGAACCCGGCATTGCGCAGTTGCTGAGCAATCACCGGCACCACGGGCGAAGTCAGGAAGTCGGTGGGATGCAATAAGACCACGGGCTCGCCCTTGTAACCGGCCTGCTCCAGCAGTTTTTTCGCACCGGCGGCATCCCCCTTGAAGTAGGCCTCAGAACCAGCTTGTGACGGGAATACGCTGTGGCAGCCAAACACAGCACCACACGTTTCAAAGTATTCCGGGTTGCCGACCTGCGCCTGCATCAAGGGCTTCTGGTTCAGCGCCATCATGGCGGCCTGACGTACTTGCTTGTTATTGAATGGCGGCTGCAGGAAGTTAAAGCGCATCTCGGTCTGCGCGCCCCGCGCCGTGGAGGCATTCAGCACAATGTCCGACTCGTTTTGCAGCAGGGGCAAGAGGTCCAGCTGAACCTGATCGATCACATCAATCTCACCACTGCGCAATGCGTTCACCCCGGTCATGGCATCCGGCATGGCGACCCAACGCACACGGTCTACCTTGACCTGCTTGCCACCGGCCAGGCCACTGGCTGGCTCATTACGGGGTACGTAGTCCGGGTTTTTCTCGAACACGGCCTGCACACCTGGGCGGTATTCCTTCTCCACAAAGCGGAATGGTCCCGAACCCACGGTAGAAGTAATTGCCTGGCTGACCGGCGTGCGTGCCACCTCCTTGGGCATGACGAACAAAGGCAAGGAGCTGGGCTTGCCCATGGCGCGCAAGGCAATATCGGTCGGGAAGGAGAACTGCATCACAAAGGAGCGATCATCCACGACCTCCATCTTGGTCAGGAACTCCGTCATGATCTGGCCCATCTTGTCCAACTGAATCCAGCGCTTGATGGACTCGACCGCATCTTCAGCCGTGACGGGCGAGCCATCATGCCAGCGCAGGTTCTCACGCAAAGTCATGGTGTAGGTCTGGCCGTCCTCGGACACTTTCCAGCCTTCCAGCATCTGAGGTTTTACCTGTCCCTGCGCATCTTCTGCCAGCAAGGTGTCGTACACCATATAGCCGTAGTTGCGCACGATGTAGGAGGTGGTAATGACCGGGTCCAGGGAGCGCAAAGGCGCTTCCATCACGGCGGTCAGCGTGGTTTGAGCACTGACAGCCACGGGGGCAATAGCGGTGATGGCAAGGGCAGCCCAGACGGCGGCTAACGATTTGGCAGGACGCAAGCGGTCCTTAAGCAGGTTGCTCATGTTTTGTCTCTCCAGGTAGTTAAAAGCGGTCCGCCTTTGCTCTTGTGGCGGCGGTCCCGTCATCAGGGGTTTACTGCTTATTCACGGGCCAACTCCACCAAGGTCGATAGCAGAATCGAACATCCCGCTATCAAGTCTTTGTCGTGGGTAAACTCTGCCGGGTTGTGGCTCAGGCCACGCACACTAGGTACAAAAATCATTCCTGTGGGGCAGGCACGCGCCAGCATCTGCGCATCGTGTCCGGCACCGCTGGGCATGCGCTTGACCGAGCAGCCCAGATCCTTGGCGTGTTGCTCGACCTTGCTGATCAAACGTTCATCAAACTGCACCGGATCAAAGCGGGCCAGATGGCGATGCTTGATCTGCACACCCTCACGCTCGGCCGCTTGTCGGGCGAAATCCAGCACTTCCTGCTCGGCCTGATCCAGGCTGGCCTTGTCCACATTGCGCAAATCCACGGTAAACACGGCTTTGCTGGGGATCACATTGACCAGATTCGGAAACAGCTCGCAGCGCCCTACCGTGCCCAATTGCGGCGGGCCGTAGCGTTCCGTCAGCTGACGCACAAAGCAGCCAATCTGCTGAGCCACCACACCGGCATCGTGGCGCAGGTGCATGGGAGTGGTGCCTGCGTGGTTGGAGACGCCTTGCACCTCGAACTCCAGCCAGCAAATCCCTTGCACGCCCGTCACTGCACCAATATCAATGCTTTCATGCTCCAGAACCGGGCCCTGCTCAATATGCAGTTCCATATAGGCATGCACATCGGGTTGGCCGCAAGGCACGGAACCGGCGTAGCCAATACGCTCCAGGTTCTCGCGCACGGTGCTGCCATCAATGCCCACGGTGTCCAGCGCCTCTTGCAAGGACAAGCCACCTTGAAACACCAGACTGCCCATCATGTCCGGCGCAAAGCGCGCGCCCTCTTCATTAGTAAAGGCCACCACTTGCAAAGGACGATCCAGCTGCACATCGGCATCATTCAAGCTGGCCACCACTTCCAGTCCAGCCAGCACACCCAGATTGCCGTCGTAGCGTCCGCCGGTACGTACGGTATCAATGTGCGAACCCGTCATGACCGGCGCCACATCCAGACGGCCAGCACGTGTCCCGATAATGTTGCCGATCTGATCGATCTCCACACTCATGCCCAGATCACGCATCCAGCTGACCACCTGATCGCGGCCCGCCTTGTCCTCGTCCGTCAGGGCCAGGCGGCACACACCGCCCCCGTCGATCGCACCAATCTGCGCCAACTGCGCAATACGCTGCAGCAGGCGTTCGCCATTAATGGCTAAACAAGTGCTGGCTGGGCTGCTCATACCGGCTCCTGAGCCAGCACTTCTTTGGCGCTCATACCGACAATGCGCTGATACAGCTCTGCATCGGTATCGCCTTCGCTGGCAAAAAATAGGATTTGACTGTTTTCATCAATGCCCAAGGCCTGACGCCAGTCCGCTTGCTCGCACGCAGCCATGCAAGCGGCCACACCGGCCACAGCAGACTCACCCGCCACAATCGGCGCATCACCTTTATCGGCACGGGCCAGACGGCGCATGGTTTGCAAGGCGGCATCGTCTTCCAGCGTCATATAGGCATAGGTGCCGGGATCCAGAATTTCCCAGGCCAGCAAGGAGATTTCGCCGCAAGCCAGACCGGCCATCACCGTATTCAAATCACCGGTGACCGTGACGGGCTTACCTTGAACAGCACTTTGGAACAGGCAATCGGCCTTGTTGGGTTCCACCACAATCAAGCGAGGGCGCTGCGCACCCAGACGCTCCCACATATGGGCGCATACGGCCGCCGCCAAACCACCCACACCACCCTGAATAAAGACGTGAGTCACCGGCTTGCCCGAAGCAATCTGATCCAGCGCTTCCTGCACCATCACGGTGTAGCCCTGCATCACATCCTTGGGCACATCCATATAGCCCGGGTAGGACGTATCGGACACCACAAAATAGCCATGCTCTTTGGCATCTTCAGCAGCCTGGCGCACCGAATCATCGTAATTGCCGGGCACGCGCACTACCTTTGCCCCGTAAGAGGCAATGGCCTGCTCACGACCAGTACTGACATGCTCATGGATATAGATCACGCACTGACAACCGGCATTCTTCGCCCCCCAAGCCACCGAGCGGCCATGATTGCCATCGGTCGCGCAGGTCACGGTCAAACCAGCAATAAAGTCCTTGTAGGCAGGACTCTTCAGATCATCCAGCGTCAGGCTGGCATTGCCGGTATGAGCTTGCAACTGACGCAACAGCAAACGATTGACGGCATAAGCACCGCCCAAAGCCTTGAAGCTGCCCAAACCAAAACGACCGGCCTCATCCTTGTAATACACCCCACCCACCTTCATCTGCGCGGCCAGACCGGGCAAATGACGCAAAGGGGTAAGCGCGTAACCGGGCCACTGCACAATGCTGGCCTGAGCCTGCTCGAAGGCGGCTACCGACAAAATCGATTGCAAGGAGGCGTCATATTCCTGGCTGTCCTGAACGCAACGAGGGTTCAGATACAGTTGCACCGCGCCTTGCTCCCGAACGGCATGTTTGTTCATGTCTGCTCCACTTTTATGGGTTTAATTATTGGACTTCAAGTCCTGAAAACTGCGATGGATGGATTCAATCTTCTGCAACTTACGGGCAACCTGCGTCTCGGCCTGCAGAGCCACCCGGCTGACCAAGTAATTGATCAGGCTGAGCGTGCCGGTATGCGAGTCAAACAAGTACTCCCCGCGTGTTGCCACCGTGAATGCGATGTCTTGCGAACGCTGCAAGGAGCTTTCCAGGCCATCCGTCAAAAAAGCCATCTGTACCGACTCGCCCCGCAGATGCTCCACCAAGGAAGGCAGGAGCACCGAGCGACGACGAAAATCCATCACCAGGGCCAGATCCCCTGCTTCCACATCAGCCAGTTGTTCGGTCAGATGGGCCACCGTGCCCACCGCCAGATGCACATCCGGGCGCAACTGCTGCAGTAAAGAGTGGGCGTAGCACGCCAGGATCTGGCCGTTGCGGAAACCAAACACCCAGATGCGTCGTGCTTTCAGGGCGGCTTGGGTGAAGTTGTCCAGATGCTGTTCAGTAATGTTCTGGAAGGTGGTGGAAATGTTCTGTACGTCTGCATTGATAAACGGCGTCATATCGGCCTGAATACCGCTGCTGGACATGGAGTGCAGACGCTTGAAGGGAGCGCCGTCACCCATTTGCTCGCGGGCCGTGACCCGGAATTCGTTAAAGCCGTTAAAACCCAGACGCCGGAAAAAGCGCACCGCGGTAGCCGCCGATACACCTGCTTTCTCGGCCAGTTCCTGGGCGGAGTAAGTCGCCAGCTGCCCCATATGAGACAGGACCACATCGGCCAACCGCCGCTCCGCGCTGGGCAGGACATCGAGAATATCCAGGATCGAATCTTTGATGACCATGACACAACCTAAAATTGAAATTTGTTTTTCACATAATACTTAATAAAATTTTAATTTCAATTATGGACGCAATGATTTGGCTCCGTATTTACCCTTGGGGATAGAAAAAAAGGAAGAATCGGGCGGGCTATCCTTGGTCAAAAACGGCTTTAAATAAGGCCTTCACAGAGAAACAAGGGATAAACCCTTGCTTGAATAAATTTCTATATCCTGACGATGAAAGCATAAAACCCATGAAGAAATTTAAATTTCATCATGGGCTTTGGTAAGAGAAATTTCAGTACAAGCGCCGCCTGCAGAAGCCACAAAACACTTATTCAGTAGGCCTATTTTGCTGGCAGTAAAAACAAACAGCGCATGCCCCCCCAATTCCAGCCACTCATCGGCCTCTGCATCAACACAATCAGCAGCAACTGGCAGTGAGGCAATGCTTGGTCACAAAAGGCTAACGCTTAAGAGAGGCGTCTTCGACAATCCATGACACCAGATCCTGAAATGAAATGCCTCGGTGAGCCGCAATTTCCGGCAACAAGGACGTTGGCGTCATACCCGGCTGGGTATTGATTTCGAGCCAGATAAGCTCGCCCGTCGCAGGATCGTAACGAAAGTCCGATCTCGTCACGCCACGACAGCCAATAGCACGATGTGCCGTCTCTGAATAGCGCCGAATCTTTTCTTCGACATCCAAGGGTAGCACCGCTGGGCAGATATGTGTTGAACCCCCAGCCGCGTATTTGGCATTAAAGTCGTACCAGGCCCCACCCTCCACCACAATCTCTGTGATGCCAAGCGCCTCGCCGCCCATGACCGCACACGTCAATTCGCGACCGGCGACATACCGCTCGACCATCAAAGACGCTGTTTCGCTTTGTAGAACCGGCGGAGCATCACCTGCGCGGATAATCTGTACGCCACAAGACGATCCATCAGAAACAGGCTTCAGAACGTAAGGTGGCTGCATCACATGCGCCGCTATCGCCTCTGACGCGGTAACCTCTATTGCGTCCGCGACAGGAATGCCGTGAGCGGCAGCCACATGCTTGGCGTTCACTTTATGCATTGCCAACGCCGATGCCATGACGCCTGAATGCGTGTAGGGAATGCCAAGGCTTTCCAGAAGTCCTTGAACAATGCCATCTTCACCACCGGTTCCATGCAATGAATTGAACACGATGCTGGGGCGTACTTGCAGCAGCTTCTCGGCGACGTCGCCATTGACGTCCAACTGTGCCACACGATAACCAGCAGCAGAAAGGCCCTCGGCACATGCCTTACCAGATGCGATACTCACTGAACGTTCGGAGGAACTGCCCCCCATCAAAACTGCAACGACGGAATCCATTTTTTAACGTCCTAAGTGAATATTGGGCACTGAAAGACTGCGGATTTCACGCACAATCGAATGGACTTCCGTTGCATGCGCACCCTTGACTGTCACCTCGTCTCCCTGGCGTACATACGCAAGCAAATCTGAGAGGACTCCATTTATCGCTTCATAGGAGATGTGAGGTTTTTCCAAGCCTTGTAACTGAAGTGCTTTTCGGTACTCATCCCCAACAAAATATGCCATATCTATGTTGGAACCATTCAAAAATGAGAGCACCTCCATGTGACAATCGGTGCTGGCATCTCCCAGCTCAAGCATGTCGCCGAGCACGACAATCCGTCTGCCCACTGCTGGGCGTTCATTCAACGTTTTAAGCACCGCAATGACTGCCCCCGGCGCCGCATTGAAGGATTCATCAATAATACGAATAGTCCGTTTATCGGAGAGCGTGATATCGTGCGCCCTGCCTCGGCCGTCAAGAAGAGACCAGCCAGCCAGGCCAGAGATTGCTAACTTCCAGTCCTGATACAGATGAGAAGCCGCCGCAATTGCTCCAACCGCATTGACGGCAATATGCTCTCCAACGGCAGGGAACTTAATGTCAATTTCGGCACCAGCAACAGATATTCTCAGCGCGCCATTATGTGAATCGTAATGAAGCATGCGCCAGTCACTATCCTGGTGAGTTCCATAGCTGATGATCTTTGAGGTGAATTTTCTAGCCTCGTCATGGAATAGTTCATAGCAATCGCTGTCTCGGCAAATCACTGCAGCACCACCCGTTTTCAAGCCAGAGAATACGCCAGCCTTCTCCCGCGCAATGTCCTCAAGAGACTTGTAGGCCTTCCGGTGGGCATTTGACACGTTGGTGACTACGGCAACATCGGGTCGGCATATCTCGCTGCACTCTTTGACTCGACCTGCTGCTATTTCTGCAACGATATTCTTCGCATCGGCTGGCACGGTCATCATTGTTTCCAATGTCCCCAATAGAAGATTCCCGTTGTTGAATGTCATATGCGTTCTTCCAGCGTCAGGAACACCTTCGAGAACCTTTGCAATCAGTGAAGACGTGGTGCTTTTTCCTGCGCTTCCAGTTACACAGAAAACTTTTCCCGAGAACCTATCTCGGGCTACCCGAGCAACACGCCGCAAAGTCTGTGTGACATTTTTCACCTGCAAATGAGGAATTGCAGGCGATACAGGGTCGCTTCCGATCCCGATGGTAAGGCTGGCCGATCTTTGAAATTCCAATCTCTGGGAACGATCCACTCCATAGCCCACACCTTCGGCTATGACAGCAACAGAGTTCCGGCGCAAACGGTCGGGGTGATATGTCACGCCCCCAAAATCGCTACCAGTGGAAAAACCAATCAAATTGCCGCCACTGGCGGAGATAAACCCTTGCATATCAAGAAGGTTGACATCAACCAGGCCACTGGTTTGCCCAGATCGAACACGCGCAAAGACCTCCTTGTGCTTTTCTTTTTCGAAACCATAGTGAGCCACTAGTGATTCGTGCCGCCCTTGACCTTTCAAAGCCAGCCAAACTCGGTGAGATCCTCCGAGATTCAGGTCTTCGCCTAGCATGGATCGGACACAGTCTTGTGTCTCCTGAGACCCATTTTTCAGCTGAAACGCAAAATATTTCACAATGTCGCGCAGGCAGGTGAACTGATCAATATCGTCCAGCCCTCGCACATTGCGCAGATTGGTATTACTCAGCCCCATTTTCACAAGAGATGCATTGATATGCTTCACAGCAGAAGGGCTACCGCCATGCAAGATACTTGCAAGAACCACAGCTGCACTTCTACGGCTGCCTCCTGGAATCTGATCACTGATCATTGACACCGTCTGGCTGCCATCATAGGGAATATCCGATAGGTTCAGCCGGTTCAAGCGACCACTATCACGATAAACTTCCTGGCCACGACCGGACATCATGGCTTCTAGCTTCAGAATGAACTGAACAAACGCTCCAGGCTGGATGCGGTATAAATCATTCTTGGAACGCCGCGCTTCTCCATCCCACACGCGCTCAATATAATATCCTGGCATTTTTAAAATCCTTAATCTCTGCACGGCTCTTTGCAGTTAATGCGGTCACCTATCCGGTGGCGTGCCAAAAGAGTGGCGAAGCCATCACTATTTCAAATTTGAAAGGTGTCTGAAAACCTTATCCATCCCGACTGAATTTGATGCCTTTAGCAAAATTGAATCGCCGGATTTCAGCTTTCCTGCAAGATCAGGAATCAGGTCTGCAACGCTCTTGTAATGCGTATTTAAAGTGGCGTTTCCATGGGCGTTAAGTTCATCCTGTAGCTCTGCCATCAAACTGCCGCATAGAAAGATTGCATCAGGCTTTATTTCCTGGATATGTGGCGTCAGTTCCCGGTGATAACGCGCAGCGTCCGCCCCCAGTTCAGCCATATCGCCAAGGATGAGGATGCGACGCCCCTCGACTCTCATGTTGCCGAATGTTGAAATGGCAGCCTTCATCGAAACGGGATTCGCGTTGTAGGTCTCATCCACAACCGTAAGATTTCGACCTTTAAATTCGACTTTAGATATTGCACCACGGCCTGGCGCTGGCTGAAATTCCGCCAAGCCTTGAAGGAACGGCTTCAAATCACCGCCAAGCAGGATGCGCACACCAATCGCCGCGAGACTATTCATCGCCATATGCAAACCAGGCGCTGAGATTTGATAAGTAATTTCCCGCCCATCCGGCAACACAGCATCAATATGACCTGTGGTCTGATCATAATGCAGAAGGCGAATATCAGCATCTTCTGACTGACCAAAGGTCATCACTTTTATTCCGCGCCGCGCTGCTTTATTACGAATATATTCATAAAAATCGATCTCCTTGTTAAGCAACAAAACACCGCTATCAGAAAGGCCTTCTATAACGTTTGTCTTTCTCCTTGCAACATCTTCTACACTCTCACCTGATCGTCGCAGATGAGAAGGAGAAATACTGGTGATGATCGCGATATCCGGTTGAACCATTTTGAGGTTCTGAAATCCTGGCGCATTTATGGAGCTGGAATCCGTTTCCAGAACCACGACATCCGTAGATGGCAACGTATTCGCCAGTGAGTGGAGTATCCCCACGCGCGAGTTGTAATTCCACTGAGAGTTACCAACTACTTGTCGATCAACGCTCAGCGCTTGAGTCAGCATGAGGCACTGTGAGGTTTTGCCTGCGCTTCCCGTGGTAACAACAACGCTCCCCTTCATGCGCCGCCTGGCAAAACCACCCAGTTGTATCAGCGCATGAAGGGGATCCGGAACCAGCAGCAACGGCAGGTCAGGTGCCAGCCCAGGGATAGCACGTGCGACAATCGCACCTGCGATTTTATGTTGCAGCCCCGCCAAACGATCATGCGTATCCCAGTCAGGACGAGCGGTCATATCCTGCAACTCATGACGCATCGCCATACGCTTGCTGACTGCGACCAGCAGGCGTGGCCGTTTCATGTTCCATGATTCAAGTTGGCCAAATTTTTGCGTTACAGAGGAGACGAACCATCCTTCAGGTGGCTTAACGAGCCAACGTCCGCCCGTGATTTGTTCGAGCTGCTCTGCCGTCCAAAGGATCTCCGGTGTAGGGCTGATCGTGTCAAGCGCGGGCACATCATATTGAGCAGGGTATGCACGAAGCACAGCAAAACCTGCTTTTGGCGATAATTCGAACCGCACCTGGTGTGGCAATTGGATGCGTTCCGTTTTCCCGAGATAGCTCACCAGCCCCAGCGAAAGTGTCAACGTCTCATCAAGCCAATTGCGAACGGCGGAGGGCCGCAATGTGTAGAAATCACGATAGATCTGGCCCGGCTCCCAACGGCTGACAGGCCACATCCAATCACAAGGATCATGCGAGCACCCAAGCCCCCAGGCCCCGACCGGTCCGGGCTTGGCTGGCTCTGCACGAAAGTCGATGCGCCAGTCGCAATCGACGGCATCAGGGACACGCCACCAGGATTCCACAGAGATCAGCCCGATGCGATTCAGATGTTCAGGTGAAACGCGCAGGCCCAAAAGCTCCATCGGTCCGATGCGTAACGGCTCTGCCAGACGGGCATCCGCCGGCACCTCGTCGGCCAACCATTCTGGGCGCGCTTTGCGAAGCGCCGAAATTGGTCCTGCAGTCGGCAATGTAGGGGCCGGACGAGCGGGGAGACGCGCGCGCCTGGGAGGAGAAAGCTTTACATAAGCCTCTCCCTCTCTTGTGCTTTCACACTTTGTGCCTAGCGCAAGGCATTTCTTTGAAAACTTGCTCAGCGCCTCGGCCGCCGCCTCTGGCGCCAACGGCAATGTACGGCAAAATCCTACCTCGAGCGGCAAGAAGCGCACTCCCGTCACGCCTCGATGGTCCATTTCCAGCGTAAAAATGCCACTGTCCTTGTCGGGTCGCGTCAGCGCATCAAAGAGTAAATCCCCGGCATCATGTAGGATCGGACGATTCTTATAGATCTCGATGCCCTGCAACAGATGCGCCGACGCGCCAAGCACCGCATCTGCGCCAGCGTCAATCAGGGCATGTCCACCTGCAATCTCGGCGGTGTCGGGCTGATGGAGGTTGTTCGCGCCCCAATGCATCGCAACCAGGACAATGTCGGCCCTTTTCCGGGCCTCGATAATCAGCGGAGCCATGATTTCCGCCCACTCCTGTGGTCGCTTCGGGTCGAGCCATGCGGTGCCGGGCGTATCCTCGCCCGCCGCAAAACTTTTCTGTGTCGCATCCAGCGCGAAAAAAGCGACATCCAGCCCCCCTGCGCGACGGAAAACGGGTCGAAACGCTTCTTCCCGTGTGCGCCCCGACCCTGCGTGACCAATACCGGCAGCATCAAGCCACTCACCTTGCTCTACCAATGCGTCAGGGCCGTAATCACCGCTGTGATTGTTGGCTGTCGCTACGATATCGACGCCGCCGCAAATCAACGTGTCGATCATCTCGGGGCGAGCGCGGAAATAGTAAGAAGCTCTCTCTCCCTTATCGACACATTCCATGCCGCTGGTAGCGACAACACATTCAAGATTCACAATCCCAAGATCAGCCTCTACCAAAGGTTTAATTCGGGAAAGAGCATTCCGAGCATTGGCGGTCCCAAAACGGTAATGAAACCGCCGGCCGATGTTCACATCCCCTCCCCAGGCAATCGTAATGGTCCGGTCAGATTGTTTGTGGTCACTCATTCGCGCTTTTTTCACTCACCCTCCTCCTGCGCTAGGGGCCGAGTTGGCCCATGCGCGTAAGCACCACTCGCCTGTTCGCGAGCATCACCAACTAGCAGTCCACAGCGCTCAACCGCATTTACAAGCGGCAGGAGCAGATCGAGCATCGCACTGAAAGCGCCCGTCTCGCTGCGATCTGTGAAGCTGGCCACGACTGCGACCAGCAGAACATCTTCAACCAGGCAATCTGCCAACACAGGGCGCACTTGCGCTGCCGCATCAAGACATTGCCGCAAATCGTGCTCCGGGCGCTCACCCCAGGGCCAGTCAAATCCAAGAGGCTCCCATTTCCAGTGAGTCCAATTGCAGATCAACCGCCTCCCATTAGCACCGCGTGCCATACGGCGCGCTGCCATCTTCGGCAGCACGATCTGCGAGGGCCGATGCCGCAACCATTCCGTCAACTGCGGCCAGGCAGCCTCCAACCTGGCACAATCAGCAACCTCGCTGGCTGTTCTCGCCATCCCCGAAAACATCGGCCAGTTAATCGTAGTGGCCCTCTCAGGAAGACGGGATCGGGATCTCAGATAGCGCAGGGCAAGATCGTCAGGAATCTCACATCCCAGAATTTGCCCACGCAACGCCAGTGTGTCGTTGCGATCCGTCATTGGAGGAGCCCACTCACACTTTCCCCAACAGCGAAATATCAGTGCGAGATTACCCTCGACATCGCGCTTTCCAAGTAGGGTCGGGGTTGGCCAGTCCTCTGTGCCATGCGTCAGAAGTTCAGCCTCATGATGTCCCATCCCGACCACCGATCGATGGAATAGGCGGATCATCAGGCTATGTTCATAACCGGGGTTCGTAGAATGCGCGATGAGATAGGCAACCCTACCCTGCTCCGTCCATTGCGTTGCCGCCCAGTCAAGTGACAGGTGTTCAGGGCTCATTTCTGCCAGTAAAGACGGCAGCCAGGTATCCCGACGAGCCTCGGTCAGCAATTCGGTCAGCCCGACCTCCTGATGGCTCTGAGTCATGAACGGACGGTCCGCCACAAACAAAGCCTCGACACGCTCTCGACGACGCCATAAAACACCGAGCGTGGACGCAGACATCATCAAGAAAATCAAAGTCTGGCGGGCCAGTAGCAGAGTAAAGAATACTGTCCCGAAGGACGGCAGAGTGCCACGCCAAGCATCATGGATGACCCAGCCGACCAGACAAATGAAACCTGCACCCCACCAGGCCTTGCCACGCAGTTCAGACGAAATCCCCTGCGGCAACGCTGGCGGCAAAATGGCCACCACTACGGCTCCCAGAATGGCATAGCCAATCAGAATAATGAGTAGGGTTGGATAGCCGATCGCGATCAGAACCACGGCGATGATGCTGTAGGCGAGCATGGCAAACAGTCTGAGTATCCGCCGATAATCGCTGGCAGCGCTGCTACGCAGGGACTCGGACAAGCCAAGCTTGCTATGCCGATCAAGAATGGTCGCCGAGGCTCGTTGACACATCTTTGCCCCTAGCGCCTCAGCGGCCAGATGCACACCAAAGCAAATCAAAACCAGCGCCATGAGAATTCCCACGACGGTGCCCGAAGCGAGCTGGCCGAACATCATTTCAAGTCGCAGCGAACTCTGGCCCAGGCTAAGCGTGGCGAGAATATTCCACGGCAAAAGCAGCGCGAGCAGCAGGGTAAGTTTTGACAGGATGAAAAGCAGGATGTAAACCGGCAAAGGCCAGGCCAGCTCAGCCTGTACGACCCGCCCCATTCGAAACAGCCATTGCAGAACAGAAGGCGGCCATACCGCCAACATCTGACTCTTCGCCCTTTGGGTCAACGCCGCAATCACGGAGCGACCTCTCGTGCACACTCTGCCGCCGCGCGCGGCCCAGCCTTGCCTGTCAGATTGTGATAAGCCGGAGCGCTGGCACCTGCCTCACGCAACTCCGCCCGGTGTCCCCAAAACCGTAGCCCCTGATAGAAGCGCTTCTGCAGATAGAAAGGCGTCACCCTGTCATGTGAGTTGCCCAATATGATAATGAGGCGCGCTTGATCCGCCACCACCCCGTCCAGATGATCCAGCGGGTCATAGGGAGTGGGCAGTCCGGTCGTATCCACCCCTGGGCGTGACAATCTACCGGCGCTCTCGCGCAAGACTTCAGCGCGTTCCAGCAAACCGAAAGCCCCTGAAGTCAGCACCGCGCATCCAATATCATCGCGCCCCAGCGTCAGCAACGCAGCACCTGCCGTTGCCCCTCCACTATGGCCCAACAGCACGAAGCGCCCTATCCGATGATCGGCCCGGATACTATCCAACGCACCGTCAATCGCGAGAAATTCTTCGATCTGTCGCCGACGGCGGTGATCTCCACTAGCACCGTACGTCCCCGGGCGCGAGAGCACAACAACCGGAAAACCCATCTCCTCAGAGAGCGAGCGCGCCAGCGCAGTCTGGGCGCTGGCGGTATTCTGTGGAATATCCTTCGGATCGCGCTTTAGCCAAGTATCACGATCACCTCTCAAGACGACAATCACCACTGGCGCATTGTCGATCTCTCCCCCGACGAAATAGCGCAGGCATTCGACACCACCCGCATATTCCGTCCAGACTCCACCTTCAGATAAGCTGCAAAGATCTTTTGAAGGCTGCCCGCCCCAGGACAAAGCCTGCTCTGCCCAGGCGTGGGCCGCTGAAACCAATAAAAGGGCAATGGAAATGATCAGGCGTTTCATGGTCAGACAGCGTCTCCTGAAGCCCTATCCTCCAACAAACCCGCATAAGCAACCAGCCCCGAAAGATAGTGCTCGACGTCATCAATCCGAACCCTGAACGCATGGTGACGGATGAAAAAAGAACCAAGAATCTGGTCTGGATGGCGGAAGAACATCGCATACTCAGGCCAGAAGTGCCCGTTCAGCAGATAAGCGGCACGGAAATGCAGCGCCTGATCAAACCGCGCCTCATCCAGCCCGACCAGAAGCTCCGCGCCCTTGGGCATCGCCTTCAGACGGTCGAGCATCTTACGCCCGGCCATCATCAATTCAAGCAATGTCGGAAACGTCGTAATCCTTTGTAGAACAAAGTCCAGATAACCCTCAAAATTCTGGATCCCGAAACGGAAGTAGCGTAACTCGGGACGGTAGAGCGTCAACTCGTTAGTGCAATAGCTGAGCCAGTGGTCATGATGTTTCCAGTAGTCTTTTTCGATAAAGTGGCCAAATGCCCTCTCCACCGCACCGATCCACCGGTCGTCTTTTGTCAGGCTGTAAAGCCGCATCAGGGCGAAGGCGGCCTCACCCTCGTAATAGACAATGCGAAACTTCTCTTTCACCTCAAGGCCGGGCCATGTCAGTACATGTGTGAAGGAGCCGTCCTGCGCCTGCATATGCAAGATCCCCAGAGCCAGCTTTTCCATCAACGCAGCAAAGCGGTCCGAGCCAAGCACAGCACTGTATTTCGTCATTGCCAGGATGGCGGTGGCGTTAGCTCCCAGCTTGATCTCATTGCCGGTATCGACCACAAAAGCCTTGTCGTCGCAGTCTCGGATGAACTGGGTGGTCAGATAATCAAGAGCGCGTTCAATCGCCGCAAGCAACTTTGGCTGCCGCGTCTTTTCCCAGGCCTCCAGCATCGAATAGGTCGTGCTGGCATGGCGCAAAGCGTTGTAGGCTGGGATTTGGCGATTAAAACAAGGATGGTAACCATAGACGAAGCGACCCTCCTTATCGACCTGACGCGCCAGAAAATCTGACGAATTCCTGATGATATCGGTCAGGGTTTCATCATCAAGCGGTTCGATCTTGCGACGACCTGCATTGCGACCATTGCCATAGAGTTCATGAACAATCCCATCTTCCTCGCAGAACAGACCCGCAGTATCCAGAACATGGACTTCACCATCCCCGCGGAAATCAACGGTGGTACCCATACCGTATTTCTGCTGTGCAGCTAGCTCAAAGTTTTTTTCGTTCAAAACACAATGGCTAACCTGATTGCCGCCATAGAGCATGGCCTGAGCATTTATCTCCATCTCCAGGAAAAGCCGGCTAAAACCACGATCCAGCGCAATCCCCTTACGGCAATAGTTCCGCTTCACCTCACGCAGGCGCCGACGCAACAGATCCCAAGTCCATGTTTCAGCTTTTTCGACCCAATCAACGCGCAGAAAGCGTCCGCGCAGCTTTCGCCGCGCCATGACCTTTTTCAACGCCGCTGTTGCAAAGTCCCAGGCAACATCCAGATCCGCACCGCTTCCCTGCGCCATAACGGCCCTAGCTGTACCGTCAGACACTGCAAAAACCAGTGTGACAGCCGGAAATGGCGCCTCAAGTACGCTGACCTTCCCCTCCAGCGCCGCTTTCAGGCTTGCCAATCGAGTTTCAAAAGCGATCAGCTCCGTGCCTGTTGCCACGTTGCCCGGCACATCAATCTCATATGTCATCATTATTAGAACTCATCCGTGATCAGCGAAAATCGCAGCGATGGAATGGCGGGAAAATGCCAGCCGCACTCTGCTGCCGAGTAACGGTTAAAGGCAAACTTCTATTCCAGGCTTTCTTCACATCAACGCTCCCGCATGGCTTCCTGCGCCCGGTTAATCGGCTTCATCAAATACTCAAACACCGTTTTTTCGCCGGTTTTAATATCTACCGTGGCAATCATCCCCGGCACAATGGGATAGCGCATTCCCGTTTCCTCATTGATCAAGGCATCCTCACTCGTACGGATAAAAGCTCGGTAATAAAAAACCTCCGGCTTGATTTCGTCCTGAATCGTGTCGGGCGAAACAGTCACCACCTCGCCATTCAGGGCGCCATAAATGGAGTAGTCATAGGCGGTGACCTTGACCTTGGCTTCCAGACCTGGACGGATAAAGGCAATGTCGCGTGGCGAAATGCGGGCTTCCACCAGCAACTGATCTTCCATGGGCACAATCACCATCAGACGACCATTAGGCGGGATCACGCCGCCTTGCGTGGTGACCTCAATGTCTTTGACTACACCGCGTACGGGTGATCGCAAAGTCAGGCGGGACAGCGAGTCCGAACGTCCACGAATAACCTCTTCCAAAGAATCTGCCTCGGCCTTGGCGCGGGCCAACTCCTCGCGAGCCTTCACCATGTATTCAGCTTGCCGCTCGGTAATCTTCAAACGGATTTCCGACACTTGGCGCTGCAGTTTGAGTACGTCCACATGGCTGGCTGCCCCGGCTTTGGCAAGCGACTGGGTCAGGCGCAACTCTTCGCTGACAATACCCAAGGACTGCCTCAGGCCTGATATGGACTCATTCAAGCCAGCCTGACGCGTGTTGTACAAACGCGTTTCGGCCTGAATCAACGAGGGGAACTCGTTCAAGGACTCCGGGAAGCTCAACTTGGTGCCGTTCACTTCGGCTTCCAGCCGTGCCACGCTGGCTACTGCCGCCCTGTGTTTGGCCGCGCTTTCACCGACGTTCGCTTCTGTTTTAGTCAGATCCAGCTGAGCCAGAATTTGCTGCGGCTCCACAATGTCGCCCTCGCGCACATAGAGATGGGAAATAATCCCGCCCTCCAGGGACTGAATAACCTGCTCACGCGAGTTGGGAATGATCTTGCCGGTTCCCGAGGAAACCTCTGTCAACTCCGCAAAGTAAGCCCAGGCAATCAGCACCACCAGGAGCAAACCAAAGAACCAGATAATGCGGTTAGAGCGCACAATCTGCGCTTCGCTTACATCGTCCTGATATTGGTGCTGGTCCCGATTGGGATCAAAAAGCAACACCGCGTCCAGACTTTGATCCGACTTATCCGGGCTCTTGGTCTTGTTTGAGTTCTTAGTTGTCATTGGCGGGCTCCTGCTTTTTCTTTGCGCCTTGAGCCAGCTTGTCCAGAACGACTTGTTTCTTGTCATCCATCACGATCCTGCCGTTGCTGACCACCAGAATCCGGTCCACTAGTTCCAGCATGCGCAGCTTGTGCGTAGCCATAACCAGAGTCTTGTCTTGTGCCCAATGGTGAAGATGGCGAATGAAGTGCCGTTCGCTGGCATCATCCATGGCTGAAGTAGGTTCGTCCAACAACACCACATCCGGATTGGCCAGAATCAGGCGTGACAAAAGCAAAGCCTGCCGCTGCCCGCCCGACAAACCTTTCCCACCCTCGGTCAAGACATGATCCAGGCCGGTGGGCAGACGTTGAATGAACTCGATCGCACCTGTCATGGTCAGGGCTTTCAGAATGTCCTGATCGCTGGCCAGCGGTGCACCCAAGGTAATGTTGTCGCGTATGGTTCCGTAGAACAACGATGCGCTCTGACTGAGCAAGCCCGTATCACGACGTAAATCTGCCGTATCGATATGCGCCAGACTGACGCCCTCTATCGTGGCGGTGCCTTCAGACGGAATCAGCAAACCTGACAGCACTTGCAGCAAGGTCGATTTCCCCGCCCCGTTGCGCCCCAAAATACCGATTTTTTCACCGGCATGAATCTGCAGATCTTTAATGGACAAGGCCGGCGTGGGATTGTCGGAGCGGTAGCTGACCTGGCAATCCTTGAACACATAGTTGCCACGAACATTGGCAACATGAATGCGTCCTTCTTCTGCGCTGTCATCATCAGTAGGCAAGGCCATTAATTTGTCGATCGCCCCAATGGCTACTTTGGTCTGCTGCCAGCGCGATAGAACCGCTGTCAACTTGGCCATCGGAGCCAACATACGCGTGCCCAAAATAGAAGCGGCAATGACAGAGCCTGTGCTGAGTTCACCGTCAATGACCTTGAAGGCGCCAAACATCACGATCAAAGCAAACACCGAACCTTGCACAGTGCTGGTCCAACTGCTCAGCCAGCTGTTTAACGAACGCAGCTTCAAGGCTACATCCGCGCTGGCAGCGTTGAAGTTATTCCACTGATTCTGAAAGCGCAGCTCCGACTGCGTGGTTTTGATGTCCTCGTAGCCTTGTACCGCTTCCACCAAAATGGCATTGCGCAAGCTGGCCTCGCGAGCGGACTGGCTGGCGTACTGTCGCAAACGTGGCTGGGCCAGCAGGCTGGGAGTAATCATCAAGACCACGGCGATCAAAGGCACCCACACCAGGCTGCCGGCCAGATACCAGAACACGACGCAGAACAACACAAAGAACGGAATATCCACCAAGGACGTTATCGTGGCTGAAGTCAGCATTTCACGGATGCTGTCCAGCTCTCGAACCTGGGCAATCAGACTCCCCGTGGACTGTGGCCTGTCACTATTGCGAATGCGTAACACCCGGCCATAGACCCGGTCGGATACTCGTAAATCAGCTCGCTTGCCCAGCATGTTAATAACCTTGCTGCGGGCAATTCTGAAGATGAAAGCGAAGACCAGGGCCACCATCACCCCGCTGAACAGCACATACAAGGTGGGATAGGACTCGGCCGGAATCACCCGGTCATAGACCTGCCGGGTAAATAAAATCCCCGACAAACCCAACACATTGATCAGAAAAGACGCCACAAACAAATGAGAATACGGGCGCCACTCACTAAAGACAATTTGCTTGAGCCAATGCTTTTCAAAAGGTTTGACGTAGTCATCCACGCGGGCATCGGCCACGGCATGAATGGGCCGCATCACAAACGCCGCCCGGACATTGCTCAGCAGATCCTCAACCGCCACTTCGCTAAGCAAACCTTCATCGCCGCTATAACGGATACCCAGCAAACCGCCTTCATTGATCTGTTCAACCACCCCGACCTGGCCATTCTCCAGCTGTACCAGCAAAGGCAGGCGCCAGATATTCAAGTCCCCCTCGCTTAAGGTAACCGGCTTTACATAGAGGCCGGCTTCTTTTGCCAGACGGCGCAGGACGTAAGCAATGTCTTTTCCTTTCAACCAGTTGGCCGTCAATTCCAGATTCTGGGGCGAGACATCCAGGCGGTAATGTCTGGCAATGGACAAAACAGCCTCAATCCAGGGTTTGTACAAATCCTGGGGCCTGGCCTCGGGGGCTGCGTCAACAGATACGGCTTCCTGCAATGGCATGCATTCATCCTTGTGAAATACAACGATCAAACGTCTTGTCATTGACCTGCCTACAGGGCAGTGACAAGAGGTCTGCAAATAGGCAATCGCTACAAAGGCAGCGCAGACAGAAAAGCACTGGGCTTTACAGCCCAGTGCTCCCGGAGATGAATTAGCCTACAAGGCTGTGCTCATCCAACTCGTCAATGACGGGGTCAACTTCGACTTCCGGTACCAGCACGTCTTCTTCGCTGATGCCTTCAAACGAGGTTGGCTCGCCAGCGGCTTGGCCAGACTGCTCCTGTTCATCCTCCAATGCGCCCAGATCAACGTCCGTTTCCTCGGTACCCTGAAGCTCAATGCTCTCTTCAAGAACCGCAGGCTCTTCTGTTGTCTCTGACGTATGGTCTTCAACGTTGTCCAAGGACAAAGCGGATTCATCTGCCCCCGCCTCGTCAAAGTCAGCGCTGAAGGCGGACGCTTCAGGAACATAAGGACCGTCACCGTGCTCAACACCCACCGTCAGGGTGGCATCAGCCGTAGTGCCGTTTGGATGCTCCAGACGGTACTCAAAGACATCCTCATTACCAGTCTCTTCCAGACCAGGTTTAGGCTGGTAGGAGTAGCTGCCGTTGGTGTTGATCGTCAGCGTGCCATGCTGACCTTCCACCGTGGTTTCATTGATAACTTCCACAAAGTTGCCGTTGGCATCCTTGATCAGGAACTTGGTGTAGGTCGAGGCCAGATGATCGTCAGCCAGAACATTACCGCTCGCGCCGTGAATGTTCTTGATGACATATTCATCCAGATGCGTGACCGACTGAGTCTCGTAACCCAACTCCAGCTTGCCGCCCGTGCCTGTACCACTACGCTGATACGTTGCCGTAACGGTGTAGTTTCCAGCCTCAAGCCCTTGCAGCATTTCCTGAACACTCAGGTTGCTGAGCAGACCGCCCGACCCGGTGTACGTCTTGGAATATCCACCAGGACCGGTCACCGTCACCGTCAAGCTATCGGTAACGAGAAGCTCGTCGGGTGAAGAGGCCGTGATCTTGACGTTAGCCTTGCTGTTTGGATCAACCGTAAAGCTGACCGATGTGGTCTTGGTAACCGCTCCATCAAAAACTCCGCCAATATTTTGGCTAGGAGCTTTCTGGCTAGGTCCACCTTGGGTCACACGGTAGTCACTGTCGATAACAGCTTCGCCCGTGTTGCTGTTGGCAACCAAGTCAACTTCAGCTGGCTGGGACGGATCTTCGGGCCAGATCAGGCCTTGGCCATCACTGTCGATACGGACGTGGATCTTGGCGGTGCTGATGGAACCATCAGCGGCCTTGATCGTGTACTCGAAGGTTTCCACCTGGCCAATACCGGAGCCATCGGTGTTGTTTGGCGTGTAAGTAAACTCGCCATCTGCACCAATAGTCAGCGTGCCGTATTCACCTTCAAACGTCGTTGTACCGTTGGCACCTACTTGCTCCCCATTGATATGGGTCACTTTGGCGCCTTCGCCAGCAGCGTCGTTATCGAGCACATTGCCGCTTACAGCGGTAACATCAAAACCGCCAATTTCAGTATGGTCAAACAGATCCACATCTGCATTAACGGTCAGAAGCGTACCAATGCCCACTCCACTGGCACCACCCATCACGCGATATTCCCCAGCAGGCAAATCTTCCAGCGTAATACCGGCCTTGCTTCCACCTAGTCCAATCAAATCAATGATGCCATTGTTGCCAATGCTATTGACTGGAACCCAGTTGCCGTGCTCATCCTTGACTTCAATCTTGGCCTGAGCACCGGAGAACAAGCCCACCAAAGAACCGGCACTGACAGTAATGGATGCATTACCGCTGTGATTCTCGTCAATGGTGAAACTTACGCGTGGATACTGATTGAAAATCGCTTGCCCAATGCCACCCAGATCAACCAGGATCAATGCCGTATCTGTCTCATGCAAGGAACCATCAGAAGCAGGCAAGATGCTGACGTTCGCCGTGAAGTAATCGTCTGAGACATCAGCGTCGGCATCGGCGTCTGCGTCTGCGTCAGCATCGGCATCGGCGTCGGCATCAGCATCCGCGTCGGCATCGGCGTCGGCGTCAGCGTCTGCATCCGCGTCTGCGTCGGCATCTGCATCGGCGTCTGCATCAGCATCCGCGTCAGCATCGGCATCGGCATCGGCGTCAGCATCAGCATCAGCATCCGCATCGGCGTCAGCATCCGCGTCAGCATCAGCATCGGCGTCGGCATCCGCGTCGGCATCGGCATCGGCGTCAGCATCAGCGTCAGCGTCGGCATCGGCATCGGCGTCAGCGTCAGCATCCGCATCGGCGTCGGCATCAGCATCGGCGTCGGCATCCGCGTCGGCGT
>JAALOO010000639.1_pt1 | contig 29785 bp, 12 predicted proteins | sample 7257641 | NCBI WGS metagenome assembly JAALOO01 (sample SAMN14085613, study PRJNA598686) | mite metagenome | biome: ENVO:01001000; feature: ENVO:01001002; material: ENVO:01001226; isolation source: single female mite from University of Michigan culture on fish food culture... ...
GAGAGAGAGAGAGAGAGAGAGAGAGAGAGAGAGAGAGAGAGAGAGAGCAACTGAGGAAAAGAAAGCGAGCGAGGGAGCTCAAGAATGAGCGCCAAAAGCAAGAGTGCACGGCGACGGTAGCCGCAGCGGCGGCAGCAGCAGCAGCGGCAGCAACAGCAGCGGAAGGATGAACAGATCGAACTAGCTGGCTACACTGGCGAGAACTGCCGAGAGAAGATGAAGACGAAGAAGAAGAAGAAGAAGAAGCAGATTGAAGAGTGAGAGTGTGCCCTCGTGTGCTGCTGGTGGTGGCAGCGACGGTGCACTGTCCCGCTCACTGAATGTCTGTTCGACTGCTCAATGCTCGTCTGCTAAGTCTCTGTGTGTGTGTCGTTGGGTGTGCAAGAGAGATTGAGAGAGAGTCCGTCTGTGTCCTACTCTTTGTGTGTGTGTGTGTGTGCCAGTGCTCTTCTCCGGGCAGTCACTCAGTGGTAAGCTGAGCTGAGCTAAGAGCACTGCCAGTTGAAATGAGAAAGAGAGAGAGAGAGAGATAAAGAGACAAACCACAAAAAATGTAGAGGAAGAGGTATTGAAATATGATTGGGGGTAATCTAATTTGTCCATCACAAGTAATGTTTGTTTGTTTGATACTTTTACATAGATTTTGCTTTCAACTAATTGGCATTTGATTGTATGGTATTTAAGCTTTTGCAGGATTTTTGTTAGGCAAATGCTGGACCAGCACAAAAAATGAACAATTAGATTAAAAAGACATGAAAGGCGAATGACTTGAGCGAGTGTTTCAGTTTGAAGGCGCGCACAGCTCTCAACTGGCTCAACACTGCCTCTGCGAAATTGTGTGCAAAGCTGTGCTGTGCGAGCGTTTGGTTACAAAGCAAGATTACAAAAAAAGACGAAGTTAACCACTGAACTTGTGGCCTGTGTGAACTCTAAACACAAAGAGCTAATCTACTCTTTTTTCTTGAAACTACTGCAGCCAAGTGTTTGACCTGCTACAGGCAATAAAAACTGTCACTGTTTTGTTTTATGGCTGCTCGCGGTGTTCTGCTCCTTCTTATCGCTGATTTTAAAGCAAAGTAAAACTGCCTGCTTTTTTCAAGTGAATTCAGCAGTTCTGGCTCTGGATACTTGATCCGCCGATTTTTCTCTAGCCAGATGTTTTTCGGGTTTTTTTATTATTATGATTGCACTCTTTTCACTGTCTCCACTAAGGGCAGTTTCTGGAAGTGCGGCACTGCTTCTCTTTGTTTTTGGCGCTTTTCGAAGAAGACGGGAAATCAGCGACAACAAGTGATTTAAGGGCACTTGATTTAAAAGATATCCCCCCATAAGGGCCATTCTTGATTGCTTACACTTACGCCGAAAATACTAAAAATTAGTTCAATTTCTAAAATTGCCAAAACACAAAAATTTGTCTGAGCAAAAAGACAATGCTTACTTATCAAAAATTAATGCCAACACTTAATTAATATTATCAAAAAGAGCACTCGTCCAAATTGTGCAATTCAGTAAGGCACTACTAAGCCTGCTCAGTCTGATACAGAAGTGGTCACATTTTCATGTAAACAACTCCAAATTAATTATCCGATTAGTGCAGTTCAACGACATTCACACACTTCGATATACTGATCATTGAACACATTTACAGCTCAACACCATCACGACCACTTCACTACCCTTACTTTTTGCCTGAAGCAATTTCTCCTTCATTCAATCTGAACAGCAGTTAGCAGTGGCTGTTAGCTGTGTGTGTGTGTGTGTTTGACCAAACTGTCACTGCCATTCTTCACATAGCTAAATCGTCGACTGAGGAGAGTTTACGTAATCAGCAGCAGTGGTTGTGGTGTAGAACATTTTAACCCTTCAGGGTAAAAAGCTAGTTTTTCAGGCAGAAGTTACTCGGTTTTCAAACATGCAAAACGCGTAGACTTCTTACGAGCACTGCTGCCGCTGCCACCGCTGCTGTTCTTCTCATTAGCACTGCATCACTGCACTTTGCATAGCGTTGCAGCAGCAGCACCAGCAGAACACTACTTTTCCTCCTGCACACTTTCCTTCTCCTGTCTCCCGTCGCCCATCGCCCGTCTCTCTCTCTCTCTCTCCAACAAGTCCTCTTCTCCTCTTCTTCTTCCCTGTCTTTTCCTGCCATTTATTTTTATCACTTGCTCTCTCTCTCTCTCTCCCTTTCCCTCCGTTCGCTTGTTATTACACACACACGCATATTCACTCTTTCTCGGACGCTCACTTTCTCTTTCTCCGGTATAAACCTTGCCGTTTGTTGAAACTCGCTGGCCAGTAGTTCCATCGACCTGAAGCAGACCACACGATTCAACGCACACAAGAGTAACCCTTCAGTGCAAAAACTACTACTGATTAGGTGCTTTTTACTGCTCGGCTTTTCTCCGCTTTGTTTCTTGCTCTCATTCGCGCCAATTACTTTTAAATTTAATTTTTGTGCTCCGTTTTATTATCATTTCACATTAAGGTGTATTGTTCATTTTCACCATTCATTAAGTTGAATCTACCTTTGATTTTAATCAGTTGTAAATGCCAGTGCCATCGTTTTGTTGATCATCATTTTGACTATTTAATTACAGCAGTGCATACACAACACACAAACACACATCGTTTAAGTTAATTTGCCAACTAAAAAAGTGCACAACAGCAACTACAACTACCACCACTGCAAACAATGGATCCCGTCAAGCCAAGCACGTCGGCGGCTGATGCTGCTGATGCTGCCCCCGAGACAGCGACTGTCTCTCGTCTCAACCTCAGTCTCAACATCAGCTCCAACGCCACGAAGGACATCAACCATGAGCTGCTGGACCTGCTGGAGATCTTTGCCACGAATCGCGCCACTCTTTCCCACCTGAACGTGGACCCCAGTCTGGCGGATCGCCTGTGGGCGGTGGCGGACGGCGTGGAGGACGCCGCCGATGAGAAGGCCGTCGTGAAGATGCAGTTCTGCAACGACGCCAACAATCGAAACGACGACGACGACGGCTTTCAGCGGAAAGGCTACGACGTGCCCTACTGCTCGCACCGCCATCACCAGCGTCTCGCCCGTCACCTGGTTCAGTCGCCGTCCTTCAGTCGCCGCCTGGTGGAGATAAGTATCAGAGGTGATAGTGGTGGTGGGGGTGATGATAAACATGAACATGAACAGCATGAACATGAGGCTGATAAGCCTGAGAGTGCCGCCAGGCAGCGCCGCCGCTTTCACACCTGCTACCGGCACCTCTTTCCCCTGGAGCCGTACCAGTCTGCCGGAAGTATGGGGTGGCGCCGCCGGCAGTATCTGCTGCAGGCAATTGAGCTGCCGCTGGCCGTCAGCCAGCCGGCCCCGCGCTACGGCGCCGCCCTTCTCTCCAAGGGTCACCTGGTTTACATCATCGGCGGACGGGTGAAGCACGCGGAGCTCTTCTACCGCCCCTCACCATCAGCAGGGGATGGCACTTCAAAAACCGGTCCAGAACCGGAAGCCAGCGACAGCAAGAGCAGCAGCAAGAGCAGCAAGGGCAGCCGCAGCAAAAGCCGTCTTCAGTACTGCAACATTTTGCAGTACGACACCGTCAGTCGGACCTTCTCCCCGGTGGCCGAGGCAAACTCCCTCAGCAGCCTTTTCTCCTTCACCGCCGAGCAGCAGATGAGCGGCTTTCTGCGCAAACATCGCTTCTGTCTGGTGCACGCCAGTGCCGCCTGGGCCTTCTCTGCCGCGCCCACCAATGCTGACAATGCTGACAATGCTGGCAATGATGACAAAACTGAGATTCACGTCTTCGGCGGCATGGTCACCACGCTGACGGGCACCGCCAGCCAGTGCAACAGTCGCGCCTTCTCCTTCAACCTGCTCACCGGACGGTGGAGCCGACTGGAGGAACGACCGCCGCCCCTTCAGCCGCAGCACCTCCAGGAGCACCAACGACAACTGTGGGGAGAGCCGCTCATGCCGAGACGCTTCTTCGATGAGCTAGTGACAGTGGCCGAGGATTTTAAAAATGATGAAAATGATGATGAGGAGCAGGAGGAGGATGACGTGCAAATCGTCGGCACCCGCGCGCCCATCCACGTCCGAGCGCCGAAGCTGGTGGGGCAGGCGGGCGCCCTGGCGCCCAACGGCGACCTCTTCCTGGTGGGCCACCGAACGGGCGCCGAAGAGGAGGGTGACGGCGTGTACTTTCGCTTTCGCGCCGAGCTCATTCACCGCAAGCTGATGACGGTGTACCGGGGCAGTCGCCAGCGCCAGGAAAAGCCAGCGGCAGTGGCAGCGGCAACAGCAGCAACTTCAGCAACTTCAGCTGCTGCTCCAGCTGCTGCAACTCGAGCTCGAGCTCAGGCAGCTAAAGCGTCGGCCGAAAATCGCCACTCAAACATCGCGCCACTGGCGGTCACTGCCGCCGACCAGGCCGCTGCTGTTGCTGCCGCTGCTGCTGACTGCTGCACCGTAGTCAGCTGGAACATGCTGCCAGGCCGATTTGCACGTCCGGTGCTGCACCACACCACCACCAGCAACAGCAGCATTAGAGGCGCCCGGCGGCAGCAGCAGCAGCGTGACGCCCGCCTCCGCCGATGGTCCATCAGCATGGAGACGTGGTACGCCGCCGTGGAGTCGGTGGCGCCCATCCACGCCGCCCTCGCCTACCAGCAGGACTACCTGGGCCGCTTCGAGGCGGACCAACTGGAGCCACCGTATCTGCTGATGGTGGGCGGGCTGGTGCAGGAGGCCGTCGGCGTGGAGATTCAAGCTGGATCGGTGTACCACCTGCGCCGGGCGCTGCAGATCACCCTTGACGGACCGGAAGCTGGACTTCGCCAGTGGGTGGTACTTCACGGAGATAATGGCCCCGAAGAGGAGGAGGAGGAGGCGGAAGAGGCTGAAAGGGGTGGGCTGGTGTTCTACTACAGCGACGACAGCGAGGACTACGACGTGAAGTGCGATGAGGAGGATGAGGAGGAGGAAGAGGAGGAGGACAATGAAGAGGATAGTGTCTTCTCAGAAGAGCATAAAGAGACGACTGAAAAGAAGCTGGCTGATAAGGAAAAGAAAGAGGAGGAAGAGGAGGAGGAGGAAGAGGATGATGAGGAAGATGCACCCAAGCCGACGCCTGCTCGTCACCCTCGCTTTCCCGTGGCCCGCTACGGCATGGCCTACGCCACCTTCCGGGGCGGCCTCTTCATCGCCGGCGGCGCCGACCGCCGCGGCCACTACCTGAACGACATCTGGCGCCTCGACCTGACCAGCAAGCGGTGGCGCCTGTTCGGGCGCCTGCCCGCCGGCCTCCTCCACGCCTCCATGACCGTCACCGACCAGGGGCTGATGGTCATCTTCGGCGGCCTGCTCACCCAGTGCGGCATCGCCACCAACCTGGTGGTCCAGTGCCAGCTGACGGCGGCGATGCCCACCGAGCTGCAGGGCGCCCTGGAGATTGTCAGTCGAGAGCGAGAGCCTGAGGAAGGCGCCAGCGCCCGGCGTCGCTGGGAGCACTTCTACCGCCGCTTTGGCGCCGCCAACTCAACCTATGGAGTGGCGACCGATGGCTTTCTCACCTTCCTGGCAGATCGAAGTCAGTGGAACCAGGAGAAGGTGGAGGAGTTTCTGCGGCTGAGCAAAATGAACTCGGCGGAGTATGTCGCCTACTTGGATCGTAATCATCTATAAGGTTAACACCAGCTCCTAAAGTCTTTCCTCAAATAAAAATTGACTAAATGAAGAGGGAGAAGAAGAAGAGGCACTTTGATTTCCAATGTTCTCAAATGTAGATTTAGCTAGATTTTTCTAGATCATTGTCTAGTAGTGCGCTTAGTAGCTAGTTTGTGTGTATTTTGTGTGTCATTTTCCCTTGCGATTAATTAACTTGTGTTTGCCAGTGTTCTCCTTTCTATGTACTTTCTCTCAATAAAAACTCCAAAATAACATTTAAATGATGTGTGGTGGCAGAGACGATCTGTGATGGGCAAATACAGATGTTTGAGATGAGGGGAAACAAGTAATGAGAGACTGACTCGTGACCAGTGGCAGACTGGGAGCCGACTGTTGAAGTGTGTCTACATGAGGTCTGCCTATGTAGGGGAGAAAGACTGGTGAGATAGAGATAGAGGGTGACACGTACAGGTCGGGTGAGTAAGGGTGATCTGTGTGTACATTGACTATGATGTGTTGGTGCAGTGCAGATGGCACTACAGATGATTCAATTTAACTCTAGGTTGTTGCAAAAAACTGTCAGTGTGAGGTCCACCTGTGTCGGTGTGTGCGGGCTCAGGCAGACATCATCTATTTGGAGGTTGCGTTGATGTCTGCCGTCGGCTGTCTGCCGTCACACTCGTCGAGTCGGTTAATTGCACTTTTTACTGCCTGTTAGGTAGTGCAAGGTAGTAGCTGTGACCACCACAGGTGCCAAAAAGTGTCACGGTGGCGGCGACAACATTAGCTAATTGTCCTTTTCTAGTCCCTGTCTAGTCGATGGCCAGAGAGCACTTGCACAAACTGTCACACTGCACTGACCCGTGCCCTCTGCAAGACACTCTTTACAGGCGGCTAGACAGTCAGGCAGAAGCAGGTGGCTGCCACACACACATGGTCGTCGCACACACTAAAATGTAATGAATGAAGCGGTAAAAAGGGTTACCACTGTTTCCACTGTTATCGCCTTTGTCAGCAGCAAAAACAACAGCAGCAGCAGCAGCAGCAGTGGCAGCAGTGGCAGCAGTGATCAAAACAGTCATTGCATGGTAGCACTGGCAGAGAAAAGCGTGTGCGATGCACTTACTGCTGGCAATTCTGCCGCCGCTGCCGCCACTGCCGCCACTGCAAGCACTTCAGTCACATTTTGGCGCCGTTTTGCTGCCCATGCTGCCCTGTGTCTCTAATTTCCCCGCTGCACTCAAAGACAAAGGAAGTGACATGTGGCAATGGCACTGCAATGGTGGCAGGCAGCAGCAGTCTCTAGCTCCACCAGCCTGACTACTAGCAGTTCATCACTAATTAAGCAGCGGCAGAAACGGCAGAGAGAGCAGCAGCGGCGGCAGCAGCAGTACTTCACCAATCTCACCAATCACAGTCCACCACCACCACCACCACCACCACCACCACCACCACCACCACCACCTGTGGCCTACCAGTGCCGCCAGTGAAAGTCAAGCGGTGAGTAGGCAGTGTAGTGTAGTGCAGACCTTTTGTCGCCCACTGTGTTGCACGCTGGTAAAACAGTCATCATACTGCCACCAACACCACCACCACCGCCACCGCTGTAATTGTTCCTTCCCTTTATTCATTGCACTCACTCCTCCTCCTCCTTCTCCTCTTCCATTTCACTAAAGTAGAGCTTTTAGATTGGGGCAGTTGTGTTGCCGTTTTGACCGTTTTCACTGCTCATTGCGCACTAATTAACAAACCTGCCAACCGTCCACAGTGCAGCAGTCACATGTGCTTCAGCAGATGATTCAGCAGTTTTTGTTTTTCTGCCTCAGCCAAACTCTTTTTGTGATCAGTTTTTAACCAACATCATCACCACTATCTCCATCACCACCGCCATCAACACTATCACCACTATTACCACTATCACCACCATCACCACTATCACCACTTTGGACAACACCGCCGCAATCACTACCACCACCACCACCACCACCACCACCGCCTCCACAATCATGGAATCCGAAATCAAAGCCTGTGCCGCAGAACTGACGCCCAAAAACGACCCGAAAAACAAGGAGGCCCTACTGGCCAAACTGGAGAAAAAGTACGAAAAGATGGAAGAGCTGTGTCATCGCGCTGAGATAATGATAGCCGCCAATGCTCAACAAGAGGACTCCAATCAAACTGCTCGCCTCAAGAGCAGCTCTTTTCCACTCCAGAAAAAGGGTGCACCAAAAGGCACCACTTGCTTGCCTGCAATGGTGAAAAAAATCAAAAGTGAAAGAGTACGCAACCTCTGGGACACCACTGAGAATCCTTCCTTCCTCAGCACCTTTCACCTTTCCCCGCTGAGCCTGCTGCAAGGGCCAGGCGCCCGCACTGGCCACCGCTTCTGGTACCACCTGCCGGAGAACAGCTGCTACGTCTTCGGCGGTGTGGACGCCCGCCTTCGCCGCCACTACGACCTCTGGCGGCTGGACATGGGCGAGCGCACCTGGAGCAAGCTGCTCGATCTGGAGGACCTGGCGAAGAGAGAGGCGGTAAAGGAGGTACTGAGCAGCCTGGTCGCCTACCAGTGCACTATCGCTCAATGTCTGAACTATCTCAAAATGGGCGTGCGCCTGCGAACTAATGAACACCGCCAGACGGAGGTAATCTTCAGTGGTCAGGGCGAATCGTTACTCTACAACGTCCACACCGGTGCTGCAAAAGCCTTTTTGGAGGGTAGTGAAGAGGAGGAGGAGGAAGAGGATGGAAATAACGAAGAGGAAGAAGAGGAGGAGGTGGATTATGAGGCGCTGTTGGGGGAGGATTGGGAGGAAAGTGAAGAGGAGAAACAACGGCGGAAGGAGGAAAATGCCACAGAGAGCGCCATTGCCATTAATCGCATCCTCTCGACCTTGGCGAATCCAGTCGTCGCAATGAACAGCGTCCTAGCAAAGGTGCGATCGTTCTCTGGGAGTTTCCTCGTTGATCGGGCGATGCTCGGTGTGCCCCTCTCGATGGTTCCCCTCCAGCACATCAACCAGCAGCCACCTAACCTAAACAAACGCCAGCCCAGCGGCTTCGTCTACAGCTTTCCACTGGATCACATTGTCTGGAGTGGCAGTAGCAGCAGCAGCAGCAGCAGCAACAACAACAACGACGGCAGCGAGGAACTGTTCATCGCCGGTGGCTACGACTGCTTCTACGACATTGCCGACGAGCCGCTTCGACGATACCTGCTCTCTGACCTCCACGAGCCGCTCTGCCAGCTGGACCGAGCGTTGAAGATTACCTATCAGAGGGGTAAAAAGACGGCGGCGGTGGCGGTGGCCACCAAGATTCAGTCAGTGGAGGCGGACGTTGCGCTGAACGGCCAGGCGGAAGGCGGAAGCGCTCTCTTTCCGCCGGCGCGCTACAACGCCGGCACCGTCCAGACGGACGACTGGCTCTTTGTGGTGGGCGGACAGGCCACCGCCTCCAGCGACCTCCTCCGAGACATCTGGGCGCTGGAGAAGAGCACCCTTCGCTGGCGCCGCCTTCCCGTCAGCCTGCCCCTCGGCCTGGCCAATGCGGGCGTCGCCGCGGACACCCGCTCCGGCCAGCTGGTCATCTTCGGCGGTCGCTCCTCCAAGGACGACGGCAGGACCATAGGGCGCGACCGAACTGTGAACCTCTCGGAGTTCACCCTCTCGGAGTTGATCCTCACGGTGAACCTCGGCTGCCGGAACACCTCGCCGCCCACTGAGGAAGACGACGACGGCGACGACGACGACGACGACGACAACAGTGAAGTCGACCCGCTGAGCTACTTCTTGCTGGAAGACCCCCTTTGGGAGGCCGCTCACTTTACGTTGGGCCACTCCCCTTATGACCTCTGTGTGGAGTGTTTGGCCCACCTGCCGAGGCTGATGTCCTTCCGCCCGCCTGACTACTCCGCCCTCGGGTACATTGTGCAGAAGGTTCCAGATGTTGTGGACGAAGAGGAGGAAGGGGAGGAAGGGGAAGATGAAGATGATCCCCTGGACGATCAGCAAGTGGACGACCTTTTGACTAGCGTAAAAGACGCCAAAATGTCACTTGAGATGCTCAAACTTATCAAATCATTCGTACAGCGTCATCTTGACGCCGAAAAGGCCCGTCTGCTTGGCACAAAGGACCTAGCTGACTGACTAGCTCACTAATTGCTGGCATCCTATTATCATCACCTATCAAAGTGCAAGTATCTTGAGCACCTTTGTGATTTTCATTACCAGCTTTTTATTATTATTTACACTTATTTTTGCTTTTGTCAAAATTTCCTATAACATGTCTACTATTGCCTAATTTAAACTTTTAATTAGCTTATCTTATCTTTACATACATAAATTTAAATGTATTTAAAACTTTCTAAACTAAAATAAAAATTTTAAATGAATGACATTTTGTTGTGGTTGCTGTCAGTAGCACTTATTAGCTGCTGATAACATCAACATTTTTTCTGAGCGGCTCACTGGCGCTCATTGCCTCTACTGTCATTTTCCCTCTAATTACCACTATCACCACCTCCATCACCACCATTTCCATTACCACCCTAAGCATTATAATTTGTTCAATTAGCGTCCTCACTTACTCAGTCACCCATCTATTTAATGGTTCAATAAACTTCTAACAACCACTGACCAGAAGTTAGTCAAAAAAAACAGTGATAAAAAAGTTGTCAAAAAAAAGAAGAGGTACTTCTCCTGTTTTCCTTCCAGGCATGTCACCATTACAGTCACTTCATTCACAGTAAAGTTAGCAGAGCGTGAATCTTCTTCGCCTTCATTGTCTATCACTGAGACACACACTTTGCGCCGATTTTACTACACTATGACCTGAACTGATCACAGTAGCTCAGTAGAACCATGTATTGAACGATTGAACGATAGGAGACACCATAGGGCTGTCAATCACGGCAGTCACGCGACTTGGCCCTCTTTTTGCCTGTGTTTGTGTTTGTTTTTGCGTTTGTAGTCAGTGCATTGTAGTGGCAACCACTATCAATGAACCACAAACACAATTGACATTGATGGCTTAATATGAACAAATAGAGTAGTGCAAAATTATTGCCACTAGTTTGGGCGCAGCCATTTTGAGTTTAATTTTTAAATTTATGTAAATTTTAATAATCATAAAATTGCCCCGCAAAAAGGGTTATTGCTTAAACATAAACAAAACGGATTTTAATTATATCAAAGTGTTCTTGCTAAAAGCTGCAGCAAACAAAAAGAATTTTGCACTTTTCAGCTATCTGAAGTTCAATTAATTAAACCTGTCACCCTTTTTAGTGTTTTCCATTTTCTTCTCTAACTCACTTTTTTTCCATTTTCAGCATTTTTTCAGCACTGTGCCACTACTGAGCTACTTGAAAGCAGCATCACGTTTCAGTCAGGCACTCACATTGCTCCACTGTGCACCCTGGAACAGCATTGCACTGATAAGCATTAGCGGTTCCAACTGGCAATAGTTCTGCTCCAAGGTCACACACAGTGTCTGCTGAACTGACTGTGCATTTTTTAAACTGCGAGTTCACCAGCAGCAGCAGTGACACTGGCCACTGCCATTCTCAGCATCGACTGCAGCCTCTTCAATCGAGTGCTCGTGCAATAAAAGTGTCAAGTGTAAATTACGACGAACACAGCAAAACGAGTCAGTCAGTTTCAAATTACATCCATTTCAGCTGAACTAGAAAGGGGATTTAGGAGCAGTCTTTCTAAGCAATGCAAAATCGACTCGACGACCACCACTTTGCTACACTTTGGGTGCATGCTGTGTTTTCTTCAAACAGTGTTGGTGTGTGCGTCGGAGTAATCAAAATGATCTTGGCGAGTGGAGGGAAAAATCATTAGCAGTAGTGTGCTTGAATAGAATGCATTGGTTTTTAGTTTTCAGAAACAAGCATTGTGCTAACTAGTATTTTTATATATTAAATTAATAAATTAGATTAAAGTTACTCAAGTTATGCTATGGTCAATTAAAAATAGGCAAATAGGCTGATTCATCTCTAAAATGGTCATTCTCTGGCTCTTTCTTAAGATTGGCGCGACAGTGTTAGCCACTTGAGACTCAAAGTTAGACTTGGATCAGCTAAACAAACAGGCCGCTACGAACTTTGGCACCCTGGTGCTGTCAACCCTTTTCTAAACTGGTGGGTAATTAAAATGGCCTAGACACAGGCACTCACAGTCGCCAGTGTGACACGGCACATACAATCAGACACATATAATGAAGCGGCAATTTTCACTGGCACACTCCTGAGCACTTTTGCTGCTGCTGCTGCTGGCACTGGCGACATTCACATTGGCGCTGTATGGTGGCCAGCAGTAGCAGCAGTAGCAGCTTTAATTGATGGCAGGCGGCTTCTGTGTGTTTGTTCTGACTGGTGACTCTTTGGTGTCACCGCCGCTGCCGCCGCTGCCAAAGTGATCCCCGAGACGTCGTTGATGACACTATCGACTGGAGACAATCCAGACTGTTCAGGCGACATGCTGGAGCATGCTGACAAGATGTTGGCCAGCAAACAGACAGACAAAGTCAAAGTCAAAGTGGACATTCGGAGGACTTTTTTCTCCTTTCACTGCTGAGCGATGACATGACATGTGCTAGTGCGCCACGCGGGTGGCAGATCAAAGCTTAAGAGCAAAGTAGTGGCATCCGACAAGACTGCTGCTGCTGCTGCTGCTTCTGCTGAAAGCACATCTGGTGACACACAAAGCAGAAAGGGAGATTGTTTTAACCAGCTGAAATGGCACACACGCAGAGTCGAATGTCAGAGAAGGAAAGGCGACAGAAAATGCGAGTTTGATTTTATATTGGAGAGATTATCATGGGGTAGTAGTCGTTTTAGTCAGTTAAGTGGTCAGGCAGATCAAGGTGGTGAGTCAGAAAGGGTGGCCAGCTTTCCAGTCCAGTAGAAGGAACTTTCACTTTTTGCTCTCAACTCTATCTGCAGCGGTTCTGTTTGATGAGTGAAAGTGAATGGACCAGCAAACCAAGATAGGCACCTGTAAATTGGTCAATGGCGGCGACTTTGAGCTGTGCAATTAGCAGCCGGCAAAACTGGCTAGTTCTCCCTCCGATGTACAGAGACCTTCCATATCAGTTTAGTGCCCAGTGGCCACCTATGGTCAGGGTTCTCATTGTTAACTATGCGTAGCTAGTTTGTGTCTAGACACCATGTGTTTCTCGATTGAAATTGGCGACACACATTTCAGTGTGCCATTTCACCTTCAAACTTCTTAATTACTTGCTAAAAGTAACAAGTATTAAAAATAGACAAAATTTAAAATTTTTTAATTGTACTTTGTTAATTGGCATGTCGTATTGATTAAATTTTTAAGCAACAAAAATAAAGGTTACATTTTTAAAACAGTTATCATTAAAAACCTTTTAATTTTTAAAATATTACTTTAAATTGAAATAAAGCTGTTTTCAGCACAACTTGACATTGGTGAACGGGTTAGCTGATGACATCTTTGCCATTCCTTTCTTCTTTCGATAAACTTTCAGGCAGCAAACAAAGCAGCAAAAACAGGGAGAAAGCAGCAACAAAGCGACCAGCACTAACATGATTGCCAGCGAGAGAAAGTGCGTGCACTCCTCCAGTGTCCCATAGTGGCTGCACTTGACGCTCATGGTGTACTCGTAGGTGACGCTAGTGCTAAAATCACTAAAAATGAAGTAGGCCACTTTGAGGCCGAAAACCACCTCTGGAGATTCGATTAAGGCAGTAACAACATGATCGCTGTTCACTGGATCAACTGAACAGAGCACACCTCCCAGCATCTGATGACACTGAAGGTAGGCCAGATCACTGCAGCAGTCCGTTTTGCTCACGCGACAGTCGCCGAGGCCGTTCCACTGGCCGGTTTGGAGCATCCGCTCAGTCAGACTGGCCAGGCTGAAGTTGAGACAGGCTGTTGCTTCATCGGCGAAGATCGCCTTTCCAATCTTCGCCTGCGCAGTGTAGAACGGCTCCAGCAGTGGTGAGCACAGGTGATCGGCGATCACCGTGTAGACGAGGGCTCGAGTTGGGGTGGCGCAACGAACGATGATTTTGCGGTTGAAAAATACCTCTCGAAGCGAAATCTTTTCTGGAACGTAGAATTTAGGTGACTCGTGTAGTTTTTTTGGTAGTTCTTCTAATTTAATAGAGGTAGAAGTGATGTTGATTGTTGTAATTGGAAGCAGAAAAAACGGAAAAAGTAGTAAAAATAAAATTAGAAGTAGTGTTGTGGTCGACATTTTTGCCAGAACAAAATTAAAAGTGTAAAAATTAAGTAAGTGTATTTAAATGGTTGTGATTAATAAAAAAACATTTATTAAAATGTTATGTGAAAAATTATAAACGTGAAAATGAAATGTTTTTTAGCAGGCTACAAGAAATAAATGCCAGTTTAAGCACTTCAATGTACTTTATTGTTTTTGTATCTTTTTCAGTTTCCGCTCAATACAGTAAACAGTAATCGTTTTTTGCTATCATTAATCTTTTAAACATTTTTAAAGAATGTTTTGACAACAAATAATTTGTCAAACACAGCGTTATGTTTCGTCAAACAAACTTACAATTTATATAAATTGACGTCAATCAAACGACAAAAACATTAAAAAATATTGAATTTTACGGGTACTGATCGTTACTTAAAAAAATTACTGGCATTAAATTCTTATTTGTAAATTTTGCACAAAAAACTTTAAGTATCAGCTAAAAGTGTATTTAAACTTTTGCGTTATTAAAAAAAATTGAAACTCATTTTTAAAACAGTTTTTTGCCTGAAACTAATTTTTTATAACAACAAGCAATTTAAAGTTTTTCAAATTAAACTAATTAATAAATATTATTAAAATGCAAAGCACATATGCCAACTTTTTATTTTAGCACAACTGTTTTTGTTTGTTTTTTTGCTAAAAACAGAGAAAAACTTATATTAAAGTTTGACTTAAAGAAAACAACTGCCATTCACCAGACTATCTACTGCATCGACTACACACTGACAGCACACTTTGAACAAAAAGCTAAAATGTCCAGTTCAATAAAATCCTTTTTTGGTCAAGCAGTTGATCGAATTTTGTTCTGCTGCACCAAAAACAACGATAAAGATGCAAACAACAGTGACACTGAAACATTGCACAACATTGAAGAAATTGACTGTTTTCTGCTAAATACGAACCAGGCCACAACAACTTGGACTTTACTTGATCAGCCATCGGCTACTTCTTTCAGTGTGTGGGGATGCATGGTTTGGGTTTGTAAACTGTGTCCAGTGTCTTCAGATGGTTTGGATGACAGCTTCTCAGAGTGATTTCAAAGTTTATAAAGTACCAACTGTGAGTTGGGAATTTTCTTAAAACTTTACTTGACAAAGTTAGAAAAGTTTAATTATTATCACAAAACATTATTTAATTTGCTTAGTTAAAATTTATAAATGTAATTTTAAAATTGTTAGTTTTTTTCTAATTATTAATTGTTGACATTGTATTTGCTTAAAACAAAAAAATATTAACAAATTTTTAAAAATTATAAATTATAAATTTACACAATGAAAAAGTTGTTGATAGTGATAACTATCATAATAATGATGTTTAAAGTTTATTTGTTTTCTGAACTGTTTGTTTTAAAACAAATTATGATAAATAAGAAAATTGATTATCAAATTGTAATGTGTTTATTTGTTTTATTTTTTTGTTTCTACTACTTTGGAATTACTTTATAATTTAAATAAAAGATTAGCAATATAATTAAAAGCATAAAAAATCATAGTAACATACAAAAACAAACAAAATGCGTCAATGAAATTTTGGTCTAACCAGTCTGGTAGCATAATAGGCTTTTAAGCAAAATGCAATTTCTTTTTGATTTTTTATTCACTTATAAAAAAACTATTCGTTGATTTAAACTAGGTTCTAAAACAACACAAATAAAAAAAGTTTAGTTTTATTAAATTTGTAAATACCTGTTCAATAAAAATGATGATGATGATGATGATTAAAACACTAAAAAACAACACCACTACACCTTCCCCAAAATTGGCGTAATTTGCACTGAAAACACGGGCAATAAAACAAACAAGAAAATATCGCACTAAGTACAGTTCAATTTCAATTGGTGGCGAGAACTAAACACGGGAGCACAAACACTGAAACAGTAATCAAACGGCGGCAGCAGCGACGACATCAGCAGCGGTTGCGACGGCGGCGATTGCGTGACAAAACAACAAAAGAGAGCAGCGCCCCGATATTATAAAAAAATTGAGTTGTTTGAGTCGAAAATAGAAAAAGAAAACGAAACACAAGGAAAAGGTAAGCTCACCAGTGTTACCGCCTCTGGTGAGTTAAAACTAAACCAGACAAAAAATTAGGTAAATAAGGAAAAAGGGGAATCTGATGATGTTCACTTATTTTAGCTGCTGATGCTGCTCAGACAAAAAGCGATCAATACTGCCCGTCTGGATGTCTCACTTTCTGTCTCTCTGTCTGTCTGTCTGTGCTTCTAAAGTGCATTGCCACTGTTCCCTCAAGGACAGTAAGCAAACGGCGGCATCAGCAAAGGAAAGCATTGCAAAGCAGGGGTAGTAGGACTTTTCTTCACTCTTTCTCGACTGCCACTGCACTGATTAGCCAGACACTGCCTGAAGATGCATTCGGCAGAGTGTGTTTATTTAATCAGCAATCAGCTCTCACTCCAAAATTAGCGCCACTGCTTGAGAAGCCATGAAAATCAGGGAAATAAAAATCGACGCACTGTGCACTACTACTACTACTATTGCCCAATCGCGTCTTTATCGCGACAACTGCACACTTTGATTGCCTGCCTGCCTGCCTGCCTGCCTGTCTGCTTGTGCAGTGGCACTACATTGTGCTGAACTGATTGAGATTGAATAGAAAAAGAGGAGAAGAAGAAAGTAGTGCAGCAGTAGCAAACGCAAGTGATGCGCTCTGCACTGCACACTTAAATTGAATGCACTGATGCTTGTGTTCAAGTAATCAGACAAACAGGCAGTCAAAGAAAATGCAAAAGGAGACACTTAATCACGTGCACAAATATTGGTGGTGCACTGCTACTTAAAAGCATATGGTGGTAGTACTACTGCTACTGCTGCTGCTGCTGCTGCTGCTGCCAAGTGCGTGACTCCAGTGGTCCATATTTCACTGGTCCTAATAATGGGTTGCCCGTTGGAGAGCCGCTGGGCAATTAGTGCAGACAAATGATGAATCATTTGTCTGCGGTTTACTACTGAACGTACCAGTGCATTCGGTCGTTTGTATGCAAATGAGAGAGAGAGAGAGCACTGAATTAATGACAATCCATTATTCTAGCACTTGTGAGCAAACTTGACTGTCAACCGTCTTTATGATTATTGAATTGCTGCAATTAGACGCGTCTGCCTCTTTTGCTGCTGCTGCTACTGCTGTTACTGTTTTATTAGGCTACTGCTAATAAAAGTAATTTATTCTATTAAGGGGTAGGTTGATTCAAAACACAATCACTGCTCTACTAATTCATTTTAATTTGTCCACACGCGCGCGCACTTGGCATTTTGTTTGGGAAAAGTGGTCGATGCTTTTAAGTTTGGTTTTGTGCTTTGTAAGGGATGCTTTGTAAGAGCACTTAACGGCACAGTTTGTTTTATATTGTGCGTAGCGTGAGCCTTTTGTCACGATGCAGCTAATTAAAAGCAAATGCTCGGCCGTATATATGCAAATGAGCAGTGAGAGTAGTGCAAGCAAAATGGTGCGCATTTGAGCAGCAGGCGACACTGTCTTTTTCTGTGCAGCAGTGAAGCACTAGCCCTGGTCGGCCAGCAAGTGTGTGTGTTTGTGTGTTCACCACCATCACTATCTCTATCTCCTGCTATCTTTTTCTCTTGAAACCTAATACGATCAGCAGTAGAAGTTCTTACTGAAGCTGAACTGCCTGCTGAAGTTTTATGGCAAGTAATCTCTACTGCAAGTTTGGTCATTGATATCCCTTTTTTGCAAACTAAATCTGCTGAAACTGGTGATATACACGGCAGAAACCAAGTTTCCATTGCTGCTGCTGTTGTTAGTACTTGCGGCGCACAGCTTTAATTGGGGTCACTGCTGATTGCCAATTGATAAAGGCAGTGTTAAGAGTGTGAAAACACAAGAAAAAAGGCAAAAAGGGAATTTCGCTTAAAAATGTCTGGCAATTCGATCTTTGTTCTGGTCACAATATATCTGTTTTTAACCAATTCTCAATAATTCTAGATGAACTTTCGCACAGGCAGTCAAATTCGCAAGAAAGCTTTTACAATCACAAGTTCAGTTAATTTGGTTTAAAGTTGCATTTAAATTAGCGTTAATTTTGACTGTACTTTAGACCAGTAAAACATTTGGTAGAACTGTTTTTACTGCTCTCCTTGCTCTGCTAATGATCAAAACAAAATGAGTGAAATAAACATAGAAAATGTGTGCATTGTAAAGATGATAGTTTGTGCGCTGATCAGTCGACCACTTTTCCTCACTACCCTTTTGACTGTTCTAATTTAATTTGCTGCAAAATGAATTGCTCATTTTCTTTCAACTGACTGATCACATAGAATGCTTTATAATGGTTTGTAATCAAATTGTGATACACAAACATAAACACTGGTTCAAGCTCATACTCTTTGCAAATTTAATTCATTTTACTCTGCCTTCTTTTACATCTTTTCTTTACTAGTGCTTTTCTCTTGCTGGTAACTTGATACCAAACAAATTCCAAAAGCTGGTGCCAAACTGAAACGCAAAATATACATAACTGCGCACTTAGTGTGTCACACTTAAATTGTGGTGCACTTGTTCACCACTCACTGCTGTCATAAATTTAATTAAAACGGATGACTGACAAAGTGACTAGCTCTAAATTGAAGTTGAGTTTGATAGAATAAATTAAAATGAAGAAAAGGAAAATGAAAAGACATAATAGTAGTGGATGAGCAGGCAAAACAACAAAAGGTTGCTGCTACTGAAAGGCACTGCCAACAGTGTCCAGTGCACAGTAAAACACAAACGTAAAATTTTGAATTCACAGACAAAAGCTAATAGAATGCTAAAATGGCTAAGTGTTAGCAATGTTAGCATTACTGTTGTTGTATTTGCCGTTTGTTTGATTCTAATGCCAATTCTATTAAAGCAAAAACTGATTGAAACATGCAGCACTTTTGATTTTTTCTAGACAAAATGGTTTTTAAACAATTGAACAGCACAAATGAATGGAAGCTAATTGAACTAGGCAATTCTGCTCTGTTTTGTTTTTTTATGTTTTCTGCAGTGTAAAAAGTGTTTGAAGTGACATGATATGGCTTCCAAACGTAAAAGTCTAAATAACTTTTAAAGCAAAGTTGTTCATAAAAATCTGTTCTATTGATGTGCGCACTTTGCTGGTACGCTTCAAAACCATTTTTCTAACCACTTTTGCACTTTAAAAAGAACAGTGCGCTACAGTGAGCAACCAAATTTTGTGTTGCACTGAACTTGCAAATGCATTTTAATCCTGCCTCATTTTGTCTTGTTCATTTTGTGCTTCGTTTAATTTTGAAAAGACATTACGTGAGTGCAATCAGGCAGATGCTTTTTTGGCTGCAGTTTAGTTGGTGTGTGCATGCAAACTGTCATAAACTGTCATCTGCAGTGTCAGTGTCCAGTCAGTCAGTCAGCCAGAGTGTCCACGTTGACACTGTTCGCTCTATTTCTCCCAATCTCTTATTTGCATTAGCACCGAACCAGCCACCAGGCAGTGAAAAGCAAATTTGCCTAAAACAGTAGTCTTTGCTTTGATTACTGCTGCTGTTGCCAGCATTTCACCGCCAAGTGTCAACTGGAATTGGGCGCCCATTTTCCCCATTTTCCAATTATCCACTATTTGCTTGTTGAACCAAATTGAACTGCGTAGTGATGATGATGTTGGTGGTGGTGGTGGTGGCTGCCCCTGTCAGAGTTTAACAGGGAAATTGAGAGTCCCTCGACCACCAGCCGAGTGTGCACACTGCATTCTAAATGCCCACAGTGCTCACTGTTGGAACCCTCTGATCATTACCACCACCAATACCACAGCAACCACTTCTGTCATCAAAGACGACGACGACGACGAAAAGAGAGAAAGGGGAAGGAAAAATAGGGGAAAAGAAGGATTTAATGAAAGTGCTGAAGAAAACTTTAAAATTAAATGTTTGAAAGAGAGAAAAAGAGAGAAAGTGCACACACTGCTCTACTAATTAAAAGAGACACTGGAAAGGGACGCAAGTTTAAAACACTGCGTGAAGGGTCTTCTAGAAAATGTTTTTCGTTGCCAGTGCCGCCACTCTCGCCAATTGATTGCACACTTCAAACCGTTTTGTTTTTTCTCTTTTAATTCCTTTTCCTTTTCTCCACTTTTTAAGTTTATCGATTTTAAAATGAAGTGCTGAGTTTTAGCGGAACAGTAGGTCCTAAAAAAAGCTTTGGCAAAGCAAACTGTAACCGAAACGTTTTCAAAGCAGTCTAAAACAAATTTTAAACAAGTTGAAAGTTGGTTTTATTGAGTAAATTCAAGTCAATACAGCAGAGGGATTAATAGGAATAAAGTAGTAGAAGTAAGAGTATACGGTGATGAGGTAGTGAACGAGTGCCATGTGTTTGATTGAGTAATCCAAAGAGCCAAACTGGAACGGCACACTGAACAGGCAGGCTTCAAAGGCACTGAGCTATCAGTTAGCTGGTGTCACCTTCTCAAACTTAAAGTCATGCTCAACGATCTGCCGTCGAGAATGCAGCAAAGGGTAAAAAAAGATCCAATTAAAAACAAGAGAAACAGTTTGCTCATCATGTTTACCTTTTCCAGCAGCGGAAACTGCTCCTTGGTGACGTAGGCCACGCCGTCCTGCCAGTCGCCGTGCTCCTGACAGTGCACGCCACTCTGCACCGGCAGCATGTCCTCGTCCTTCAGCTGCCCCGACTTGACCTTCTTCTCCGCCAGCTTTCTCGCCTTGTTCATCCGGCTCCAGTAGAGCTGCTGCCGATTGTGCTGCCCATTAATGAACGTCTTCGGCAGGAAGTAGTTCGCGTACTTGGTCAGCGCAAAGCGGCCGTACTTCGGGTCCTTGTAGACGCGGACCAGCTGCTGCACGGTGAACTTCCGGTTCGAGCCGTCACCCTCGCCATCACCATCACCCTCACCATCACCCTCATCATCACCCTCATCACCACTACCACCACCAGCAGCAGCAGCAGCGGCAGTGGGAAGAAAGTCGCCCTGCAGGGGCGTGTCATTCACGTCAATGTCGAAGGGGACGCTCATCGAGAAGGTGACCTGGTCCCGGTTGCTCTTCGAGCAGTGCAAGCACACCTTGGTGCCCACCCGGGCCAGCTCCTTGTCGGTGGTCTTGCCGTGGTAGGCGGCGGCGTGCAGCTCCCTTGAGTGCGACTCCTTCAGCGCACTAAAGGGCTCCAGCGAGCAGACCCAGTTGAGGGTGAGGCCCTGGAAGTAGTAGGCGTTGGGGCCGGTGCGACCGTACGTGTCGATTATCTCGGCGACAATGTCAACCTCGAACTGCCGGTCGTACACCTCCTTGATGTTGCTCACCTGAGGAGGAGGAGGAGGAGGAGGAGAAAAATGGAAACAAGTAAAGGGGAATGAAGATGACGTTAATGAGATTTGTTGTGGTGATGAGGGCTAAGTTGGTGACAGGCAAAAAAACAAAAGACTGGTCCACTTACCTCTAAAATGTGCTTACGCTGCGACTTCAGCTGCCGATTTGAGGGAGAAAGCCACTCTTTCTTGAAACTGGCTCCATTGCGAGTGCTCATCGTCATTCGTCGGTTGGTCAGCAATTGGGACATATCCGGTAAAGAGGGGCGAGACATGCTGCTTCGATTGCTGGCAAAGTTTTTTTTTCAAAACGATCTTGCAATGGTTGCAAGTGGTTGCAAGTTTTGCTTCAGATTGAGCTGAGGTTGTTGCTGCCGCTGTTGAGGCTGATGACACACTGAACCATGTGCTGGTGAGGGCCTGTGCTTGACGACAAATTTCGAACAGTCAGTCAGTCAATGGGTCGATCTGTTCCACTGCCTGTGTGTCCTCTCCCTCCGTCTCTGTCTCCTTTTCTCTCTCTCTCTCTATCTTTCTCCATTGAGTGAACTTTCACCCCCAACCTTCCTTACTTCTACTACTACAACTGTCCTTTCCTGCAGAAGAGCTTCCAAATTTAGCGAGCAGGTCTGTTGAGCGCAGGGCCGCTGATGAAACGCACTACTGAAATGTGTGAAGGGGGACCAGCAGTGAAATTCAATGCAAGGGCCGAAGAAGGGACACAAAAGTGCTAGTTAGTGCTGTGAAAAGCAGGCAGTCAACGGGGAAAGAGGCCTGGGGACCTGGCAGGGCCCACAGTGAAAGCAAAGGAAGAAGGGAGAGAAAGGGAGAAGGATAAAAAGTGAAGGGCGCCCCTGGCAAGTTTGCCTCCCTGTGCCTCTCTTCTCCTCATTTTCCGCCAAATGATCAATTAGCCATTGCGTGCCAGCCTTGCCATTTTGTCATCGCCTCTCAATTGCCACTCACAACACATTCAGTTCAGTTGTTCATTTTTTAAAATTAATGATCGAAAAATGAGCTACTGTTTGGAGCAGCAGTCAACTAATGCAACAACAACAAAGGCAACGACAAAAAAAAGAAATGAAGGGCAGAAAAGTTGTGGGCAAATCAATTTCACTAGCTCAAGTAGACTGCTTTGGTGTTCGGTCTGATTCGGTTTGGTTAACACACAAGAGAGATGTTACATAACAGTTACTGTCGTCACTTTTCCCAATCTCAATTATGGATTTCCGATCAATATTATGACCACTTACTAAATGGACAAATTGGTAGTTGGGGTGAATGTGCGGCTTGCAGGGCTCAAGTCATCAGTATTCTGCCAAACCAAATCACAAGCAGAAAGTTTGTGCAGCTAAGCAGTTCATCTCTCTCTCTCTCTGCAAACTACGTGTGTGTGTGTGTGACTGCCAGTGTTAGTGTTTGTGTGCCTGCCAGCGCGTCAGTGTTTGTGTGCCTGCCAGTGACAGAAGCTTAGCAGTTCAATGGAACTACTGGCAGGCAAGTTTGCTGTTGTTGCCTAATCTCTTGTTTAGTGCTAAACCTGCCTGCCCTAAGCAAAGGACAGCTCACCCTCTCTGATTACATACACTTTGTGTCGTTGTCCACAGTGCCCTGCCATTTCAGTTCACTCATATCTACTTCACAGTTTTTCTTTCATTCCAGTGTTGACCAGTTGACCACTCTCATTACTCTTTTGAAATTGTATCGGTTGTGCCGTATAAACTAACCGTGTCGTAATAATTAACAGCACTTTTTTGACGCAAAGCTCTTTTACTTCATTTAGAACAGAGGAAGTTCTTTTTGGCGTTGATGTGGTCACAAAAAATCAAACGGCAAGAGCAGACAAAAAAACAGAACATGCCAACAAGCAAATGCAAAGTCTGAGAATTGGGTTTTAGCTTTAGTCATTTGAGTTGTTTTATGTGGAAAAAAGAATAGAGAGAATTATGGCGAGTGATTGCTGTAGTGAGCAAAGGAACTAGTCAGTAAGTCGTAAATAATCAACAACCGTCCCATGATGCTCCTTTGACATTTCCCTCTTTTTCCCTCCTGCTCTCTTTTTTATTAAACGTTTAGCGAGAACAATCACAGATGTTCAAAGGTTGAACAGTACTACTATACTACTACTGTGGTTCAGGACGACCGACCAAGATGAAGGCGGCAAATGATGTGAAGCACGTAGAGGTAAATGAAGTAAAGCAAATAGAAAGAAAGAGGAAGAGAGCGAGGGTACACATGAAATGATGACGGCACAATGAAAAGAAACTTATGAGTGTAGAAGGGAATATGGAAATCGTTCTGCAAACCGAATGCAAATCATCTAACTGAGTAAAGGAATGCCCAAAAGTGCAAGTTGTACTTTTGAGCATATTTAAGGCTGATGACCTGTGTTTGTTCTTTTGTTGTCTCTATTTTTGGATAGTTTTAAAATAGCAGTAACTGATATTCACTGTTATCTAATAGGTCTGCGCCAGGTCATTACACGCTAAACATTAAGTTTAATACCTTTTTTCAGACCAAATGGTTAGGGACCTGGTAGTGATTGGCCAATTGAGTAATTGCGTAATTGGCAGAGGTTAATTGAAGAACGGGAGCAGAGATAATAGGAAAAAAAACTGAAGCAGGCAAATATGCTCACTGCATCACTCGTCCCCTTGCCAATTACCATATCACATCACATTTCCAAACACAAATTGGAGAAGCATCACTTAAAAAGGGTCCTCTCTCCCTCTGCCTCACTTGAACTTGTGCATGCAGTAGTACTTTCCTCATTTTCTTTCGTATTTGGTGCCCCTTTTCTCTCCTTGCGTCTCTTATTGTCTAGTGTCATTAGTGTTTTACCCTAAAACAGCAGCAATAAAATAGAAGAGAGAAAGAGAAATGGCACTGAATACTTTAAACTGCTGATGGTATTAACTTCATTGTGCTGCACTGCAATCAACCTCATTTGCCAATGTTGGGCCACTGCACACCCTGCACGACCATTAGAAGGAGAACAGAATCAGCAGCAGCAAACAAAGACAATAGCTGCAGCTGCAATTACCAGCTAAGAAGAAGATGGCTGGAAATCAATAACTGTCAGTGGCGGCATAAATTGTGACACTCTGCTGAAATGCTTCTGCTGCCGTCTTGGCTCAAATTTTAGCCGTTTGTTGAGACACCAGCAAATAACTGACACTCACAGGCAACACACACCCAGACAAAACGTTGCTGAAGACAAACAAACAGGGCAGTTTAGACGATGGTCGTGTCAGTGGTTGCCATGCTGCCAGAAATGATCGTGGTCATATGGGGTTCATTTTTTGCTGTGTGCTCAATATGCCATCACCGCCATCACCACCACAGCCACAACAGTACCACCACCATCAGTACCACACAGACGGTGCCACCACAAACACACATAAAAAACTGTCTGCTTGTGCAGTGGAACATAAATTATTAGATTAGGAAGCGTTCGGAGACTCTCTCTCTCTCTCCATCTGAGCGACTGTCTGTCTGTCTGGCCAGTTGTGTGCCTCCAAGCGAAAAGACGGGACACTGAGTGCAGAAGAAACAGATGTAAATTGGCGCTAAAGACACAAGTCAATGAAAGCAAGTGAGTGAAGGGAGGGCAAATTAGTTCAGCAGTCTGGTCTTTTCCATCTCTCTCTCTCTCTCTTCTTTCTTTTATTACCCTTTTCTTTTTCTTCTTACTACCAATGCTGCAGCATTCCTTTGCATCACCCTGACTGAATGGCATTTGCGCTTTTCCTTTTGCATCTCGGCTAATTTAGTTAGTAACCCTCTGCTGCTGCTGCTGCTGTTGCTGTTGACTCTGCCTGACCAACTGCCTCGCCATTTCATGTGCTCTGCCTGCCGCCTGTGTTTGCCTTCTGCTTGCTTATCACCACTTTTTGTGTCTGTCTATTCAGCCTCCAAACTGGATGCTCAGTTTGCTCAGTGACCATCAGTGCCAGCGGCAAAAGAAGAACCCATCAGCATCAGCATCAGCATCAGCAAGGGTTGCTCACATTCAACTTGCCTCAGCTTGTTCACTTCAGCGTATTCCTTTCCTGTCAACTGATTTCTGCCTGCAATCACTGCCACCGTCTGTGCAGTGTTTGCTGGAAAAAAATAGTCCTGTTCAACCAGTGCGCGCCAACACTAGTGGACACTGCCAAATCAAGTGCTATCAACGAGTCGCTGATAGCTTTGTGCTTTTTGCCGCCAGTGATCGCTTGTTTGCCAAACTTGTGCAGAAGTACGCCGTCTTCTTCTTCTTCTTCTTCTTCATCTCTCCGTCTTCCAAAAGCAGCTATATAACCACAAGTGAAGAAAGTTCAGGCACAGGCACAAGCAGAGCGTCAGCATTAGTGTTCGTTCAAGCTTGTAATGTTGCTCGCCTTCTTCAGTCGCCCAAACTTTCTTTCTCTCTCTCTCTCTCTCTCTTCCCTTCAAACTTGCTCTCTCTTTTTCTGTCTCTCCTCTGTACGGCAACAGTTTTGGTCGCCCAGCTTTGCTCTTCTCTTGGCAGCTCTTCAGTGTTCTGCATTTCAAGTGTTCTCTTTCTCTTTCTCTCTTTCTTTCGTTCCTTTTCAGTTTCCGTGCCGGCCAGTCATATCTTCCTAGTGTTTCACTGCTTCAGTCTTAGCCTGCCTGAGCAGTCACTGCTGTGCTCTCTCTCTTTTTCTCCCTCATTCACACTAGCAACGCCATCCGCTCAACTCTCTTTCAGCTTCTGCCGATCACCATCTGGCCAGGACTGTCATATGCAAGGAAGCATCGTCGCTCTCTGTGTGTCTCTCTATCGTTTTGCTTGTCGCCGACTTGGGCCTGGTCTGAAGCAGCTAACTCAATTACATCAAGAACGCTACCCTTCGCCTATCCAAAATCAGCAATAGCAGCCCAGTAGCCAAAGTGGCACACCTTTCAGTGTTTAATGACATCAGTTGCCTACGCCAAAGTGGTAAGTTGACACTTTTCTAGTTGAAAAGCACTTGACTGAGCTCTAACTAATGGGCATCAGCTTATCATTACATTAGAGACTAAATTGTAATCATATGCAAATTTTTGACCAGGCACCACGGACAACGCCTAAAGCCTAAATTGAATTAACAACTTTGAAAGCAACAGGGCTGGTCAAAACTGAAGTAGTTTGGGCTTTGCGCGCAAAGTGTGAATTTTCAAGATTTCTACTTGTGGTCAAATCATTTTATAAGGTAAGTTCAATCTTTACTTTATTTGCCTAGGTTTAAAATGTTTCAAATCAATAACAGTTATTAAAACTACTTTCTGATGAAAATCAATAGAAAAAATTGTATTTGTGCAAGTACTCTAAAGTAGCATTTTTCAGTTCACAGCCCTTTTACATTAAATGGACGCTGAAAAAGATTTATCTATACAGTCAGTGTCAATAGCTTAAAAATCATTTCCAATTGATTTTAAATGTTTTAAGGATTTCAATAAAAGATTAGAACCGTTGTGCAAACAAAGTTAAGAATTAATTGAAAAACATTTTAAAATTAGTCTGATAGATGTTTGTTTAATTCACTAAAAAAGTTAACTAGAGTTGCCGTTGTACATATCAGAGGTTTTTCATTAACCAAAATCGGTCAGTAAAAGTGGGCTCCTGGTGCCCGACTCGGTTTTTCTCTCATGACGCCATTTTCTGATGACGCCTAAACCAGGCGAAACTGTGCCTATAAGCCGACCAACTCCTCCCATTAGGAGCACTGGCAGTGCCAGTGACGTCTTTCCTTTTGGTGGACGCCTTTAAAGGAAGCAAGTGCATTGACTTTGTGGAGAGAGCCAGACGGGCGCACTTTAGTCATTCACTTGAGCGCACAATTCACAAACGCACTTTGCCTCAATGCTCCTCCATTGTACTACTACTTCTCCGGGCCTTTATAGATTCACTCTTGATAAAGTAGTAGACAATGAGAAGTGATTAATTGCACTTTGCGGGTATTGGTAGTTGACTGGAGTTTGAAGTGCATTGCCAAAAGGAATCGCCTAAAGAAAAGTCTAAGTGTTTGCAATAGTCACAGATTGCTTGAAAAGGTATTTCGTTTTTAATATAAATGTCACAAGAGTTAGGCATTAATTAGTAATGGAAATGTCAATTTTGGGCAACTTCTATATTGTTCGATATTGCTTGCCAAAAGTTTAAAGTTGAGATTACAGTTAGTAAAATAGAAACTGTCAACTGTTCATTGCATGAAAGTGTCAAAAACATTTGCAGTTGTGCCCTAATTTGCATTTGGCACTGTTATAAGTCCACTTTTGTCCATGTTAAAATGGACACTCCAAAGTGGTCACGTCAGCTAATGGAAACTTCTTGTCAATTTGTGCACGTATTTAGCCAGCAGTAATGATAGCACAAACAGCCCTAATGAAAAAGTTTTAAATAAATTTAGAAATAATTTGCAAAAGGACATTCAGTTAATTAAATGCATCAAATAGTGGCCACAGTGACCATAACTTACCAACTAGTGAAAAACGGGTTTAATAGTGAGATTAAACTCTCTTGAAAAATTGGTTGGCCAAAATGAAACGCACAAATGCGTGATTAAATTGCAGAGTTTGCACGCAGCTAAATGCGTTTTTAATAACTTATTTTATTTTTAAAAACTTTTGGAAATCAAAAAATAAAATTTGAATTTTAAAATTGCAATAAAAATGTGAAGTAGCAAAAGTTCAGTAGCAGGCGTTGTCACTAGTCTTTCTGAATTGTAAAGTAGAGATCGGGCAGCGGTCAATTGTTTGGTCAAGTGGTCAAAGTGGTAAAGACGCAAATTAACTGGTCATGCCGTCCTGTGAAGTTGAGTAGGGTCTGTGGTCCGCGAAGATTGCTAATCCTTTCGATCTGTAAGGTTGGGTAGTTTCGTGAACTGTGTGGCAAGCTAGTCCTACTGTCCTGTGAAGTAGAATTCGCTCTGTGGCAAGCGCTTGTCGCTTATCATGCCAGTTTGTGAAGTTAGACCAGCGGGCACCAGCGTCGACGGGCTTGTTCAGCTGATCTGAAGATGAGCCTCCTTGCTCTCTCAGCAGATGTTCTAGCACACTGAAAAATTTAGATTATTTTAACTTTATTAAACAATTCAAACAGAAATAAAAGAAGTGTAGTTGTGTAGATGTGTGTGTGTAGACTCTCCAGAAGCAGTAGTTTCAAGCAGATTCTCTTCAGCAGGCTGTGGTGGTCGAAGTAGAAGATTCTCAGCACTCCATCAAAATCGAAGAAAGTGTAGCCGAGTTCTAATTGAAGCTTCGTACTCCTTTGCCTTTACTAAAATAGCCCTTCAGTTTGCTCAAATTTTTGGGTGCAATGCAGTTTGCTTCGATTTCACTGTCAGTGTACTTAGATTGCAAAAAAGGGTGCTGTCAGCATCAAAAGTGGGGTGAGTTGTTATCAGCGTTTCAGCTCGTCCATCGTCGTCTAATCAACCCTTCAGTGATGTTAATCAGTTCAGCCGCCAGCAATGGGTAATTTTGATGGCTTCATCTGCTGCTTTTGGTAGTCGGTTAGAGTCGGTTTAGTTGTGGTGTTTGTGTCAAAGATTAAAGAGTAAATAGCAGTGTTTGTGTTGTACAGGTCAATGTAAAAGGTTCCCTAAGCAATTGTAAATAGTGTAGTGTTGTCCCATTGTTTCTAGCCCCAATAGTCATGCCGTTTTCGCGCGCGCAAGCTTTTCCTATGGTCAGTCAAAACGCTCAGTTTGAGGCTCAGCAAGAGCTCGCTCCACTCAATCACTTTCTCTTTCAATGCAAGTCTATGGCGTTATCATTGATACACAGGCTGATGTAAATGCTGCAGTTGTACAGCAGTCGCCTTTTCACACCACTCTTTAATCACCTTTCAACATAGCATCAATCTTAGCAGTACAGTGTCACCAGTCTCCCTTCAGCTGCTTCTCGTTGGCAGTTTTGCTTGCGAACGCAGTTTTGGTCACTTACTGATAGCTCCTCAGTCAGATGTCACAGTCGTCACTTTGGTACAAATGAGTGCAATTTGGCAAGATGATTATCACCCTTGTTTGCATGTCTGAATTTAGCTAATGCTCAGATTGTACAGCATCAGTCGGTCAGAGAAAAATTAGTGTTGGATCGATAAATTAAACTCAATTAAGTCAAAGGTCATTATTCAGCGCAGAATGTTTGGGTTTTTTCTTCACAAAAATTAGTTTATTTTAAAGCATTTTAGGCGCCATCTGTTGGCAAGTTGATTAAACAATAAAAAAGAAATTATTAACGTGGCGCGCGGAAAAACTTATAAGCATAACGTAGTCTAGACTGACTTTTAATGGTAGAGGGAGCAGTTTATAAAATATTTACAAAAGTTTCAAACTTCGTGTGAGCAAAACCAAGTCACCAGTGGAAGTAGTTATTGAAGTGCTGCTTTTTGGAAATGTCCGAGTGTTTGTGGCGTCCTTTTGAGTCAATTGAAGTTTTTCTTTGTTTTGCGAGCGCATCGTTTACTTTTCAGCCACTGGTCAACTGTTGCTCTCTCTGGGCACATCGTCGCGCTGATAACGTCTTGGTAAGCCCCCCCCCCCCCTTTTTGAAAGTGTGGGAGGGGGGCTGAGGGCATGAACAATGCC
>JAALOO010000640.1_pt1 | contig 29745 bp, 20 predicted proteins | sample 7257641 | NCBI WGS metagenome assembly JAALOO01 (sample SAMN14085613, study PRJNA598686) | mite metagenome | biome: ENVO:01001000; feature: ENVO:01001002; material: ENVO:01001226; isolation source: single female mite from University of Michigan culture on fish food culture... ...
CTCTCTCTCTCTCTCTCTCTCTCTCTCTCTCTCTCTCTCTCTCTCTCTCTCTGCGGTTCCTTGACTGCCTAAATTGAAAGTACCAATTTTAGAAGTCATCAACTGATTTTGCCACAAATTGCCAAGTGAGTGTTTTTAAGTATATTCAATTAAAGTTAAATAATTAAATTTAAACTTAACTTGGATGCTACTTTGTTTTAGTGTTTTAGGGCAAACTGTAGTACATTGTTCATTCAATTACCATTGAAAAGAAAGGAAGAGCAAAGCACGCAGTTGCTCGTATCGCGCGCTCGCTCGTTCATTCAGTGCATCGATTCGAGGTGATTTGAATTGGTAATCGAAGCGAACAAAGTGGAGTGTGGCCAATTTTAAAGCAACCCAGTCAACTTGTGATGCTCGACGGCGATTTGCATAATGACACTTGCCGGCAAATGGTGACAGTTGCAGGACAGTGTGTGTGTGTGTGTGCTGAGGGCCACCACAAGCCCGGCCGCAAGAAAAGCTCACACAGACGATACTTTACTTTGAAGTGAAACACTCACCACATCGGCATAGTATACTGCCAAATCCAATAACGCCTGGTCGCGCCTAGATGTGTCTTTTGCCGGAAGAGTGAGTGAGTTTCAGAGTAGCAGTCCTGACAGTTTTACAGAGAGCGTATGTTAATGCTGATGGTGATGCCTACAAGTAAAGTGACTGCCAACTGCCAGACAGATTGCCAGCTTCACTCGATGATCACTTTTTTGCTCACAGATTGCCCGTTTTTGGATGTTCAGTCTGCTTGAGCTGCAAAGGACTGAGCTCACCAGAGTCAGAGCTTCTTTTGCTGACAAGTTGTAATTAAAATATTTGCCAATTAAAGGCAAATATTGATTGACCTATTATAATTACAATTATTGGCCGTTTAACTTTGACAGACAGCGCCTGTGCAAGTGAGGTCAGACAAAGGAGCTGATGAGTGACAGTGTTTGCTGCCTCTCACTCCCTGCAAACTCCTTTTTTTGTTGTGCGCCATTGTGCGCGTCTGGCCTTTGTTTGTGTCAATTGGTCTTCTAACAGCGACGATTACATAACGAGTCAGTCAACAGAGAAAGGGCCATTATTTGCACACCATTGTGACAAATGCCTTCAATGTGTCGATATTATGTGCCTGGTGCCGTAGTTTTCTGCCGCCGCCGTTTGGCGACTGGTTGCAAGAAAGCAGCCAGTTCGGACTAGTCCAAAAGGATGGCTAATTGGACCCGACCCAAGCTCTCAATTACCGTGACCGCTGCTCGCTGCCCGCTGACCACCGATCACCGCCGCCGATCAGAAACATTGACACAGCGAAGAAGAAGACACAATTAGTTTCGATCGATTGACTTTAAAGCTACCAGTGCCTAGGCGCAATCGCTGTCTCTCCATTAAGCCAATAAATTATCTACTTCCCGATCACAGTCCCAGTGGCTTTCTGTGACCACTTGGCTTTCCTGCACATCTCTGTAAAAGGGATGACGCTCTATACCAATTTGCGCGACACACAAATGGCGGTCATATTTTCATCTTGGTCATTATAATCAGCCAATCTAGAAGTAGTCCAAACTGAGCAGCAAATTTTGCAAATTAACGACTGTTTGCAATTTTTTTCTGTTGGTGATTATGTATTGGTGGTGGTGGTAGTTGTGGTGTTGATCACTGCGTGATTACAATGCAAATTGGCCAATCAGCCAGTGGAGCCAGTACAGTCGACAACAAGAGTGTCGATGGCAATCCGTGCTGCTGGGGTGACAGTCCAAACAGTGCTACTAATTGGAATGAGAAGCAGCCAGAGAAGGAAGAGGTCGCACTGAGTTGCATCGCACTGGAACGCAGCGCTCCACAGCAAATCAGCCCAGTTAGTTGTGATTTATGAGACACTTGTCACGACTTGGGCCAATCTTGAGCCATTCTAAGGCGCGCAACACATTGGGAAATTGTTCCCTAGAATAGCTAATGAAGCTGCAGTAGCGAACTAACGACAGCGGCGACAAACACTAGCAAGTCTTTTTGCTATGCACAAGTCGGCGGCTCTTTCTGAGCGCTTGAATCAAACTTATTTATTAATACGAATTCTAATAAATTATTTACTACTTATTAAATCTAAGTTTTGCGTTTTCATTGAATTGAGTTGCACACAGAAAAATGTGTTCATTTTTTAAAGTGCGCGTTTAGTTGCCGGTAAACTAGGGTAGGCATTGAGGAGAGTCATTCGTTCAAATGTGTCTGTCTTTACGTTCAAGTTGAAAATATAAGATTACTTTAAATATTGATTATGCATTTGCCTTTATTGGCCACAATTGAATCAATGACTGCCATACTTTTCAGTGAGACCACTCATTCAAATGGTACTCTTCTGTGTCCTCCACACGTGCTCTTTTATTCCATCTGCTGGCCCGGCTGGCATAGCTAATCACATTTGCTCTAAATCTTTTTGACCACATTTCACAAGTGTTTTCATTTTTTGTAGGTCCTTAAACCATGACGCCTTTAAGTATTGCCGGAAAGAGAAGTCCCAGACGGGCATGTGAATGGATGCGTTTGATTTGCTCAAATAGCTTCACACTGGTTCTTAAATTATTCATACTGCTCGCATCCAATTTCGGTGAGTAATGGTTGCTGTTAGTTGATCTTTGAGCTGTTTTAGCCTAAAAAAGCCCCAGACTAGAGCTGTTTGTGACCTACCACTAAACCTGGTTCTTCACCCCACACAGAGAGCGGCGAATGCCTCAAGTTGATAATGCTCGAGGTACCTCAGACAGCGTACAGCGGAGAGAGTATAGAGCTGAGCTGGTAATGACTTGTCATGATTTTTAGTTTGTATAAAGCAACTAAAACAAATATAATCACTTTAGCATCTACGAGCTGGAAAACGACAAACTGTACTCGGTCAAATGGTACGTTTTTGCTTTTTACAGGCTTTTCAGCTGCAGTTAACTTTATGCTCTTTACACATACGCTTTCTACCTTTCTCTTTTTCCCTCTAACTGCCCGACGTAAAAACTGGCGTTCATTGCAAACACAAACACGCAGGTACAAAAACGACGTTGAATTCTATAGGTATGTCTTGAACAGTAAAATTAATTAACATAATCAATTCATTATTAATGATTCTCTTTGATGAATTATTCAATGGTGCGCTACACTCTGGCCAATTCCTTTCTTCTGAACCAAAATGATTGTTTGAACATTTATTTACATTAAGATATGTGCCTAAGGTATTGAAGTTAAATAAATTATAAGAGTCTGCTAAATTAAGATTAATTTTTAATACAATCCTACTCAGGATTGGCCACCAGGTCAATTTTTGCCAATTAACGGAATTAGAGTAGACGTAAGTCGCAATGATGCCATTGTGAGCACCTTTATTAATCGCCCTTGCCTCATCCTTTTGTTTAGCTTTCCAAATCGGGCACCAACTCGGTGTTCCTCAAGTACATTGACATTCAGACAGCTGGCGTATATCGGTACGTTCACTGCACCGGCGACTCATACAACAATAAACTTGTGTTTGTCGCTTAGAAATGCAAATCAGTAGCAAGAAAAAAATATTATTGTTCGTGTATTAATATTCTCTGCCATATCGCCCAGGTGTGAAGTCTCCGCAGAAGCGCCCTCCTTTGTAACAGCGGAAGGGGAAAAGGATCTGCGAGTAACAGGTACGGTATATGGCGGTGTATTTCAGTAAGCAGTGTTGCAGCAGCCAAGCATGATGAACAAGCTTAAACACGACGCGCACCATGTGCCACTTTTTTCTCCTTTCATTCCAAGCTAATTAGCGGCAAAAGTAATTAGGCGCATGAAAGCATAAAGGAGCGAACAGGGCACTTGACACTAGCTGCCACAATTCACGCTTCTTAAGTGCTTATTACGTCGGAGTACATATTCTCAGATATTGCTATATATTTTTGTAATAGAACCCACTTAGTTTGCCATATGGGCGCACCATTGGCAGACCACAGGCGGGCACAATCAAGTTAGCTTCAAGTGGGCAAGTTTAGAGTGACACTTGGAGGTGCATGAAATTAGCACTTTACGGTGATGATTCTTACTGACTGCTCGGTGTTTTGCCATGCTACCGCTGTTTTGCTGCACGCATCACCCGGCACCTCCAATTAGCTGCACCTTTAGCTGACTTTACTTCTTTAATGCCGACATGGTCATTTTCTTGTTCCCTTTTCCAGTTTTGCCAACTAGCGGTCCTCAAATAACAGGCATTCAGGCGGTGTATCGTACTGGAGACCAAGGTACGTTCAATACATGGAGAAAGAAAATACAAAGAATAGCGCGTCCATTCATCGACACAAGGAACGGTAATCTCAACTAATCGGCGCTCATTTCTTTCCTTTGCAGTCAATCTGAACTGCACTTCTGCAAAAAGCAAACCAGCCGCCCATTTACGATGGTAAGTGCATTTACTGTGCATTTGCAAAGAACCAAATAAGACAGAAACAACAGCAGCACACCGAAGCACATTTACTCGCTAATCTAAATAGATGGATTATAATCGACTAGGCAGACTTTTCAAATGAGAAAATATGTGATTACGGCACTCGTTCGTTTAAAATGCAGAAAAAATAATTTAATTCTGCATGAATTTATGCATTCTTTTTTCTAGAAAAATTAAATTGCATTTTGAGACATTTTTAATTCCCTATAATTGAAAAACGTTACTACCAATTGTATGCATCCGAGCCCCAGCTTATAATGTCAAACTAATAGAAAAACGAAAGTCTAAATTGATTTGAGGAGTGTCCATGGTGAGAGCTAGATTCAAAAATGGTAGTTTATTTTTCCAAATATGCCATTTTCCAGCTAAAGTATTTGTAAAACTACATTTTTTTCCAAAGATTGTTTACTAAAAATAATTAATTACGGTTTAATTTACAGGTACATCAACAACCATGAGGTACATATTGAGTTACACACATCATCAAGCGACATAGTGTTTGCTTTTACTTACCATACACGTCCTATTTCTTTTTTCACTGCACTACTTTTTCAGGCGAAAAGAGAAGAGTACGATCTTGACAATGCCACTCACGTCGAGCACGCCGATAATCTCGAAACAAGCAGTCTTGGTCTTCGTTTCGTAGCCATCGACAAGGTCAGTGGTAGTGTTTGCACTGTTTCTACTTTTTTTCTCTCTTTCTTTTTCTGTCTCTCAATTGGCGTTAATCACCAGGACAGGCTTAAGCAAAGTACAGCCTGGGTGTTTTTTCACTGGTGACACTCGATTAGCTACAGTCAGGCGATGGCTAATTTAATTGTTCTTCTTTTCTTTTTTCTTTTTTTCTTCTGGTGGTGCAGCATTTCAAATCAGGAGTGATCCGGGTGAAGTGCACCTCAACAGTGTTTCCTACCAGACTATCAAAAGGACCCTCAATGAGCAATGAGGCAATTCTTCGCGGTGAAAGCACTGATATGCCCCTCGAACAAATATTCTGGCAAGATAACCTGAAGGAAGATGCAAAAAGTGGTGTTGCTTCTACTCAGCAAAGCAATTCACTCTTGCTGACGGCTCTACTCTTCATATCACAGTCTTTGTTTGCCTTTTTATTTTCCATTTTCAGCTTTGGTCCTCGACTCGGCATGCCATGAGCAGCAAACAGTCCTCTGAGCGTCTTTATACTTTACTTTACTGTACAAATTAATCGAATAAAAACTAACAATTTCGTTGTTCCCATTACCTTTCCTCTTCGTTTGTCATTACCGAGCTCTTGCACTGGCGCCGGCCTATTGAATAGAATTTGGCGAATTAAATTGACCTACGTTAGAATGACAATTGCGCAGAAAACCATCAAATCCACCCTAAAGCAGCAAACTTTGGACAGATCATTATAATAATGACAATCGTCGTCTACACAAGTAACATTTTTTACATTCAGTCTTCATTCATTAACTCATGATGAAGGCAAAAGCCGGCCTCAGTCAAACGGTGCCGACTGCAGCCGCTGCACTGGCTTGTAGCGGCACTGTGACTTTCCAGAAAAATAGAAAACGAGAGAGAGAGAGAGAGAGAGAGAGTCGTCATCAGCCATACGCTATCTACCATTGAATCTGCCCTATGACGTTGTTTGCTTAAAGCCAGTAGTAAATCTAGAGCTACTGAGCGGTTGCTGAACAAAAAATCAAAGAAGCACTAAGACACTTGCAAACAGAAAGCAAAGCAGCAAGTGACAGCAAACAGTATTGAAATGGCCATTGTGTTCGCCTTGTCTCCTTCAGTAAGATGTGATCAATAGTCATTTCTCATCACTCCCTCTCCCGCTCCCTCCCTCGCCTTTCGGGAAGCAGCACACTGGAGCCAGTTGCACACTAAACCGCGACTCTGTCCCACTAATCGGCAGCTCTGGTAGGAAACATCTCTCTTCACTGCTCTCTGTGCTCATCAGGCGGCCTCATCGGAAGCCTTGTCTTGGTTGCGGTCTGCGAGCAGTGCTGTGGCCAGAACATGCCTTCCAGACGACCACAAAGAGGACGACTGAAAAGACGACTGGCCACATGAAGCAAAACAGCGCAACACAGAGCTGACTGTGCAGAGGACAAGCAAAGTTGCCTTGACCAGCACTGGCAGACACTGGGCCACAGCGGCGTTCAATTGACTGCCGTAGCGAGCCTGGTCAGAAGTTTTTCTGCAGACGAGTCGTAAATGAAGACATTGAAAAAGATCGAGATTGCTGCTGCTACTGCAACATTTAAACAAACGTAGCACTGCCACTTAGCAACATAATGAAAGTACAAATCTTAATTTAGTTTAATTCTTTGTTTCAGCTGTCTTTATTGCTTGCTTATAGCTTACAAACGTATGCTCTCTTGCAGTCAGCTCAACGAATCTATTAAATATTTAATGTCATAAAAGTCGAGGCAACATTAACAGTCAAAGTGAATGAGCCAGTCATTGAGTGGCATCGGTAGTGTCTACGGTTTCACTCGGAGACCTTTGCGCCGAGTAACAGAGCTCGTTGAAAATCGTTGCCCTAGTAGTTTTTGTTAAAGTAAACGAACTAAGTTCAAGTTAGAGAATCATTTGTGAGCAACGATCAGCAGCATTTGATTGTTTTGTCGACTAATTGAAAACGATCTCGGGTGGGTTGGAGCAATTTGCCTTGCCAGGCACTTGGCACTGTCAAGTAGACACTGATTGATACTGACCATCAAATACTCACAAGGTACCGTTCACTTTTGTAGGACCGGGTTTTGAAAATTAATAATTGATAAAATTAGTAAAAATTATTCTAAGAACAATGGTATAAACCGTTTTTTACGGAACTTCCAAAAACTTGGTCAAAAAAATTGATGAAGTTAGGATTTTATTCAAGATGAGTCAAAAGTTCTGTCACTACTTTCCAATATTTTTAAAAAAATTAAAGTATTTTTAATAAACAAAAAATACTGTCGGTAAAAGTAACATCTCTATTCGATTTACAACTTTAAATCATTTAATTTTGACAAGTAGTTCCAAAATTCTCATCAAAAGTTTGGACCGTTCCAAAATAAACTTTATGGAAAAATCAGGCATTCTTATGGGGGTGGTCAAAATGCATGCGAGTCAATGGCGCAATGCAATTTCAAAAGCGCATTGACAACATATTTATTATCACAAAAATTTTTGTCTGCAAATCGAAACTAATCTTCAAAACTGAACAAAATTAAGTTTTTAGAATTTTGAGTATATTTTAAAATATTTTTCAATAATGTACTTTTTATAAAAAAAACTTAAAAGTTAACTTTTGTAGTGATTTGCCTCTATATCTTTTTTATTGCGCGGTTTACCGGTACCTTTCATTTGGCACTTTCAATCAAGCCATGCCATTTTCCTAGGATACCAATGTAGTTACCGTTGTATTCAGAACACTTAAGTCCTTGCAGATGGCGATCCAGTCATCGGAGGACCATAGTATCAACACAAAACTGTTCTACATAAAATTCTTAACAATTTTTATTAAGTACATTCTTCATAAACATCATAGCCACACCGAAATCAAAATTTGAAAAAGCAGTAAAAAAGTGAGCGGTGTCCCTCCTTAAACTAGTTAAAAAATGCAAAACAAAAAACTTTTTAGTTTACAAGTTAAAATGTTGTTGAATAAAAACTCTATTTTTTTGTAATAATTTATGCTATTTCTTTGGTAAAAAGCGCAATAATAAAGATAAACTTTTTGATTTTTTATAAAAAGTACATCATTTAAAAACCTAAAGACAAAAAAGGTTCAAAACTTAATTTTTTCAGTTTTGAAGATTAGATTTTGCTTTGCAGACAAAAATTTTTGTGATAATTAATGTGTTGCCAATGCGCTATTAAAATTGCATTGCGCCATTGACTCGCATGCATTTTGACCGCCCCCATAAGAATGCCTGATTTTTCCATAAAGTTTATTTTGGAATGGTCCAAACTTTTGATGATAATTTTAGAACTACTTGTCAAAATTAAATGATTTAAAGTTGTAAATCAAAAATAGAGATGTTACTTTTACTGACAGTATTTTTTGTTTATTGAAAATACTTTAACTTGTTTAAAATATAGGAAAATAGTGACAGAGTTTTTGACTTATTTTGAATAAAATCCTAACTTAAAAAATTTTTTTGATTAAGTTTTTAGAAGTTCCGTAAAAAACGGCTTACACCATTGTTCTTAGAATAATTTTTACTAATTTTATCAATTATAAACTTTTTAAACCCGGTCCTACAAAAGTGAACGTTACCTTGTCAGTACCCAAAAGCTGCTGTATTCAAATGACGGAGCAAGTTTAGGTGCTTTTGATCACAATTAAAAGTTGCTTTGCAAAAAGTAGTAAACGAAACGGAAAGTTAAGCAAACATTAAAGTCATTTATTGGCTCAAAGAGTATAAATCATTTGCGCTTGCATTACATAATCGTATCATTTATTTCCGTTTGATTGCAAATAATCTTCTGCTGAAAACCTTGCTCAAAAAAATCAGTAACTGTACCTTAAAATGATATTTGAATTTGAAAGTTAAAATTAATTAATTTTAAAAAGCATTAAATCAAATCACTAAACCTTTTGAAATTTATAAAATTATTAAAAATATGACCCATTGTTGACAATCGATTATTCATTAAAATGAAAAAACCTAAATGAGAAGAGAGTGCCCGACTGAACTCAATGTGCATCTAATGGTAAAATTCTGGCAATATTGATTAAATTCTGTTTCTAGGTTTGTTCAAATGCTGCTTACTTTTGAGGCGGATAAACGCTTTTGTGAGCATGGTTTCAATCATCAGAAGGACATACAACACACATAATTTTCATTTATTCATTAACTACGATTATGACAATTACAAACGCAAAGACACAGTAAAGACTGGTAAGTAGTAGCAATATTTCACAAAAGACAATTGGCCACTGCAAATCTGGTAGCTCAGCTATAGCTGTGCCCGTAATTTAATCAATGTTCACTCTGTGCAATTGATGCTCATTAAACTTGCGCTCGCTCTACACGGTAATATATTGAAAAAATTGCAGAAAAAATGAACTTGGCTTTTTACATTAATTATTTTTTGCTCAAAAAATGAGTTTAAAAAGTCAATGTGTGTACTTCTGACGAAAACCTTAAGCAAATGCGCTGGTGCGAATCGGGCGTCATTTGCTAATGCCATGTGCCAATACGCTAAGTTTGAAAACTAAGAAGATAACTGCGCTTACAGGAAACTGAAATTTGATAAGAATTTTAAATTTGTTTTAAATATGCAAATTTGAAAGTGAATACATTCATAGCAGTGCTGCAAAGAGCAACAGAAGTTGAGGTTCCTTTGTGTTTTGCACTTGGCGCAATAATTAGAGGAATTTACAGAGAAGGCGGAGGGGAAGTTTGTAAAGCATAATTTGGTAGGAGGCAGTTGCTGCGTTGTTAGCTGTGTCCTGTGGTGTGTTCCGCCCGGCGACCGTTGAGCTGATGAGCCATCGATCAAATGTCGTGTCAAACGTGCCAGCAGTCAATCAAATGGCCGATTAAATTGTTTTAAAACAGTTAGATGACCATAGTTATGGCAATACTGGTTGAAGTGCACTAATGGCAGCTAATGAGTCAAGTACAGGAAGACAGAAGAGTGCACGGAAAAAGTGTGTGTGTGTCAAGAGGGGGGAGGAAAGAAAGAAGCAAATTCTTGTACTGTAGTAGCCATCAGCTGCCGACAAGTCATGTGTCCGTGTGCTCAAAATTAAATTAATTCGATTATTACACGACCATATTGAGTACCGAGATAACTGAGACAGCGTGTGTGCATGTGTCGTTCAAGAATAACTGCTCTTCTGCTGTACAATCGAAAATTAAAATTGGCAAAGTGCTCAATTATGGTCTTCTCTCGTACACTGCATATGACTGGAAAACTCTTCAAATTCTCTGACTGAGAACAGTACACATTAACGAGCTTGTCTTATCTGGTCTTATCTGCAGATATGCTAAGACAAATAGAGCTGTAGACAAGCACTCAATGCCGCTGATAATGATGCAAAGTAATACGGTGCGCAGTTGGCAAATTAATTAATGGACATAATTAAATTTAATCGAACAGAGCGATATCGATCGAGGGCGTTGGCACTGCAGCTCTCGCACTGTCGTACTTTCTTCTCAGGTCTCAAAAGCACCCACACCACGCCCGGCAGTGTAAATATGGCTTCCTAGAATTTTAGCTAACTTGTTTGCCACGTCAAAGATGAGAGCACTTGTCGCGTCACAAGATTTTCTAAATGTAAATACGCCATTTTTAAATAAAAAATGATCATAGTATTGTTGTCAGTGATGAATTCACATTTTCAAAAAAAAGTTTTCTGGTAATAAAATAAAAAGTGACAAACACAATGGATTAACTGCAACTAGAAACTTTTTATAATCATGCAAACTGTTTCACTACAACTTTACTCAAAAGTAAACAATAAAAAAAATTGGCACACAACAATATAACATAACGCTCAGATGCTCTAAATTTGCAAGGTACTAACAAACTGATGAACTTTTTGTTTTTCAACACATAACTAAACGAATAAAAAATGTAAAATTAGTTTTTGTTAAAATGTTTGCTGCACTGTAAACCAATTTTCTTTGTTCAATATTGCTTTAAAAACATTAAAATATTTTTCCACAAAACTTTTGTAGAAAAATGCTACTATTCTTAGTTATTTATCTTGTCGCGCATCTGATAAACCATGGTGTTTGATAAATCAAGTTAGAGTTGATTCTATAAAGATCATTGATAAATTAAAAGTCATTGCTGGTACAGTTCAGTTTCTAAACGAAGTTTCAGTGCACGTTTTCACTATAAAAAGATGTCAAAGCGATCAATATGTTTGACATTTAAATTAATATAAGTCAATTGCCTAAATTCAACCTACATTGCGACTCATCGTTTAGCTTTGCTTCAGTGCCACTGAAAAAGCATCAATTATGTGCCTTTTCTTGGCAGACTATTCCGGATTTGGTGTCGCATTCTATTTTATCTTGCTCTTTCTTGCTGTGTTTTCTGGCTAATGCAATAATAAGTGATGCTTTCTGTGCGCTGCTTCTTAATGGTCTAACAGAGGTAGTGCGAGTGCAAACAAGCGGTGCTATTGATCAATTGACAATTGCTATCAAAATGTTTGCTATAAATTATTGAACTATTATTTTGCCATAAACAAATGGTACTGACGTTTTCGAGGTAGCTCAAGTTAAACAGGAAATGATTAAATAAATGAGACTTGTTTGAACGCCATTTCAAAATTCTGAAACATTTAAAAAAGTTAAAGGTACATCAATTCAAGTTCATTTTTTGTTTTATATTCTAAAAAGCATTTTACCTTTAAAAATTTTAATTTTGTTATACAATTCAATTCTTTAAAAGTAAAAACTAAAGGTAACTGTTACAGCAGTGTCTCTTTACTTTTTTCAGCATGATGTTAATGTTCTCAATTAGCTCAGACAATTGCACTGAGGGGAAGTTTTGCACTTGCCGGTGCCATTAAAAACAGCTGCCAAAATGGTAACCACTCATCTGATGGCTCATTGAACGCAGACTTTCGTTGAGTGATTTCTCACATTTTTCACTCTCTTTCACTTTGCCCTATGCTCAGCCTTTTGGCGTTTTTGTAACTTGACAAAAAACACAACATAAAAATATCTTTACTGTTAATTGTATGAGTATGTTTGAGTACGAGATTCATTATCATTTTGGCTGTTTTGTTCTACTTTTGCATAAAAATTCAAATTAGATTGCAAGTCCCATTAGGAAATATGAAGAAAGAGCAAAAATATTTTAAATAGAAATACACACAAGCTGAAACTGAAACACCATATTTGATTATCAGATAATTAACATCAAATTGAAGTTACAAATAATTTACTAACACAAGTTATTTAAACTTTGTAAAATATTTTGTTTTGTTGAAACAAACGAGATTGTCATTTTTATTGTATTTGAAAACCTTTGTGCCAGCGGCGTAATTTTAGCAAACGTTTGTAAAGGGTACTTGCTATTGTTTTCAAATGCTCACAATTAATTGAAATTAACTTGATTAATAAAATCAACGTTCCGCTAAACATGCATTGCCTGTGGCTTTGCTTTAACAAGGCAACCTGTGCAAAATTTTTTTGGATTTCATAGCAAAATATCACTTCTCCAACGGTCGGTGCAAACTTTGTTTTACTTGAGTCGAGTTGCAAGGTAAGCACAATGGATCTACACTAACGAGCCCACTCATCACCCAAATATGCTACTAGTTATAATGCAAAGTTAAAGTTGTGGAACAAGTAAAGGCAGCAAATCAATAGCTTGCTCAGTCACTTTTGCATATACTGCCTCAGGGCTAAAAATGACATTATTTTGCGCTTATCTAAAAACGCCGCTACAATATAATTAAATTTAAAATTTTTTATTTAAAAAAATATTTTAAAAAACATAAGTTGATGGTAAAGTTTGGAAGTTCAGCGGCACCAAAAGCCCTTGGGCATGAATATCGCTGACAGTTTAGTGTGAACCATTTTAAAACCTCATCAATATTTTTGTAACTTTTTTTTGTAAGTCGTTTTATGTTGTTGACTAATAAAACATTAAAAGTGAATCAAAGTTTAACTTTTCATAATGTAGATAATTAGTGTTCACACTGTGCAGTTCATTTTGTAATTTAGTTTTTTCAGTTTGCAACTAATTATAAATTGTGGCGCTACAAAATCAAATATTTTTTAGTTATTTTTTTAACAATTAATATAAAATTTTTAATTTTTGTTGCATCAATCTTTTGATACAGATTACCCTTTTATCTACAATAACTTAGATTTTTTGGCGCACTGTCAGTTTAAATTTACACTTAAAAACTATTCCATGCATTGCCTAGAGCTTTTATGTCACCAAAACAAAATTTGAATAAATATTTTTAGCCACAACAATTGACGAATACAAATGTAACGTATTAATTTAAAAATAGGTGCATGTAAACAGCTACAATAAACTGATATGTGAGCGCAACTAGAGTATCAAGCAAAATAAAAACTTTGTAAAAAACAACTTTTCCTTAAAATTTTTCAAACTAAAAACATTTTATATTGATGGCACTCACTGTATTGTGTTCTTAATCAGTGCTTATCAAGTGTACCTCAAAGCATTTTAAAAATCAATTTCTGCGAGACTTAGTTTCAGAAATGGGAACATTGCCATCAATTGGCAATTGTCAAGTTTGCTAGTGACAAGGCTGCTGGTGTCGCTGATATGAGTTCTCAAAAAGAACATCGTAAGACAATAATGCAGCCAGTAATGCCATCAAGCTGCCAATGGGTCATTGCAGTGATCCTTTCTTTCTTCTATTGTGACCACTTTGCACCGAACACTGACTTCTTTCAACGTTTACCAGACTTGCATCAGATATTATCGATCTAAATATGTTCGAGTAACCATTTTTAGACTAACATAATCCTGGTGTGTTTTAGCGTAGTGATTTTGTGTTTTCATTTTCAAGAATTTTTCAATAATACAAAGAAATGAGGCCGATAAAAAAAATCGATATCCATTGTCGCCTTTCAACACATACACATGTGTCTTCATATTCATTAATTTTGCTATTGAATGTTTGTTGTTGTTGCGCTTTTGTTTACGATTTGTTTCCCATTTGCAGACAAAGCAAATGCGAACTTCGATTAGCGATTGAGAATTGTAGGCAAGGCAAAGTAACTATCATTTGACAGCTGCGAGCTCCACTCTGCCTGACTCTCTTTGGATCGATCTACTTTGATGCAACGGATTATTTCATATTTTTCAGTTTGTAATTTCTCACAAACATGATTCATTTATTTTTTGCACAGTTAACTCCTTATCCAATCCTGTACAGTTAAGCATTTTATTTTTTAAATGTTGAGAAAAAAATTATTTACTGTCACGTTAACGACGCCTATTGAGTAAGATTTTAACTAATTTCATTTTTAAGAAAAAACTAATCAAGTTGAATGAAACATATAAAAATTTTTAAAACAAACAAACTATAACCATGTAACTTTGTGCTTTATAAAGTATTGATTACATTTATATAAAAAATATTAAAAAACATTAATTAAAGTTGTTTAATTTATTAAAAATTACAAAAATTTTAAAACACTAACGACACCTTTTGACAAAGATGCAAACTGTTTTTGCTATATAAAAAAACTTATTTTTTTAAATGTGTTTAAAATAAAAAACAACAAAAATGATTTCTTAGTATAAGTCTTATTTATGAATTAGCTTGTATCAAACAAAAAATTTTTAAAATAAAAAGTATTTTGTTTTTATTAAAAAATACTGTTTATATAAGAATTTGTTTAAATTAAAAATATCTTTTGTAGTGTTGATGAAGGGCGTTTGAAAACTATTACTTTTGGCAGTTAGTGGTATCAATGCCAAATCGGCAGACAGTAGGTAACCATTCTTTGTCTACTAAATATGCCCTATTCAAATAAAGAAGTGAGTAAGAGTGGACGGTGGGCAGAAAGAGAGAGAGGCAACATGTTCGAGTAGTCTGCCAGCAGACACCGGTAAGTGGTAGAGGCCAGTGGTTGTGGTGGGCGACAGACTGAGTCAGTGCAGCATAGGCAGAGACCTGCTTAGTGCCACTGCGCAATGGCTATACAGTTGTGGCTGGGCGAGAGTGCTCACTCTCTCACACGTACACTCGCTTGTACGGCAAGTGAGTTGGAGTGCGCGCGTAGAGCGCCACTGCAAAGACCTTCATTCTGCTGCTGCTGCTTCCATGTCTGTGTTCTCCGCAATTCGATTCAATTATGCTCACCACTACTATTTGCCTGCTCGACGATCGGCTTCATTGGATCACACACGTCTTCTCTGAGTAAAAGTTGAACCGCTCGTCCGGACACTGCTTGACGATACTTTCCCTCGGTCAGCGGCATCGCTGTAGAATCGCACGGCAACTCTCTAATCAGCCCAACTTTTGACCTCTAAACGGTTCTAGTGACTCATCTTGTGCCATTTTCTGCAGTTGACATTAGACATTGTCCACTTCTCTCTCCGCCCAACTCACCGCTTGTGATTCTTTCACCACCGTTCTGTCGACGCATTGTGCAGTTGCATAGGCTGCTCAACAATGAACCCTTGACACCCTGATAAATGCGGTTTTCACCGCCATTCATAGCGACATTTGACAATTCTGCTTCTAAGGTAAGCTAGTTGACATGCCAATTCTGTTACGTAAAGAAGCCGTAAAAAGAGAGGGAGAGTGAGTTTGCTTCACAGTTCAGTGAAGCTGTGCACTGCCGTGCACTCTCTCCCTGTCGATCGATAGCCATTGCCACAGCAAAGCTACTGGCATAGCAGATAGCAGATGCAGCAGGATGACAGTTCACAGGCAATAAAAAAGCAGGCAGGCCAGGCTGGTCTACCGAGTCAGTGTCGCGAAGCCTGTTCTGTCAGTCGCCCAGTAGTGCACAATCATAAACACAACCAGTTACAAGTGATTAATCACATTTTCACACCGTCAGCACTGTTGTCTGTGTTTGTGCGCGCCAATCTTCAAAGACTGAAACTACGCAAATGAGCGATTAGCAAGTCCTTCAGGTGCTTCGATGAATGCCTTCCCTGACTGCCATATTGAATTGTCATTACCCACGGAGCTATTCCTGGCGTTCAGTATTTGATTTTCGCAGAATTGTGACGCCAATCGCGTGTGAAGGAAAGCTGCTGCTGTAGCTAGGCAAATCTGGTGGTCACCCGCTGATCATCAGCTGAAACAATGATGGTGTAGTTCGCACCACTCAGCAGACAGAGTAGAGAAAAGAGTGTTTGAGGCCACAGGTGAAAGTGAGAGTGAGTGAGTGAGTTATCTTTGCTGAGAAAAGGGGGTCTGCAAAATGTGCCGATTTGAAGCAGCAGTTCGCAGGATGGTTCAACTTCGAAGTGTGCAACTGGCAGTGTCTTGGTGTGTGTGTGTGTGTAAACTTGTAAGATTACACCAACCGGTGACGATGACGGCACAAACTTGGCCAAAATAGCCTGTGCTTGCAATAACTATGGAAATCACATCGCTTGCTCTTCACTTTCTCTCTCTCCCTTTTCACTTGCGTCTTCTGTACCAACTGGCGCAACGGCAATTCCGCCGTCACGATGCTTCATGCTTTGCGAATCGCTTTTGTTTGCCTAAGTTCAAAATCGCTGTGCACCGACTCGACTGGTGTGGAGAGCACACACTGCCGAGACAAAGTAGTAGTAAAGAGTGAGAGAAAGAGAGAGTCAATGGCAAGAAACAGTGCAGCGGCAATCCGGCTAATTAATGAGCACGCGCTCAACCTCGTTCTCTCAGTCTGCCAATCTTAGGCTTTCTCTAGCACACAGGACAGTGCAATTCTGACTGCACCGCTGCTGGAGAAAAGACGCTCGAGGCCTCTTCTTCTTCTTTTCCTTCCTCTTCTCTTCTCGTTTGCCTTGCTTAAATTTAAATTCTTTGCTTTTAGAGTTTATGGCAAGGTGTCAAGAAAAGATTAGTGAAATATTTTCCACTACTTGTCGCCAGAACTAGCAGCACCAGCAGTGTCAGCTGCTCCCAACTGCGACAAAACAGCAAACCAGTGCTATCGGTTAGTCGCAGTTGTTCCCTTTCTGAATATCATCGACACCGCTTGCTGTGGAAAAAAAGTAAGACATGAGCGTTTCCTTTCGACAGCACTCTTCTTCCACCAGCTGAAGATGAGCTCCAGAGAATAGACAAGTTCATGTTTGTGACTGACTGCGTGATTGTGCTGTGCCAGTGAATTGATGTCATTTTTGATTCGGTTAGGTGTCTCAACTTGTGCTGCTCCTCAACTTCAACTAGCCACCAGTATTGAGCAGTGCCGTGCCTATGATCGCCTTGTTTGTCTTTATCTACTATGTCCTCTCCTGTCTTCTCATTATAAGCTGTACTGCACTACCTGATTACACCTTTTCCGTCACCCAGTTAGCACTGCATCCTACCAGTCTCCTTTATTAAAAATTACCATCGATAGTCGACACACTTGCTGACGTTTGCCTTTTTTCGCAGATCTACGTCACGTTCTAAGCAAGATGACCTCAACGACGTACTACCCGTCAAGTTCGCTGTCGCGTCACTCGTCGAAATACAACTTTTCCTCAGGTAGTAGCGGCAGCGGTAGTAGCAGCAAGTTTTACCTAAACTCGAGTCCGTCGTCAATATCATCGTCATCCTCCTCCTCCTCCTCCACTGCGTCCTCTGCCAGCTCCAGCTATCTGAGGACGCGATCATCCTATGATCTCAACCTCAACTCCTATCGACCCTCGTCATACTCAAGTCCTAGCTCTAGATCATACACCTCTAGTTCATTTCTATCGAGCAAGTACTCACCAGGTATGTTTTCTGTCTCCATTTTCCCTTTCCCTCCTTCGGTGTTCTACCTGCCAACGAACACTAGTCCCCCTTTTCCTCTCGACACACATATGTTTGCATTACGACTCGGTGTTTTCAGCAGCAGCATTCAACAGCAGCTCTCCTCGGCAAACATCCCCGTTCAAAGATGTGAGCATTGTTAAAATAGGCAGTGAAATGCGACTCTTTAAGTGCATCATAAAAGCGGTGTACATTTACATGTGCAGACTACACAAAGAGAAAGACAGTGCTTACCTTACTTGCTAGACACATCTTTTAATTGAAGCTGCTCGTCTGCCGCCACTGGCTAGCCCCCGATGGGCAGGCCAAACTCAAGTTGTCACCAGCCCTACGTAAATGATGATTTCTTTAATCGGAATTTAGCCTATCGGTGTAGCAATAAAAGGGGAACAGCAGTCGATGATAAGTCAAATTACGTTGCCAATGCAATTGCTAATTGGCCCACTCAGGCAGGCAGTCAGTGAGGTAGTCTGTTCAGTAGCGTCAGCATCAGCCACCAGCAGCACTCGGCAGTCAGCGACGCTCCACTTAAGAAGTGTCACTTGATTTACTGCACCCGAGCACTAACCAACTGACTAGCCCTTCGAGTGCCCAGTTCAGCACCGCTCTACCGACAGGCAAACATGAAGCTGTGATCAGTGCAGTCACTGGGAGAGAGATTGTCTCCACTCTTGCTGCGTCTACTGATAACTGTGTCGGTGTGTGTGTGTGTTTGTTGTGTGTTTTGTGTCACCCACCTACTCCTCTTCCCCCACTGAGCATAATGGCGTTGGTTGGCACTCAGAAAATAACCTTCTCCCCCCACTACGGCCCTACAGGCTCGACCTACTCATCCACCCCGGTCACGCTGACCAGATTCAACCAGCGACGAACTAGTCTCGACTACAACAATGATTCCGATTCCACCTCAAAGGTACGTGCTCACTTTTTTACTGTTAATCACCATTGTGCCGCTCTTTGGTGCACTCCTCAACCTGGTTCGCGGTCTCTGCCAAAACTGTCTTTCTCTCCGTCAATTGCAGTTGCGATTGCGATCGAAATGAGCACCGCTCTCTGCTAGCGCAGTCATTATTACGTCGATAAGGTAGAAGTGAGTTGACTGTCAAACTGTTAGACGTCGGTGGATCGCAGCGGCGACTACTTTTGTTTGTTGTCGTTTGCAACACCCTCAGAAGTATGAGTGGAAGACTAATCAAATTAGCGCCGCAACAGTGGCACTGTCCACAGCACACAGTATAGCACACAACATTGACCCAAATTGGGCGCTACCTGAGTGTTGTGCCCACTTTTAACACTCTCTCGCCGGGCCATTAACGAAAAAACAAGTTGGAGAGCTGGCTTGTCCGAATGTATCACCGAATCACGCACACTTCACTCCAAGTGAACATTACCGTCAGTGTGTGCAAGCAGGCACTGCACTACGCGCTGGTAGAGCACCACTTCAGCTCAATTAGTCTCTGTAATGGATACTGCCAGGTGCTCATTAGCTCACAAAGCGTATTTGTCAGTCTAAATTTGATTAAATCTTGATCGCACTTACTGCCGCCAGCAAACTCCCCACTCTGTGTGTGTACAGCGTTGCTTCTTTTTCTAGCACAAGGCTACTACTGTTGGCTGTTGGCTGTTGGCACTGTAACTCTCAGCACCGGGGACACCAGCGGCAGCGGAACCATTCTGAAACACCAATTGACAGAGACAGAACATTAAACTGAACAGCTCTCAAAGTTGGGTACTGATGCCGGAATAGCAGTGTGCTACCTCTCAGCTTGTTTGACTTCAAAATAAACCATTCTGAATACTTTTTAAAGCTTCCACTGACAAAGAAGCGCCACTTGTTTGAAAGTCACACAAGCTGAGACGCATAGAAGTGCACCAACTGACCAGTGAGCTGAGTGTGTGTGTCGGTGTTAATTAAGAAGAGTTCTATTGTTGGTCATTAATTGCTTGTGCACATGTTCTCACAACAATAGTGCTCCTTTCTCCTGAAATGCAAACATGTGCCGCCTTGTCGACTGTTGAATGGGCACATCCGAGTGCCAACGTCTCCTAGTTACCACTGTAATGTGCATTCCAATAGCGTTTTCCAGTAGGACTCGCGAACCACTTGAGGTACCAATGGTGTTGAAGGAAGCAGACACACGCTTTTACCACCTGCTAATCATACTTTCCATCTGTTTTGCAGACAAAAACTCCAGTGGCTGGATTGACCAACTTGGGGAATACTTGTTACATGAACTCGGTATTACAAGCGCTGTACGCTACTAAAGAGCTGCGCGACTTTGTGATTGGCTGCTTTGAATCAGGCGGTCAGCTGTATACGGGTAAGTCGAAGGATACCACCGATAAATCGTACTGCAAACTTCTAACCGCTAGCTTCTTTTTACTGTGTTCAGCTTTATCTAGGCTGTTTAAGGAAATGACGTCAAATGGCCGATCAGCCTGCGTCAACCCGTCCTCCTTTCGAAGCACCTTCATTCAGTTTGAGTCAAAATTTAGAGGCTACGAGTAAGACATGCCGTTAACTGATTTCACACTGACTCAAACCATTCTAACCTTCAACTTCTGTTCCGCCCGACAGACAGCAGGACGCTCAAGAGTTTCTGCGCTACCTGATCAACGGCCTGCATGACGAGGTGAACAAAGCCAAGTGCAGACTGGTGAAACGACAACTTGTGGAGCCGAAATCATCACAGGAGGCGTGGAACCTCTACCGCGATCGCATCGACGACTCCAAACTCATTGAGCTCTTTGTGGGGCAGTTCTCCTCAGTGATCAAGTGCACCGACTGCCACAATGAGAGCACCTGTTGGGACCCCTTCTGGGACCTGTCGCTGGCTGTTCCAAGATACAGGTTTGTTTGCCTAATAGTACTCAATTGTCAGTATTGACCAACCAACTTTTGATATTTGATTTATGCAGAAGTCGAGTTGATATTGAGGAATGCCTTGCAGCTTTCACTGAGCAGGAAACGCTCGATGGAAACGAGCAGCCGGTATGGGAAACTTGCCGTTTTCTCCTCAACTGCCAAACTAATTCACCCTCTCCCCTAGTTTTGTTCCAACTGCAAGAAACATCGTCGATCAACGAAACGTCTTTCTATAGTGCGCTCACCCAAAATACTAATTATTCGTAAGTTTGAGCACATTATCAGTTTCCATGGCTAAATTCTCCTCTCCAATATTTTAGACCTGAAAAAGTTCTCCAACGACGGCTACAAGCTGTCGAGCGACATCACCGTCAACCAAACCATCACCATCGAGTCTCGGCAGTACGAGGTCCATGCGGCCATCTGCCACCATGGTTTCAGTGCCAAGAGTGGCCACTACACCGCCTACTGCCACTACGACGGAAAGTGGTTCCACATGAACGACGAAAAGGTGAAAGACGTCACCGACTCCTTCTCAATGGCCACCCTCAAGGACGCCTATGTGCTCTTCTACCGCCAAAAAGACTCATCCTACTTCAGCAGCAGCAGTGGCAGTGGCAGCACACCCTCCAGTCTCAGCTCCAAGTACTCCTCCCGATTGTGAAGCGTAGGAGTAGCCAGCCAGCCAGGCACACCCACACCACACCACACCACACCACCACTACTCAACACTCACGCCCACCAAGCACACACACACTCACCACACTCACAAACCGAGCTTGCCGTGATAGCCCCCGAGAATGAAACAGGTCAGAGCCGAAACTCCCGAAAAGCCCCTACATTCTCCCGAGCCGATTCACACCCTCTCAAAGGCCCAAGTTCTGCAAGCGCTCAGCTACCAAGCTTCGTCTTTTCCGCCTTCAGCGTGCTTCGTCGTGCATCGCCACCGATTTTACATGCAACCACCCCCACTAACTCACATAGATTTTAAATTAATTTAAATTATTACTATTTATTTAACCTAATGACACTGTTGCACCTTCTCCTAAATGTCTATCAACTCGTTATTTTGATTGCTAATCTCTCTCTCCCTGTATCATGCGATGCGATGTGTCGCTCTTCTCAAATACAGTCACTCTTCTTGTTGAATTGCCAGCTTGCTGCAGTATGATCTCAGTGGTCGTTTTGTTGTTTACAGTACTACTCCCTCCACATGGGTGATTACCCACGCCGAACGTAACTTGATCATCCGTCCAACAAGTTCTCTCTTATCACCAGAGCTACTCTCTGACTCATAGGTCACTCAGTCACTGAAGGAGTGTGTGAGTGTGTGTACTCGGTGCTGCCGCCAGAGGTCAGAAGGGCAGCTCTGAACAGCACTGCGCTGAGCACGATTTTTTGAAAGACAGAGAGAGCAAGTGCGAGCGAAAGACACTGCTCATTTCTCCTTCTCCTTCTGGCCGCAACGGTCGTCGGTGCCCACTGAGAATTGCCGCGCCAGGCCTGCTCTCGCTAGCTGAAACTGCTCTCTATCCGACATTGTGCTTCCGTTGAAAGTCGCCGTTGACTTTCCTCTCTCTCTCTCTCTCTACCCCCTTCTGGTCTCTTCTTCCCTTGCCTCCGGGCACTGTCACCCTTCCACCACCCGAGACGAGCTTCCACAGGCTTTACTCACGCCCGGGTCCCAGCTACCAGCGACGGCTCCGATTGCCGCCATTGCCATTCCATCCAGGTCCGTTTTGTCTTGGCCTTGAGTGCTACACAATCGGCACAACCCTCCAATGAGACAGTGGTTCGGTCGATCAGCTTAACCCATTTCGTCCATTCCATCTCGGCCATTGCATCATCATGAGTTTCTTTCGCCGCCAGCGTGTTTCGATGCTGATTCTGGCAGTTCTGCTTTTGCCTTACTTTGGTAAGTTTGCCGTATCGTTGTGACAACTACGCAATGTGCAACTTTTTATCACTGTGTATTCACCCACCGATCACCGATCTATTAATATCGCTCCCAATTGGCAACAAGCGTATCAATTGAATTAGCCATGCCTTCCCCTAATTGGCACTCTGTCTCTAAACGAGGCGTGATGGTATCTGTTTTGCTTTTTTTCTGCGCCTAGTTACTCTTTTCTTTCCAAGTGTGAGTCGAACTTGTGTATGACAACTTTGCGCTCGTCCGTGAACGCTGTCGGCGATCGTAATAGAAAAAATATGTAAAATTGTCCCGTTTATTTAGTGAAGCGATTTTTATGTCTCTATTGCGCGTCGCCGCTTTCAAAATTCCACGCAGACATAGTCTAGTTGTGCTTTTATCAGCTCCACATCATTACCGTTACCGTTTGTCTAGCAATGCTAATCTAAGCCATTACTTTACCAACTGCTGCTGCTGCTACTGTCACTGCTATTCTCCACTGAATAGAGTAGTCTCCTGTTGACTGTCGGCAGTCGAAACAAAAAGACCAACAAGGCGTCATATGGCAAAGCATGTGGCAGGTTTTTTTTCAGCAACCGACCGTTTTCTCCTCCATTGTCAAGTGGTGGCCACTCTACTAGTGGCACAAATTAGCAAAGGCGAATCGGCCACTAAAAGAACGGCAAATCCCATCCAAGCCCCTCCATCCATGCACGACCGCGCGCGCGTTCTGTCTCAATGACTCGTCCTGTTGCTGCTGAGCAGTGAGAAAAGTGATTCGCTTGGTCTCCTCTGACATTGTGTCTCTGGTTTTTGCCTAATTGCTTTGAACTTGCTGCTTCCTGTTTTCCCTGCCGATACTCTCTATCAGTATTCAATTAAAGCTTTGCGCCATATGCTGCCATCGGTGCCCTCCGTACCACAATGCGACGCTCTACTTTGAGAAAGCATCAAGTGTAGCTTTCGCGCGCTTAGCCTTAATTTGGTTTTGTAGGCCAGTCGGTTTTCTACCAATGAGACACCAATTTTAGACTACCAGCTGACTGTGTTTTGTTTTTTTCTTTACCAGAGCACTCACTGTCACTAGATCGTTTTGTAAGAGTTCCGCACAAAACGTACTATGTCAAGGAAGGTAAGTTTGGCTAGAATGATAAATGTAATCGTTTTACATTCAATTAAATTATCATTTTTAGGGGAAGACTTGGACTTGCCCTGCGTTCCCAAATCGGAAAATTTCACATGCATTTGGCAACGAAATAGTTCTTCTATTTTTCCAGATTCGAATACCGTGTATGAAATGAGACCTGTGAAGGGCGACTGTAGCGTGATACTCAAGAAGGTTTCTGTTGATCGCGACAACACAACTTTCGAGTGCCAAGTGCCTAGCTTCAATCAAGGAGGGTCCAAATACAGTTCGAGTTGGCCTCGTACTTCTGTGATTGTCATGGTTAAGCCTAATGCTCCTCGCTTCAAAGAAGAACCGTTCCAATCTATTCTTGCTGGTCAGACGACTAGTTTGGTTTGCGAGTCGCTCGGAGGAAACCCGTTGCCTTCTCTCGAGTGGCATCTCGGTAACAAGAACATAACTGCAAGCGTAAGTATTAGTTAGAGTGAAGTTGATGACACAATGCCATTGCGTGCAACAATCAGAATACTAATTAGCATTTCATCACTACCAGGCTAACACCACTGTAGTTGAAAAAAGCAAAAGTGTCATTTCTACGCTGAACTACGTCTTTGCAAAGGAGAACAATAGAGCCTCACTGACTTGCGTATCTGTGCACCGACTGGAAAAGCAAACCACCAAGAAATTGCTGAACGTGACATGTATGTTTGTTTGCATTTTTTGTCGCGTTTATTGTTAATGCTCGTTCTTGCTACTCTATACAGACCGACCTATTGTCTCGGTGGATAGACGTGTGTTTAACGTGCTCGAGAATCACAATCTGTCAATTGAGTGTCATGTCGATGCGAATCCAAAGGCACCGGCAATGTGGAAATCTGGTAATAAGTTCTTAAAGGTTAACTTTTACGTTTGTAAATTGACACTTGTTTTGTCTAAGATACGACGACAAATTACAAAACAGTCGACAACACGTTGATCCTTACAGAAGTCAAAGGAAAGGCAATGGACGATAAAGAATTTCAGTGCACTGCAAAGAACGTCGTTGGGGGTTCAGAAACTGTGACCGTTGTCATATCGGTTTCTTGTAAGTTTAATCTACTGTATCATCGAACTTGTGTAAGCAATAACATTTTTTTGTAGATCAACCGCATATTGCCGTAAAAACTCCTAAAGTTCAAAGTGTCCTTGTTGGTGGTGATGTAGAGCTGATTTGCGAGGCTAGTGGAAATCCCAAGCCAACCATCACTTGGACTTTTGTCGACTCTGTTTACGATCAGCAGCACAATCCAAGTCCCGCTGACCCATCGAAATTAGTCATTCACAACGTTTCTTACCTGGACGAAGGCAAGTGTCATTTGATATCGTTGTTCTTTCTTGCTAAAATGTCTATCTTTAGGTGATTACTACTGCGAAGCAGAAAACAAGATTGGGAATGACATCAACAAGGCTACGAGTGAAAAAATGATCGTCGGCGTTTCTGGAAAACCGCAGTTTTTGAGTCCTAATGAGCCTGTTATAGGCTTTAAAAATGAAAACACTGCTGTCGAAGCCGTTTTCTGCAGTGATCCTCCTCCGACTAAGGTAACATGGATGTACGACAGTATCCCTCAGCACGAAATTGAGTAAGTTGATATATTGTTTGCACTTTTGTTTTAAAGTAACAAAAATCTGTTTCATTTCTTTAAAGTACCGATTTCCGAAAGAAAGTTTATGAAACCAACTTCTATGAAGTTGAAGACGGCATTCACATCAAAGCAGGCCTTCTAGCGCCAATTGACCAGCTCAAGTCGCCCAACCATACCTGTTTCAGGTCGATGCTTTACATTGTCAACACAGACATTGCCGATGCCAAAGATTTTACCGTCACGGTGGAGAATAAAAACGGTGTCGTTGAAAAAGTGATTCATCTTCAGGTAAGATTGTCGTAACAGCAAACTCACTCATGCAGCTTTTTTATGACACACGCTTCGTTGTCTTTTTAGGTCCACAACAAGATATCTGGAGCAATGATCATTTCCATTTCTCTCATTCTTCTCCTCATGATGTTCATCCTCACAATTCTCTTCATCTTTTTCCTGCGACGACGATCTTCTGACCAACAAGGTGACGACCACGGTGAAGACAAGTCTGACTCTAATGGTAAGCTCACTACTCGTTAGTGTTAACTACTGTAAACATTTTCATTAACTTTCATAATCGTTCGCCCTTCATCTTTCAGTGCCAATTCACAATTCTGATGATGCTGAAAAGCAAGCTACCATCGAAAAGGTCCTTTGAAATGCTTTCCATGCCAACTGCCTTTCGCATTTTCCCTCTAATATCCTCTCGTTTTGCATGCCATCTGCAGACTGATGAGGACATGCAAATCTACGCAGACATCGATTTTATTGGCAGTGATAATTACAAACGCCAAAACTCAGCCATTTCCTCGAGCAAACAAACTCTTTACGCAAACATTTCCTTTGACAGCTAATTTTCTATCTCATATCATTGTAAATTTCATATCACCTGTAATTTTAATTGATGTACATTTTCTACCTACATTTTTTAATGTTTATAATATATAAATAAATCACACATTTCAACAATTAACAAATGCCTGAACAAAGATGAATTTTTTACAAAGCTGTACTTTTTATTGTATGAAGTATTTGCTGAGAACTCTCTTCTCGATGCAGAAAGGAATCACTTTGAGCGATTTAATTATGCCAGGTGCAGACATCAGACAACTCAACACAAAATCAAGTTAATAAAGCAGTTTCGGTGGTTCAAGCGGTGGTAGTTCGGGAATTGTTTTATTGTTTGAACTGGAAGTGGTCTTTAAAGTTGTAAGCTCTTTGCGGAGAGATCCGTTTTCATCTTTAAGTTGGCGAATTTCTTGCTGCGCCCTTTCCACGCCCTCCACTAGATGGTGAACCCACTGGCGAAGTTTGTCGTTGACCGTTTTTAATTCTTCAATGACCTCTTTGTCCTCTTTAGGTTTTCTAGTCCCGCTTTTAAACTTCATCTCACCAGTGGGCGAGGCACGACTTGGCGAGTTGGAAGTTGATTGAACATCTGAGGGTTGTTTTTGGCCAATGAGACAGTTGAGCAATTCATTGTGTTCCTGCATTACGTGAAACAGCTCTTGGTAAGTTGCACCGAGCGGTTTCGGATCCAGGTCGTCCATGTTCATTGCAGAAGCCTTACTGTGATCACGATTTAGATCTCTCTTGATCTTGTTCTCCAATCGTCTTTTAGTGCACTCGATTTGTTGGTGGCAGGAGTTACGTTGAACAATTAGCGAAGCCCGGATATTATCGCATCTGGTGCTGATGATGGCTTTTTCCAAGTACTCTATTTTACAAATAAAACAGTGAGCGTAAATCCCACTAAAATCGTAGATCATTATACCTGAAGTTTTGTTTAAATGAGTGATGGCTTCAGAGAAATGATGACACTTGGTGTAGTATTCAGCTTTTCGGTGAGATCTATGAGCCTGTAAAAGTTGAGCTTTAGCGTGGTTTGTCATTTTGCAATCAAAAAGCACAAAGCATTACCAGATTCAGGTGTGTTTCCATCAAATTGTATGGCAGTTAAATAGCAGGCGACAGACCGAGTGACACAGTTTATCCGCCAACAACGACGATGATGATCATAAAAGTCAAGTTTAGATTGAGTTTGTTTTGAGTTGGCAGCTGCCAGCAGTTTTCTCGCAAAGCTACTCTTTTATAAAAGTAGATGGCGTTAGTTTCGATATATTTAAAAAAAGTTTTTTTTGTTAAAAAGCTGACCATTTTTCAGTCAAATTTGTTGTATTTTAGTAAAGACAAGATTTATTTAGTTTACAAAAAATGTAGATATTTATTGTTGAAGTTTTTACAAAGTAATTAAAAATGATATATGACAAAAAAGGGTTAGAAACAAAATGATAATTTTTTAAAGCATTTACCAAGAACACAAGGTTGCAGAAAAAGAGTTCAAAAGTTTTCAAATGATGAGAAGAAAATCACACTCAACGCCATTATCCTGTTGTCCACTGATCAACTGTACAGTGGACAACAAGAGAAAGGTACTGAGATGCAATAGAGAGGATGAGAAGAAGGACGACTCGAGACGACCGATAGATCACCCAGGTGCGCTTCAATGTGTCTTCAGTTTCATTGAAGTTGTTAAGTTCAGGCGGTTTTTGGGCTAATTTTTAGCCACAAAAAGTTGGTTTCAGGCAGAGAACATTCTCCACCGGTGTCCCAAACGAGAATGATCGCCCACAACGGTCGGCTTCGGTGGACGGGTCACTGCAGTCTGCAGAATGACTGAACAATTGAAACAATTAAAAGTCTGTGTTTGGTGTTCAGTGACCGGGTTGCCCTAGCAGTAATCTAGAAGCACGGTAATAACGGTCCACACGCCACTGCAGATAAAGCGGTACGTGGAAAAGGATAAAAAAAGTGGCCCTATTAGGCCATTACCTGCTGCAGACTGCTGCTGCTGCTGATTATATATTGCCTGACATTGCATATGCAAGGCACACACTCACCAGTCGGTGGCGGTGGTGGTGGTCAGATCATGCAGCGGTGACGGCGATACGGTGACAGGGAGGCAAGGTAATGTTGGCGACACAAGCTGGCACATACACTTGAATTATTTATAATTCCACTGCACAATGGCACTGTTCCATTGCGACAGTGCTGACCACAGAAGGCAAGCAGCCACAACACACACTACTTTCCGCGGCCGTGGTCGCTTCGCTCGGTGATCCTCTGCCGCCATGACAACCGAAAAAAGCTTCACTCGGGTCCGCGCTTAGCTGTCAGAATGTGTGTGTGTGAGTGTGTAGTGGGCAATGGTAAAAACATTAGTAAAATTAAAAAATCGCATTTTCAACCATTTCTCTCTCTCCCTCTCTTCCATTGTAGCATTGACTGGCGTATTAATTGCCATTCCCATGATTGCCGTCTGTCGCGTCCATGCATGTTCATTGTGTGCTATCTCCAGTCCATCTACCCAGCTCACCTGAAAGACAATTCATATATTGGCCACCTAATTTATGAGTGACCAGTGGCACTTTAGCTCACTTTAGGGGGACTCATGCAAATGTGATGGATAGGCTGCCGGTGGTAGGCAGTGCGTTCACTTACCAAAATGAAAGCGGACCAGGCAGAACACTTGAGGATTAGTGGTGACTGCAATGGTGCGCAGGCGATGAAGGCGCTGCTTTCAAAGCATCATCAGCATCGGTTCGGTGCTGCGGCACTGACATTTCACAAAGAAATAAGTTTACAAGTGAACGAAGTCACTGGGCGCCTCGAGAAAAAAAGCAGTTCAGATACAAACGGCAACGGGTACTAGTGTAGTGACGAGTGCTGAAAACGGACTGGGACTGAAGGAGAGAGTGAGTGAATGAGAGAGTTCTACTCGGCTCTGCTGACGAACGACCACTGATGGCACCGGCACGTTCGGGCACAGTCATCGATTCGCTGTAGCAGAATATGTCCTCTGGTAGGTTCAGCCACACGAAAGTACTAATTGAGCCTAAATGGTGGCCCGCCGAGTGAAGGCACTTGATTGATAATATATCGGTACAGTGGACACTCTTCGCTCAGTCGGCATGCACTGAATTATAATGGCAACTGTAAAGGCACACCAGCAAGAGGACCATCAGCAGCAGCACTAGCAGCACTGGCAGCACCTCTTCATGGTGATCTAAGCAGTAGTACGCCCAGGTAAAAAAACTCCAACTCAGCATAAAGCACTAAATTAAATTAACCTCTCCCAGTCTAAATTGACCGAATATCGACAATCTCTAATCTGCCCATTATGACGTTGCCTTCGTTTTTAGCGACAACGCCAAACTTTATCGATTATTGGAGAGGAGTACACGAGCAGTATGCAGACTTTGGCAGTGTTCGACAGTGCTTGTGTGAGTGAGTGTGAGTGCGAGTAAGAGAGAGAGAGAGAGAGAGAGAGAGAGAGAGAGAGAGAGAGAGAGAGA
>JAALOO010000642.1_pt1 | contig 29666 bp, 24 predicted proteins | sample 7257641 | NCBI WGS metagenome assembly JAALOO01 (sample SAMN14085613, study PRJNA598686) | mite metagenome | biome: ENVO:01001000; feature: ENVO:01001002; material: ENVO:01001226; isolation source: single female mite from University of Michigan culture on fish food culture... ...
TCTCTCTCTCTCTCTCTCTCTCTCTCTCTCTCTCTCTCTCTCTCTCTCTCTCCGACCAGTCTAGCCGTCAGTCAATTTGATTCCTCTATCTCAACCTTCCCTTCTCGCATTGCCAATGATTGATTCTAACACCAGCGTTATTTTTATTTTTCCCATTTTTTCATTCTCTTCTTTTTTCATTTGTTCAAACGCAGAAATCCCTGAGCCACCTCGTGACGTGAGCCTGGCGGAAATCAGCAGTCGGTCGGTAAAGGTGCGCTGGAAACCGTCTTTTGCGGGCAACAACGCCATCGTCGGTTTCATCCTCGAGTATAGGGCAAAGTGCTTCGATTTTGGCGGCGGTGACAACGGTGTGAGCAGAGAGAACAAACACAAGCGAAGTGACGCCAGTAGTCTACTACTATTAAGTGATGAGCTTCAGCAGCTGCCGCAGATCACCTGGAAGGATCTGTATATCAATGATGCTAATGCTCAGTCATTTCTCCTCCGAGATCTGTACCCCTTTTGCGCCTACGAGCTACAGTTGAAGGCGAAGAATGGCATCGGCATCAGTGAGCCCAGTCAGGTGGCCTCCTTTCGGACGGCCGAGGAGATGCCCGGGGGGCCGCCGCTGGAGGTGTCAGTGGAGCCACTGTCTGCGAGTTCGCTGAAGATCAGGTGGCGCCCACCGGATCGGCATCTGCAGTTTGGCCAGATCAAGGGCTACTACATTGGCTACCGACTGGTGGACGGCCAGAGTGGTCTTTTGGGCCAGAGGGCCAGCAGCTTTGGCAGCACCGGTGAACAGGGGACGGCAGAGCAGCTGGAGTACAAGAAGGTGGAGGCGAGCAGTGTGGGCAACAGTGACCAGTCGGCAATGGAGATTGCCTACCTCACCAATCTGAAGCGACACACCGTCTACTCGGTGGTCATCAGTGCCTTCAACAAGGCTGGCGCAGGGCCGAGGAGTGATGAGGTACGTAGAGGAATTGCTGTAAATTATGTCAAACTAACCATTTATCTTCAGATCACCGTTCGCACCCTGAGCGTCCAGAAGACCAGCACCCTGGTTCTGGAGGTGGTGACCACCGACGCCAGCTCCATCACCCTCCACTGGGACGTGGACGAGGAGGAGGCAGAGGTGGTGGAGGGCGTCAAGGCAAACACTGGATTTGTGCTGCACATCAGCGAAGAGGGCACTGGAGAGTGGACGCAGCGGACGCTGGCGCCACATCTTCGGCGACACGTTGAGACGGGCCTCAAATGTGGCACAAAATATCTGCTGTACATGACCCACCAGGACAGCAGCAGTACAACGGGTACGTTTTGGAAAAAAATTTATAAAGAACTGCTCCCTAACAGCCCGATACGATTACAGGCGAAATGATCACCGCTCGAACAAAGGGCACTGTAGCCATCTCCCCCTCGGCGGAGGAGTTCCTCTCGACCAATAGCACCGCTGTGGCGCTCAACTTCAACTCCTGGCACAATGGGGGCTGTCCAATACGGAACTATTCGCTCAAGTACCGACCACTGCACACCAAACTGTGGAAGGTCGTGGGCACGATCAAGTACAATGAGGTGGGAGGAAATGGTGGTGGTGGTCACGGTGAGTCAGTGAGCACCTCCTCCTTCTCGAAGCCCTTCATCATCGGTAATTTGGAGCCGAACCGAGAGTACAGTCTGGCGGTGACGGCCTCGAGCAGCGCCGGCCTCACCGAGGCCGTCTACAACTTCAGCACCTGGGCGAATGGCAGCTTCTTCAGCTCGGCGAGCATGGGCAGCGGCGTGGTGCGCCTGGCCGGTCCGCCCGGTCTGGTGCACACGGTGGACATCTCCTCCTCGGAGTACTCCTCCATCGGCGTCAGTTCGCCCTTCCACAATGTGACCATCCTCCTGCCGGTGGTCATCTCGGTGCTGGTGCTCGCCGCCGTCCTCACCACGCTCTTCGCCTTCATGCGCAAGCAGCAGCACGGCGTGATGATGGTGCACGCTGATGGACGGCGGTGCAGTGCTCGCAGCACAAACTCACAGTCCACGGCGGGAGCTGGGACATTGGGAGGCGGAGGAGGAGGAGGAGGGCTGCGCTCTGCGTCTCTGTCAATGCGCTCCAAAGAGGACATCACCTCAGAGATGCTCTCCGCCGCCTTTCCAATGACTGACTACCACTCGCTGTGTACTGGAGGTGGCGGTGGCAAGGGCAGCAACAACAAACTGGTGGAGGCCATCGGTCTGAATGGTATGGGTGGTAGAGGGGGTGATGGTCACCACCTCCACAACGCCCACCAATTGGCCGCCAACGCTTCTGAGGCACTGTACGGTAAGACGATGCTGTCCTCCTGTCAGACAATGGGAGGCTACGCCTCGCCCAAGCGGACACTGCTCTGCGGAGAGAACAATGGCAACGGTGCTCAAGGGGGTGGTGGTGGTGATCAGCAGATGGTGATGGGACGGCCATCGACGAGGGTCACCGTCAACAGTCACCACATCTACGCCGAGCCGAACCCCAATGGGCTGATGATGCAGACGTACGCCACGCCGAGGTGTCTCCTCACCACAGTTGCTCCTGGTGGGGGTGGAGGTGGTGGTGGCGGTGGTGATAACTCCTGCCAACTGCTGGACACTTCCGACAGTTTCTCCAATGGAGGACTGCTGTCGATGGCACTGCAGCAGCCACCCGGACAGCTGATGTCGAGCAATGAGACCACTACCACGACCTTTCGTGCCTTAATTACCAATACACCCAATACAAACAACAACAACAACAACAATGCACACATCTGACTAAATGGCCCCACACAACTCGATGGAGATGAACCTGCTTCTCAACATTCTTATTACCAAGACTAATCTTCAGTGCCAATCATCATCATTATCATAAACCACTTTTATCATCTCCAGGCCATTCCGTCCACACAAACACACACACACTTACGCATCCTTCATCATCCTGCATCCTTCCCTTCCTTTCCCTCTTCTCCCCTCCCTTTGATAATGACTTTACCTGTTTCTATTGTGTACCAATTATTTCTGTTTGAATGCGACGGCAAAAGGCGCTTTTGTGCCGATCTGTTTACTGACTGAATGCTATGTAAAATAAAGAAAAATGATTATTGAAATGAAAGTCTCGTTTCTTGTGTTGTTTGATCATTTACAGAAAAGGTTATGTACAAAAGGGTAAACTAAAACATACAGTAGTTTTAGGACATGCGTTCGTCGCCACGCACCGCTCGGTACTTGGACATCTCATTGGGAAACTCTTGTGACAGTTCAAAGAGCAGCAGTGCTTTGAAGCGGCGGTACTCGTCAATTTTTCCCTTCACCAGCTCGTTTTTAGCAAGAGATCGTTCCATGCAGTCCTTTGTGTAGGATTGCGGGTTGTGGCCATCGTCGATGTAGCTGTATACAAAAGATTAGGTTAGCATTTTGGCAACAGAAACCGGCCGCAACACAAACTTACTCAAATACTTCCAATGGAACCTGGAGATCGTTTACTTGGCCTTTAAGGCGGTCAATTTCTTTCAGCCCATACACAATTTGATTGCTAAACATGAAAACCCAGTGTTAGATAAAAGTTAAAGACAATTTTGAAGTGACTTACAGTTTGTTGTTGATTGCAGTCTGTCCCTGTGGCTGAAAATCACTCACGATAATGCCCAGCTGGCGAAAGTTCTCCACCAGACCCTCCAGGCTGGTCTCTAAACTGTCCAACGGTGAGGTCATTTTTAATGTTGAGTTTTTACTTGACGCCGATCTTCAAAGAGAAAACTGAAAACTTCAAAAAAATCAAATCTTTGTTTTGAGTCTCAAAAAGTTTGAGCTGATTTTCTCCAGCGAATGGGCGGAGCCAAGGCAGTTGTGAAATTGCGCCATCAAGCGGCAGAGAGGTGAAAACTCAGCTTGTGCCATGCTTGATGCACGCTGACAACAAATTCTGTTTCACTTGAACAGCTGTGCTTCAGGATTCTACATTCGCATTCTACAACTCAAAAGCAAAATGGCATCTTCAGATTCAGAAAACTCTGACGTCGAGATTAGTAATGAAGAGGAGCAGCAGAGTGAAGAGCAGAGTGAAGGCTCGGAAGCTGAAGATGCACCAACCAAAGAAGTAGAAGAAGGGGAAGAGTCTGTGGCAGAAGAAACTCGTGAAAAAGAACCCAACTCGGCGAGACTGGCGAGAACCATCTTCATCGGCAACTTGAAGGCTAACTTTGAGTTAAAGGTAAACGCCATTTATGTCTGTTTACTAGTGTATTGACTGGAGTTTATTTAATCAGGAGCTGAAAAAGATATTGAAGCAATACGGAAGTGTTGATTCAATTCGCATACGATCAGTTGCACCAGCAAAGAATACTCTGTCAAAGAAAGTGGCACTTCTTTCGTAAGTCAAAATGAAAATACAATTTGAAAGATAAATTAACATATTTTTTTCCTAGAAAACAAATTCATCCTGGTAAAAATAATGTCAACGCGTATGCCGTCTTCAAATCATTTGACTCGGTGGAGAAAGCTCTTGCCCTGTAAGTAAAAATGTTTGCATTTAATTTCTTTTGACTAATGAAATTTTTTTAGAAACGGCACTCAATTTGATGGAAACACAATTCAAGTGGATCGCATCACTGAAAAACCTTTTCATCAGAACAAAAACTCCATCTTTTTAGGCAATCTTTCATTCAAGACAACTGAGGAGGAAGTAAGTACAGCTACCTGAATGTTTTGATATTTTATTAACGGTTTTTGTTTTCAGTTGCGAAAGTTTTTCAGCGAATGCGGCCCTATTGACAGTGTTCGTCTGATTCGAGATCGAGTATCTGGCATGGGCAAAGGTTTTGGATATGTAAACTTTGAAGCCAAAGACGCAGTTGTACTTGCACTGGAAAAGAACGGACAGACATTCAATGATCGTGAAATTCGAGTACAGCCATATCAGTACAAACAAGAAAAATCCGGCAAAAAGAAAGGCAAGAAAATGGGCAAAAATAAGAAAGGCGATGCAATGAGATCGCCTCGCAAACAAGGCAGACCCTCGACTGTCAGTGGTGGTGATAAGCCCGTTCGAGGTGGCATGAAAAGGAAAGGCCCACCAGTGAACGTCAGTCAGCAGGAGTTCAAAGGCGAAGTGGCGCAGAAGAAATTCAAGGGTGGCAAAAAATCGGTCAAAAGTGTGATCAAGTCGAAGGTGGCCAATAAGCACAAGAAGAAGATTGCCGAAATTCTCAGCAAATAAGTTTCGTTTTATCTATCATGATACTAGTAAATTTGTGTGACTACATTCGACATGGTTTTATTTCGTGTTAATAAAATAAAAAAAGAGTAAATAAAATGAACATTCTTACATGATGTGGCCTACAATTCATCATATTGCCACAGTAGGGGGAGGGTTAGTAGTGTACAAAGGGGGTGAGTAGGGTGTGCCTGTGAGTTGGTGCTCTACTACTTTCTAGCTTATCACAAAAAAAAGTTATAAATAGTCAAACACAAAAAAGAGCGCCGACTAAAGGTGTGTTTGTGTTTGTTTTGTTTGAACTGGAACACACTGACACTTCAATGTAGAACACTTCTTCAGTATTGGACTGGGAGAGTGCTTCGGCTGCGCATGGTGAGAACTTCTTGGAGATTGTGCGGCAGGTCGTACCACTTTGGGCGAAGGGTCGCCTCGTGGCGGCTGACGGCGCCCAGACACAGGCGGTACAGTGACTTGGGCTGCAGCTCAATGGAGAAGGTCTCTCGGGCGTAGATCTGTGTTGGCAGAGATGGTAAATATGAAAAACAATGTCTTGGTTTTTCGAATCCCCGCCCACTTACCCTCGAGTCCGGATTATTGCTGAGCAGTGCAAGGTTCTCGGTGGCACCGCCGCAGATGAGAACTGGAGTGGGGTTTGGAGGACAAAGGTGTTAACTTTTTTTCTATTTCCCAAAACACTCGTCATCATCACCGCTTACCTTCCCCGAAGGCCGAGCAGACGGCGCTGTGCCAGAGGCGGGGCCTGTTGATGGGCAGCTGAACCTCCGTCCAGGTGAAGGTATCGCCGTGGAAGAGCCAGCAATCGTGCAGCGGCCGACTGTCAGTGCTCAGGCCGCCGTACAGCAGGAGGACACTGTCGGAGAGGGCGGTGAGGCTGTGCCAGGAGCGGCCACTGACCGCATGGTGCTCATTGTTCTCCATGATCTGCGTCCAGACCATGGTCCGCATGTCGAGGACGTACATGTCGTTCATGCGCTTGCCGCCATTGCGACCCCCAAAGACGAAGACTCGACTGCCGAGACAGGCAGCGGCATGGGCGGCGCGGGGAATGGGCACATCGCCAGTCGTCTCCGGCCACTGCCACTGGTTGCTCGCCGGATCGTAGCACACCAGCTGGTTGTTCCACCCGCGGGGATAGTGCTGTTTGCAAAGAAATTCGTTAGCGCTGGTGGTCGATGACATCATCATCATCATGCTCCGAACTATTGGGCACCACCTACCCAGGGAGAGCTGTGGTCGAGGATGAACTCGTAGCCCGGGTCGGCACGCCACTGCGCCGGATCGCAGCCGCGTCCGTATCCGGCAAAGAGGTACAGCCGGTCGTCGTACTGCCAGCAGACGCTCTTGTCGCAGGCCAGCGGCGGCTGTCCTCCGCACGGCTGCACGCTGCTCCAGGTGAAGTCGCGCAGGTTGAGCTTGTGCAGCGAGTTCTGGTTGCCCTCCTCGCTGTAGCCGCCAAAGAGGTACAGCTGGCCGAGGACGACGGCGCCGCTCGCGCCGGAGCGCTCCAGTGGAATATCACCGCTGCACGGCTGCTTCTGCCTGCAAAGGAGGAAAGGGGGACTGTGTTAGAAAAGAGTGTCGAAGGCACCATCATTAACACCACTTACCACAACTCCAGAGTCTGGTTGTACGTCCACACTTCACTGGTGGGCCTGAAGTCAGTTGAGTGTGTTTCCTGGGAAAGAGGGAGAGAGTGAGAGAGATGGTAAGTAATGTGTGATTTAGTGTATGCGCAAAGTGGCAGTAGTGGTGGTGGGTGGAAAAATACCATCAGTGTCTGTGTATCTATTCCCCCCTTCGATGTTGGCAGTAGTCACTACAGGAAAATTACTATTGCGGAAGCTTTGAACTCATCATTATAATCGTCTGTTTTGGTGGGCGCAAAAAAGAGAAGAGAGAAAGAGGCAGCGGTGAGGGAGGCAATGAACTCTGGTGAACAGCTAGTGCGCCGTCTGTTCTACTCGAATATTCACCCTCAGTGTCTGTCTCTCACTTTATTGCCCAACTCCCACACTGAATGGCCGTGTACGTTATGAATCAACGTCATCACCGCCATCATCATCATTTTTGTTAGCAAGAAAACGTGTGGTGCAAATTGTTTCTTCTGTACATCTTTTGCCGAAAGTTGCATAAGCGTTGTTTCAATGTACGACGGTTGCACGACCGGTCTTCGTTAAGCATGCACACACACACACAGACTACCTCAGCGCCCCAACTACCTGCAGATAAGCAATCGATGTGTGTGTGTCTTTCAGCGAAAGTGAATGCCAGACTGAGCCAGTCAGAGCTAGACAGAATGTCTGCAGGCATATTTCTAAAGCTGCTGGCAATTTTTAAAGCCCATCACTGCTTGAATCTGCTCATTTGGTTCCTCATTTAGGGTAAGGTGTGTGAGTGATTTGTCTGCAGGCGAATCGAGAGAGACAGGTTTGCTTTGATCAGATGCTGGGCGCCTGATACTAACTGACTGACTTATCATGGCACAGTGCACACATATCCTGTTTCGAGACAGGGAGCACGTGTGGTCGACGAGTAGTAGTGAGTAGTGAGTTGTCGTCCACCGCTGGAGTGTCTCATGACGCCGAGTAAAAGGAGAGTGAATGCATTGAAGTCAACAAGGAGCACGCTGGTGAGCCTTCTTATCGAAGTAGCCTACATTGCCGCGACATCGATAGAGTGGAAAGGCGCTCTACTGCTGATGATGCTAAAGACTCACCACTGACTGGCTGTCAGCACAGGCAAGCAACAGCAGCAGCAACACTGGTCGTCGACGAAGCTGATGTTGCCAGCAAAGGTACCTTATCTTATCGACTGATAGTTTGCTTGTTTATATGTGTGCGAGTGTGTCTGTGACATAAGAGTGTGTTGCTAATCGACGCCTGAAAGTAGGTTTACGGGGCGGTGTTGGTGATGGTGATGGTGGTGGTAGTGTCGGTGAGTGGGGAGAAGACAATACGGAAGGATTATTATTATTACTAGTACGCTACCTTGTATCCACGGAACCCTGATACGAGTATCATCTGACCGTTGTGACTGCAGGCAACATGGCCGATGTTGATGCCCGGACCTTCCACACGACTGCTCTGGTCGCCGACCATCTTCACCAGGTCGAGCATTGAGCTGAACAGTCGGTAGTGCTCCGGATTGACATTCGGATGGGTGGGCATTTTGAGGTGCTGGTCTTTGAGCAAGGGTGACGGTAGTGATCGTGGTGATGGTGGCTGAGAAACCGAAGCGGATGAGAGTAATGAAGAGAGTAAAACTGCCAGTGGATCCGTGCAGTGGTCTTCACTGTCTTTGAGTTGTGCTTTGTTTTGCTGTGAGTGTTGTTGTTTTTTGAGCTGTGCTGCGTCGTTCTTGGCGCAGTCTCTCTTTTGAGCAACACTTCTACTGCTGCGGCAATTCACTTACACAACAGAACTCACACAGCGTCACAGAATCGCTGACAGAATCGTCGAGATCGCGCAGTTCAAGCGTCTATTTTTGGTGGTGTCGGCCAAAACAAGGGTGGGAAGAAGAGTGCAATGCCGTTGTAATGCAGTCCCGCGAATATATAAATGCCGTGCTCTGTCGTAACGGTAAATGGCTGGTGCTTCTGGCGCCGGAGGTGGTGATGGCACTGCTTGTGCAATAGAAGCGTCAGGAGGGGAGAAAATTCGTCAGAATTTCCTTGTCGCTTGAATTACAGAATTTGATGCGACTTTAATTTAACGGCTGTGTGCTGATGAGAAGAAGAAAAAGTAGGAAGAACGGGTGAAGCGCAAATGTGTGCCTGCCAACTATCACGAGCGCCAAGACGGACTGCTAGTATAGATTCACTAAAGTGATGAGGTCTCGCGCCAATTGAAATGGTCAGCGGTGGTGGTGGTGGTGATGAGGGAGATAGAGATAGGCCGATCGGTGGTGACTGTCTGTCTGCTGATGGCACTGTCGATGCTGACAACAGGGCTTTAAGGCGGCAGAGTAAGAGAAGCTCTGGAGATGCTCCCACTGGAAAGGCAAGATCTCACTTTGCTGTGTATGTAAACAAACACTGATGGTGTATCCCTCAACAAAAGAGAAAGAAGGAGAGAGCCAGCCAGTCGTACAACTTCTTCAGGAGTGTGAGAGAGAGAGTACAAGCACTCAATAAAAGCGGAGAGAGACATCGACGGCGAAAGTAGCCACCAGCACCACCACCACCGACATGATCACTGCACCGTTGTATCACACTGTAGTCGTGGTCGGTGGTCGCCCTCGTCCTTTGCCGCTGCTTCCTTCACACACACATTCTCCAGACGATTTAAGCTTCACACTACAGTGCAGGCACTTCACTTGGAATGACGCCCGAGGATAAATAATACTGATGATGATGAAGATTGTGCGACCAGCAGCATCACCACCATCACCAACAACAACACCAACACCGCTCAATCGCGCGCACACATTGCACAGATAATTGTGTCTGTCCCCAATCCAATGCCGTCTACCAGATTAGGCAGGGAGATAGACTGATTTGCCGATGCGGCCAGAGAAAGAGACTGAGAGTGAGGCGAGCATTTGTAAATCGCATTTGAAGGAAAGGAAATGGCTTCTCCTCTGCTTTTTGAGCATTGATTAACTTTTTTTTTGTTTAGTTCAATTTCAGCCAACAAACGTCTGCTGATTTTAAATCCGAGTGCCGCTAATCGGTGCTCACTGTGCGGCTCAAAGTTCCTTCTCACGTGTCCGAGGCATATTGCTGCTGGTAGAACAGGCAGTAGATCAGGCACTCTCACACCGGCAAACACTCGCATCGCTAATTTCTGTTTGTGTGTGTGGGTCCGCTATGGAAGCGTGGCAAATGGACACAATACAATGAGACTCACATAGACTCCTGCCTAAATCTACTGCTGCCTCAAATCGATCGATTAATTGCACTCTCTTGGTCATCGATACACACTCAGTCCTCACCAGTTTGTTCTTGTTGTTTTTAGTGAAATTGAATAAGCAGAAAGAGAGTGCAACATCAGCAACATCAGCGCAATGAGTTAAGAGCGCAATGATTCTCCTTCTCATTAGCGGTAAGGGCAATGTAACACTTGGCTGACTTGACGACGCTCGCTCTTTCAATTGTCACAGCAGCCTCCCTTTGTCCCCCTCTCTCAGCTAGGCCCGCTGTCAACGGTTGCCATTGTGCTGATTGCGGTGGTGTGCCACTGCTGTTGCTGCTGCGACCTAGCTAGGGCCGTCGCTTTGCATTATTCAATCGGTCCTCTCACTCACTCACTCGGGCACTAATGAGGCATTAAATTGGCGTAAAGCTATTGTCGAACAAGCGAGGCGCAGCTAAACGTGTGTGTGTGCGCTGGCGCAATTTGTGAGCGTCAACGTAAGGCCAATGGCATAATCGTTTTCACAGCGCCGATGAAATTGTGTCCAATTGAGTGGTGTCGCCGATGATGATGGTGCTGCTGTGAAGAGATGGTCATTGTTTTATATTGTGGTAAGTGTGTGTGCTTGCGGTTTGTCACATGCAGTGGTCGTGGGAAGATAAAGCTGCTGAGCTGTCATCATTCAGGCCTCTCTCTCGGGCACCACTTGAGTTTGCACTCTAGAGGTGTAAATAAAAGTACACTTGGTTGTGTGTGTTTAAACTTTACAATGTACAGAAACAAAGGTACATGCTTAAGAAGAATACTGACATTGCTCTGTCAAGTGTCAAGGGGTAATGATTTGATGGGCGAAGATGCCCTCAGACTGCGGCAAGAGGGAGTGCTTCTTCGTGAAGCAGTACACCAATGCGACGACCATCTTGAAGGCGCTGTACTTCCAGCTGACGGGATGGCCAATGGCAGTGGCGCTGAACACCGGCAGAAAAGAGTTCGGCCCTTTAGCTTGCTCACTCTTACTGCTGCACAGGCTGCTGAAGCGGTTTATCGAGTGCAGAGTGCAGTTGTTCTGAGGAGTATTCTCTCCATTGATGATGGTAAAGTTCCTTTCAATGACCAGACTCAACTCATTACTTGCAGTGGTGTGGTTTTTATTTTCACTACCATTGTTGGTGACGTTGCTTTTTAGTAAGTCAGTTGCCTGGTAGCAGCAGAAAAGTGGAAGAATCTGATAGTCTTCATTGTTCACCACCACCACATCATCTGGTGACGTCCAACCGCAGCACTGTGTCTTCTGATGCCAAATGTACGTGTCGCTGTACACGCAAACCCTCTTTTTGTTGTTGCCACTGCACTGAAGTTTGCCTTGTGCTTCGGGAGATCGACCGATTTCAGTCTGGTAGATTACCAACTCCACCTGACTGCCGTACAGGTCAATTCCAGTCAGTGTTTTGTGGGTGAGCAGGGCCAGTGAGCAGGCAATGGAAAGCATGCTCACTCGGTCGTATGCGAGACATTTAGAGTTGTAGCCACTTAGGAGACTGGCGAAAAGGGAACTGGCCGCAAGAAAGTTGAGCAGTTGCACGAGAATGCAGAAAAGGAGAAAAACATTCAGCGAAATGCTGCCATCAGATCTAAACAACGCCGGCAGGTAGTACTTGAGGGCAAGAGAAGGCGAAAAGATCAGCTCCAGAACGGCACTGGTCACCAGAAAGACGGACTGCAGAAAGAGAAGTAGGTACCAGAAGGCAACCAGACTATTGCGCAGTACACTGCACTGAGTCATGATAAGGTTTACCAGTGAAAACGATTTCAATACAAATAAAATGCTTTTTTGTATTAAATTCAGCCTTTTTATCAAAGTTTTTTAGTACAGCTGGCGTTTCGGTGAGTTCTAAGTTCTATTTTTTTATTCCAAATCATTTTTTCAATCCAAATAATATTTGTCATTTCTACTAGTCGTGGTGGAAGTAGCCAGGATCAGCCGAAAGAAAATGCCGCCGATTGGCCAGCCTCCCGATAGGCCATGCCCACCGACGGCCTTTGGAACCACAGTCACTTCAGCGCACTATAGCACGGCGTTCCAGCCAGTGCTCAATGGCTGGAACACAGTGCCAGTTTTACTTTTGGGTGCCCATTCTGGTGCCCTATTGTCCCATTAGAAAATGGGAAGGGGGAGGCATCATCTGAGGAGCCATCAGATGCAGCACACACACAGCATTGAGCTGTGCGATGTGTCACTTTCAGGCAGCAGGACTGTCACCAGCAGACCAGCGAGCTGGGCAGACAGAATAGAGTTCTCTAGTCATTTGCCGACTGTGGGAAGCAGCAGAAGCAGCAGCACTTCGTCTTCAGCAGAACTTCATTTCTAAAAGGGCACAACAACATTGTTTGAAGCAAAGTTTGTCCGAATCGGATGCGGCAACTGACTGGGAGCAGAGAAACCTAGTCAGAGAACAGTCTGCAGCGGACACAAAGCGCACCTCACCACCAGCGCCCAAACGGTTTTGTTCCGTTCAGTTCGGCCAATTAGCCAAGTGGCCAGCACTTCTGCACTTAGCACCCATCGCCACCACTCTCATCGTTAGAACCTGCTGCTCGACTGTTCTGAAACTCCAACTACTAAAACAAAAGTCCAGATTTCCCTGCTGCTGATCAATCGCAGAGCGTGTGTGTGCTCAATTAGCCGTCATCTGGTCGCAGAAGTTTGCTCTCCAGTCCAGCAACACCAGTCAAATACAGCACCAGCACCAGCATTTGAATACTCACAACTGCGTTATTAAATTTTAATTTGCCTTCTTAGCTCCCTCTCTCCTTTCTCTCTCAATCAACAAGGGCAAGCAAACCACACAATTTCACCAGCAGCTGCAGTGTGTGTATGTGACCTAAGATCGAAGTGTGTGGTAATTTGTGGTTCACTGGTAGTGTCGCCCGCACGACTCCGCACTGCTCGCCAATTACCGGGAACTGCGCTCTCTCTTGTTGATTCTACTTTCTGGCCGTGAAAGCCTGAACACACACACACACACACAGAGACCACTTAATAAGGTCTCCGCAACTCTGAAGTCTGGTGGCCAGAAAGTCTGCTGAAGAAGATGTCATACACAGAAGAGCAGCATCAACAGCAGCAGCCTCAGCATCATTCTCTGGGCTACGGGCTCATGGCGACGTCTGCAGCGGCTGCCGCTGGTGTGGCCGCTGCGGCGCTGGCAGCTGCCTCCGCTTCCGCACTGACTGGTTCCGAAGCACCCCAGCAACAGCAACAGCAGCACTTGGTGGTGGCAGCCGCCGATCACTATCACCACTACCATCATCACCACCATCACTCTTCCACCAGCACTGCCGTCCACTACTCGGCCACTGCTGCCGCTGCTGCTGCTGCCGCTGCTAATCCGCATCTAGTCCACCACTCCGGCTACAACGACACTTCCTCTCCACCGGTGCACCACCACCAGGCACACACAACCAGCCACTTCTCAGCTGAACACCATCACCATCTCCGAACCTTTTCAGGCACTCGAACTAATCATTCCCATCATCAGCCCCAGCAACATCAGCACTTTTCAGCACATCCTCATCACTACTACGGCCATTCTCATTACTCGCTGGCTGAGCACACGCCTTTTCCGCACCATCATCCTTATCACCATCACGCGTACCATCAGCATTTGGAGCATTTTAGCGGCCACCCTGCTCCCTTGCCTCCACTGTCCTCTTCTCCAGTGCCATCGTCAGCCCAAGCAGTGTCAGCTACGACGACCAGCATCTCAGGCGAAAACTGCGGAAATCGTCTTCTGTCACTGGACAGTGGTGCCGAGGTGGTGCACCACTACAGTGAGGCGTATCAGGAGGCGGCCCACTACAAACAGTCGTACTACAGCAGTCAAGACTGCAGCAGTTCGGCTGCTGTGCAGGAACACCAGACAGAGGGGGCGACACATTCACCGCCCACTGCTGAAGAAACGACTGAACCGCCGACAGCTACATCAGCCGGAGGAGAGAAGGAAGGAAGCCCGAAGAGGTGTCGCAAAACAGCTTCTACTTCAAACTGTAGAATGTCACCGGATAATGGTTAGTATTATTTTTGTGCATCGTCATGCCTCTAACTGATTGCTCACTTAGAAGCAAAGGAAAATGAAGACATTGAAGGAGAGGGAGGACACTCCTGCAAGAGAGGACAAAAACGATCTCGGGAGAGCGCTGGAGAGGATCATGACACTGACAATGAGGACAAAGATGATTGCTGCTCCAATAAAAGCTGCAAACTAGATCTCATCAATGTTGGCAATTGTAAGTTGGGCTATCTTATTGACAAAACAGAAGCAACAACTTACCATTTTGTTTTTCAGCAAGCGTCAGAGAGCGTAAGCGAATGCTCAGCATCAATTCTGCTTTTGAAGAACTTCGAGAGCATGTGCCAACGTTTCCGTTTGAGAAAAGGTAATATGATTTTATAACTTGACGCAGTATTTTCTAACACCATTCGGTAACAGATTATCAAAGATTGACACCCTTCGACTGGCCATTGCCTACATTGCCTTGCTCAAGGAAATTCTCGTTTCTGACCACGATCCCATCACTTACATTGAAAAGTGTCTTCGAGGGGAGATCAAAGGCGAACACACTGCAGAATGGAACACAAGTGGTAGGATGATGACCAAAACCATTTCCATTTAACTTCATTGCTTATTGTATTTTCTTCAGACCTAACTGCCCGTTTAAGTTGGATCAGCTGGGACAAACTGGGCGTCAACATTAGTCAGCGCAACTCAATGGGCGCCTTCTCGCCTTTTGTTCGCACGCCGCACAGTATCATGTCTTCAATGGGCGGCGGCGGCAGTGGCGGTCCTGGTGGTCCTGGTGGCGTCACTGATCTCTCCTACTACCACCACCACCATCACTTTTCGGAGCGACCGTAGGCATTCATCTTGAAGTCTTCATGGTCTTCACCAAAAGCTCAAAACATTTTAGTCACAGAGAGTAGAAGAAAATCAAATGATGTGTCAGCACATCAGCAGCAGCATCGGCATCAAATCAGTGCAATCAGCACATCAGGAGAGCTCAATCAGCACTGGGGCGATTATCCGCAGCACACGGCCCTGCAAAAGCACTGGCACTCAGGCGGCAAGTCGCGTGGCACACATGCTGGAAGAAGAGGATGGCGCAATATGCTAGCACCGCTAGTGTGTGCCTGTGACAGCACCAGCACGTGACATCCTTCATCCTCACCGCACTGAAAATCACACCGACCTGCTGCAGCTCCTCTCTCGCTCCACTGCCGATTAATCGCCCAGCGGTGGCACATTCATCGCACCCATTTCTACCATCTCTCTCTCTCTCTTTCTCGAGGAACGGTAGCGCTGAACTCCACTACAATCCAAGAGCAACTACCCCTCAACCACAAGTAACTAATTGCACTGTTCACTGCCCTAAGCCACTGTAGTTTGTCTGCGTGTGTGTGTTTGTTGTACTTGTGTGCCCGGGCATTCTTGGCTCAACCAATTAGTTTTTCAGTTTGATGAATTGTAATATCAATGTTGATGAGCAGCAACAGCAGCAGCACTTGAAGCAGTGTTGAAGTGCTTGTTTGAATCGTGTACAAACAAACAAAAAATGGTAATAGTTGAGTTGTACTTTTGGTGTTACGTCAGATGGTCATGTTGTGGTTGGTGTAGTTGAAACCCTCAAACATCAGCTGATCCTTTTCGCTGATGGGCGAACTAGCAGTGCTTGAAATGACAGGCTTCTCCTTGGTGAAGTACCGATCAAAGTAGGAAACGTCAGTGTCATTGTTCTGCAAAAGATACAAAGTAATCAGTGATGGTTGATATTGCTTTACCAAGTCACTCACCAGCTCAGGAACAAAGGGTGGTTGCATTTTGCATTCTTCATAACGTCTCCAGTTGACGCCGGAAAACCATGGCTGCGATTCGATGTTTCCCAGTGAGGTGTCTACTCCAAGACGTTCATTAGGATTTCGCTTGAGCAACTATGAATTGAGTTGTGGTTAGTATGATGATGACAATAGCAGTAGAGTAACCAAACACTCACCAAGACAATGAGGTCCCTGACGTTGTCACTGAGATGACGTGGATAGTGGACATCCTGGTGGCAGACATTCCACAGTAGTTCATCTTCATCAGTGCCGTGAAAAGGCGACGTGCCGACGACCATCTCGTAAATGACCACTCCCAAGGCCCAATAATCTACTGAATGATTGTACTTGACGCCTTGCACAATCTGATTAGAAGAAAATGTTAAAAAAGATTTTTGGAAAAATTACTGTGTTACATTACCTCTGGCGCCATGTACCTTGTTAAGAAAATAAAAAATTGGTAAGCATCTTTCTTTCAAATTAAAATTCATGAAACATACTCAGGAGTACCGCAAAAATTGCACGGCAGCAGCTCTTCTCTGTACATTTTACCTTGGCACATTCCAAAGTCCACCAGGCGGATGTGTCCCTAAAATGCAAAACATAGATTAGTACAACCAGAAAAACGACTTTATCATCAGTACATCTTGGTAAATCATAATGTTGTCCAGCTTGAGATCTCTGCAAAAGGAAACGTTTTTTAATTTAAAGTTATAATAAGGTTCTTCAGCTTCGTTTTTATACCTGTAAATGATGCTTCTTTTGTGCATGAACCACAGTGCACAGAGAATCTCACAAGCGTAGAAACGACTTTTCTCCTCACTAAATTTGCCTTCTTTCTGCACATGGAACATTAGATCACCACCACTGCAAAGCTCCATTGCAAAGAAGAGATGACTCTAACAAAAGAGTAAAAAAAGTGTTTTTAAAATTCTTCTCAAAATTGTCTTCAAAACAAACAAACCTCTGTTTGGAAAGTGCAAAAAAGCTTGCAGATAAAAGGATTGCTTGAGCCGAAAGCCAGAACTTTCCGCTCAATCATTATACTCTCCACATCGTCGTCTACGATAATTGTCTGCTTCTTTAGGCATTTGACCGCAAAACAGACATTGTGCCCTTTTACCTCGGCAAGAAGAACCTGTAAGAAAAGGTCATTTTAATACCACGCAATCAAACTTTCAAACGGTACATTACCTTGCCAAAAGACCCTCTACCGAGAACTGCCAAAAAGGTAAAGTCATCTACTGTGTACTCTCTGAAACGTAGCTTCTTTTTGCTTCTTCTCTTCTTTGGCTGCTCCACCTTTGTTTCGGTTTCTGTTTTAGTAAGCTCATCTTGTTGTTTTGTAGCTGTAACATCATCAGTCACAGGCGCTAGTTTACTTTCAGTTTCAGCTTTCTTTTTAGTAACTTCCTTCTTCTTTACCACTTTAGGTTTAACGACTTCAGGCTTGCTGATTGCATCACTTTTTGGAAGCTCTTTTGTTGTTGACGATTGATCAGCTGCAAAAGTTACTGTTTTGGCGTGCTTTATCACTGGTTCGGTTGGCGGTTTGGCTGTAGTGTCAAGAGGCCTCTTCTCTTCAGTTGATTTGGCCTTTGCTATGGCATGTTTTGGCGGCAGTTTTACCGTAACTACCGGTGGCTCGGGAGATGGTGAACGGATCTCTTTTATCTCAGGGACGACCACTTTGAGGACGTTTTTGGTACCGGCTACAGGAGGAGGAGATAATGGCTCCTTTACCTTTTCAGGTTTAAGTTCTGTTGTATCTTTGGACTTTTTGGGTTTTTCAATTTTCACTTCAATTTTCGGTTCCTTGCTGACTGCTTTTTCTAGTTGTTTTTCAGTTTCAGTAAGTACTTTTGGCGTTTGCTCACTAGGAAGCGTTTTTGGTTTCACAGTGTTTGTTTCAGTCAACGACTTTTTAACAACTTTTTCCGGTTTCGGTGTTTCGATCAGTGTTTTACTTGTCTCTTTAGGTTGTTCATTTAGCGGTTCAATCTTTGGAGTTATTGGCAATGATTTCTCTTGAACGACATCTTTCTTTTGTTTGTTGATTGCTTTTGAATCTGTTGCGCTTTTACTTTTTGCTTTTGTTATCACCACTTTTTCAGGCTCTAAAGGTTTAGCCTGATCTTTTGAAAGATTGTTGGCTACTTTTGAATCAATTTCATTGTTTTTAACAACTTTTGTTTCGTTTTCGAGAACTTTGCTTTTTGGTTTCAACACTTTTTCTTGTTTCTCAGGTTCAGGTTTTACTGAAGGTAAAAGTTTTTCTTCCTTAGGCTGAACTTTAATGATAATTGATTCTTTTGTATCAATTTGTGTAGTCGTTTTTGTTTTAGCATTTTCAATTTTACTTTTTGGTTTTGTTACTTTTTGTTCTGGTGAAGATAAACTTTTTTCTTTTGGAGTAATTTTTGTTTCGTTCAAATCTACTTGATTTTGCTCAACTTTGATTTCGTTATTTTCAAGTTTAATTTTTGGTTTTGTCACTTTTTCTGGCTCTTGTGAAATTGGTTTTACTTCAGTAGGTTTTTCTTTGGAAGTAGATTTTTCTTCAATTGTGGTTACCTGATTTTCTTTAGCGTTTTTTAATTCAACTTTACTTTTAGGTTGTACCGCTTTTACTTTTTCCGTTTCTGGTAAAACCTTTGTTTCTTTTACCTCAATTTTACTTTTCGGTTTTGTTATTGGAACTTTTTCTTGTGGTTCTGATGCTAATAAAGCTTCTTTTGTGTCAGTCGTTTGTACTTTGTTAGCAATTTTCGCATCTAATTTACTTTTTGGTTTGCTTTCAACCACCTTTTCTGATGTTGGCAGAACTGCCACCTCCTTAGATTGCTCTTTTTGAAGACTTTTTGACTCATCTGAAGTCACTTGACTTTGTTTGGCCACTTTTGTGGGAACCTTTGCTTCAACGAGAGCCTCTGGCTCGACCTTGACTTTTGCAATGGGGCCAGTTTTAGCCCTGAGCACTTTTGTTTTGACAACTGTCTTGGTTGAGTCGGGCTCTATCACATCATCACTTTTAGCCTTCTCAGCACCTATCACAGCCGTCTTCTCACTTTTCGTTTTATGATCATCATCTTTACCGGTGGTGACAGGTTGAGACTGAGACGATGTCGCCGCGTTGGCCTTGTCTAGTACACTACTACTATTGATCACCTTCGTTTCCGTCTGATCGCCCACCACTTTGGCCGAATGCCCGGCGTCGTTTAGTGCCGGTTCGTTGGTGCTCATTTCGCCTCTCGCCTTCTCCTCACTCGCCTTCTCATTAGCAGCTCCAGTCATCAACTTCGACTCTACTACTTTCTTCTTCTTCTTAATTTTCTCCACCACTTTCACAGCCGCCGGCACTTCTGGCACCAGTTCAGGCTGTTGGTGCTCAGATGCCGGCTTACGGCTCTTCTGTTCATCGGCGGGTGCTGCTGCTGCTGATGTTTGTTTACTTTGCTCCCTTTCACCCGAACTGGTCGTCAAATCGAATGCTATTGCTGCTGCCGTTGCAGTAAGTGGTTGTGACTGTTCGGATGCCTGGCTGACTCTGACTGACAGCGCTAGATCACACTGCTCTGGCATCGTCACACTGTGCCTTGCCTCAGACACCGGCAAGGGAGAAGATGGAGGTGGAGGCAGCGACACCGAGGAGGCACTTTGAAGCATTTCAGGCACCTCTTCCACTGAACAAGTGTTCAGTGCTAGTGAGCCATTCCACCGAGTTAGGTTGTTGTTGTTCTCATCAACGCTAGTGATGGCTGATTTGGTTGCCTCATTCGATTCGGTTTCAGTAGTTGTACTAGTCGGCAATTCGGGTGCTGGTGTTTCCGCCGTTTTCCACAGTACTTTGCTGCTCTCATCATTACCGGCGTTGCTCTGTGGTTGTGGCGTTTCCACCTCCTGAATTGTTTCCCCCAGTGACTCTGCCACCTGTGAAGACGGTTTGGGAAAGTTCGTCTCTCCTGGAATGTCCCATGATATGGAGCTTCTGCGCCGTCCTGAGCTTCTCGGACTGGCATTGGTGTTGTGTTCACGGAATTTAATGAGGAATTTGTTGCGCTCAAGGCGCGGGTTGTTTTGTTGATTGCTCACGGCGGTTTCACTGGAGGAAACACTGTTGCTGCCATTGGTGGATGAGTGATTTGAAGAGACGGAAGTAGTGCGAGAGGAGTTTATGGAGGAGTGTGATGGACGGCTGGCGCTGGAAACGCTCGAGGTGCTGGGGGCAAACTTGAGGCGCAGATTAGAGAGAAGCGGTCGCTCCCGGAGCTTAGGAGCGTAGTAGGCGGTGGTGAAGCGGTAGCTTTGATAGGGTGAGGAGGAAATGGACGTAGAGGGAAGATAGGAGGAGACGGTTGATGAACTGGATGAGCTGGTGGCACCTCGGTGACGATTGTAGGCAGAGGAGCTGCTACTCAGGTAGCTGAGGTTGTCATTGAAGTTGGAGTAGAAGCTGCTGTCGAGTGTGCGAGTGCGACTTCGAGGTGAGGAGGAGGAGTAGCCGCCGCCGGTGTCGACAGAGCTGCTGCTGATGATCTGACGGGGGACACTACCTTCGCGGTGGTGAGATCGAAATTGAGCAAGTCGAGGATTAGAAGAGATGGCTGAGGATGAGCTGTAAGAAGAAGAGGAAGAAGGGGAGTGGTGCGTCCGGTGACTGGTGTAGTCAATCTCAGTGGCCAGACTCATGAGACTCTTCGGACGGAAGATGCCATCTTTGCCGCGGTTGAAGGAGCTGTTCAGTCGCTCCGACGAGGGACTGTTTGACTTGTCCTTGCTGAAATGAATCCGTCGGGAGGGCAGTGGCGAGGGCGAGTGATTGCTGCTGTGGCTGTGACTGCTGTTGCTGGTGCTGGTGCTGGTGGCATTGTATGAGGATGAGCTGTTGCTGGTGCGATATGAACTGGAGGTGGACGGCGATACTCTGAAGTGGCCATTGACGTAAATTCGATCGTTGAGCATTCTAAATTGAAATTAAGCTAGTGATTGTAGTCACTGTGTGGGGTGGGTGTTTGGCGTTTCAGCACATATCACCACTCATTCGGTGTTAGGGGCAATTTATTGAGCGATTTGGTAGTGGTGGTGTGTGTGTTCTGCCGGTGGTTCTCCCGCTGCTGATGCTGATGCTGCTGCAGTTTCTGGTGGCGCAATGGCGCTTGGTGCACTGTGTGCAATTGTGTCTTCTTGTTGCTGCGTAAGACGATCGTGAACTACTTCTTCTGCTGAAACTGCTTCTGTTCTCTTTCTTTCTTTCTTTCTCACATCTCAACCGACAGACAGACGGCAGCGGATTTGGCCGACTTGTAAAAGACGACTTGATCTCTTTTTCTTTTCTACTTTCTTTCTTTCTTTCGCATCTCTGCTCGGCAACAGAGTCTCTCTGGTACGGCAGGCAGAGAAAGAGAGGGAGAGGGAGACATCTTACCTATTGACGATATGACTCCGTCTTCTGATGCCACTTCTTGGCAGAAGATCTTCACGACGACAGCACACCACCGCCACTACCGCTGAACCATGCCTGCTTGCCTGCCTGTTTGTTCTGCTATCCACTAACGAGGCTAGGTCGAGAGACGGGATGATATTCTTGGCGATGACTCTTTCTCCAGTAAAGGAAAAGAGTAGAGGTAATATACGTTTTTCTTCTAGGTTAGGTTCGCCTCTACCACCTCTCACTCTCCCTCTCCGAGTGTGTGCGATCATTAGCAAAACATTGACTGGGACTTGTGCTGCTACTGTTGCTGGTATTCTACGACTGCATCCGCTGAGGTTGCCAATAAAGAAGAAGCAGTGGCGGCAGCGGAAAAAAACTATCGCTCTCATTCTCTCCCACTACTGCTACCGATTCCTAAATGCATTGAGCTGCTAAAAGTGTTTAAACCATGTCTTGGCAGATGTAGGATGAGCTGATCCGTTTCAGATAGCGGTGTCTTAAACACGGCTTCTCTTCTGTTCCTTCTTGTTCCTCCTACTGATCAGATCATATCTCTACTGTTGCATGTGATTCGCTGCGGGTGCAATATGCTCTACACAGATGTGCGCTCTTTTGAGGCAATTTTCTCTCTCACTTATTTCTGCATGCAATTTGACCAGGTTGTTGTGTCGTCAGCGGCTTCTTTTTTCTGTCTTTCTCTCTTTCTTTTAAACCATAAACGAAAGTGTGGTTCTGCACTACTGGCCCACTGACACATAATCATTAACACCGCCGTCACTACTAATGTCCTTTGGAATGTCAAGTTCGGCATAAACAGTGCTGTTTCAGCTTCTTTTTATACAAATTTATCATAACTTCTGCCTGTTTGCAAACAGTGCATTACAGCAGTCGAGGAAGCGTGCAAAATTTAATTTCAACAAAAAGCGCAGATCTTTGGCTGAGCATTTCGTGAGGTGTCTCGCCCGAAAGAGAACCATCTCAGCAGCAGCATCTACTCGCAGTGATCACCAGATTTGTGCTTCTGTTTCAGTGCTCAACTCAGCTCTGGTAGTAAAAGGGCTCTTCCCTGTCTTGGCAGGCAAAAAGAAGAACTCTTCACTGATAGGCAGTCGTCGGTGGGTGACGGGTGTCAAAAGGTGCCTAAATAAAGTGACTGATTCTGTCTGTTTGCCTCAATGGAAAAGAAAGAGACACTGTCGCATGACAGCGTATCAGCAGCATCAGCAGCATGGCACATTCGGTGCACTACTCGCATTCACACTCATACACCCCATCTACTCCTTCTATTTGCGTCGTACGTTGCCGATCAGCCACTGCCGTATACAATTGTACGACTGCTGATGCTGCTGTTGTTGGTGCAATTGCAAAGCAATACACACACACAAACACACCGTTGACAGCTATTTTCGTGAGTGCTAGCGGTGAAACATAATATCAGCAGTCAGCAGTGTGTTTTCGTGTGTGGAAGACGTCAACTAACGGTGCCAACGGAGTGATGTGCCTGTGAAGGGGCTGAAGAGTTGTTGTTGCATCGATGCAGGACACGACGGTGGTTCGCATCAGCCAGACACACACACACACCGGTTGATTAGCTTGGAGATTGCTGGCGAAGATAGAGGTATTACTACGGTTGAGGAATTCTCAACACTACCAAAAATCTTTTTTTGCCGCATTTTTACTCTTTTTCATTCGATTTCCAGCCCACTGCAATGTTCGTTGTGCCATCTTGTTGTTTACTTTTGAACTGCAGCATCAGCGCCATATGGAGAAGGAAAACATTGCAGCAGCAGCACATGATTTGGCAGTTTTGTCAACAGCATCTGTCAGTGGCAGCAACAACAACAGTCAATCAACTTTCTTTTCTGGTCAACAACCAACTGTCCTTTAACTCTCGTCAAAATGTCAACTGAGGAGGCAAAGAACGGTCACTGCAAAGAGCGCACTGAGGTGCGAAGTGAAGTGCTCGAGCTGAACGCCAGGCGAACTCAGATTGAGAATGAGATCAAAGAGTACAATGCGATTCTCCAAACGGTAAGTAGAGCTTCCCTTTTCAAAGTTTGGACAACATTCTAATTTTATTGATTCCACTACTGTAGCAAGGCGTCGGTATGAATGATTCACTGGTCGATAGTGAAGGCTTTCCTCGAAATGACATTGACATAAACCAGGTGCGCCTGGCACGTAATCGCATAATTTGTAAGTTTGTTGAATACCGTAATTAATCAACTGCTAGCTTCTGTGTTTACGCATCTTAATTCTCTTTTCTCTGCAGGTCTTCAAAATGATATTCGCGGTATAATGAAGCAAATTGAGGAGAAGCTGGGGGAATACTTTGACAAGCCAGAGTGAAGAATATTCATAAATGCCAGTGGAGCTTACGCTGCAAATGCCCATCAAACAGTATATACACTTTTTGTAATAAACAATGCAAACGCCAGTATATTAATGAGTATGGAAGTATTCAGCCGTCGACGGGTGGCTGGTAAGCTCTGCCCACCTGAACTGCATTCAAACGGCACCGCCAATTAGGAATCGCAACAATTCCAGCAGTGGCTGTTTCAATTCATTTACTATGCAACGAGCACAGTGCAGCACTGAAACATTTTCTAAATCCGATTACTGAATATTTGGCAAATTCTCGACTGCACTAGCAAGCTGAGCTACTGAGCTGCTTGTCGAGTGAATATCTTCACTGCGAAGAATAATAAAAGTCTGCGAAGTGTGGTTCTCAGGAGAGAGGGAGACACTGAATGGACGAAGTGTGTCCGCGTCTGCCTGCGAGAATGCCGTGGAGAATATTGCCGCCCCAGCAACCGCCACGACTCAACTAGCACTAGGGCGCAGACTGGTTTCTTTCATTCTTTCATTCATTCCTTAGCAGGCCTTAGCACCACCACCACACTTGGCAAGGTCAAGTGGGAAGGGTCACGAGGGACAAGATGGTGGCCAGAGATAGTGCTCACTCGCTGTAGTGTTGCAGCAGCAGCAGCAGCAGTGGTAACTAGAGCTCGGCTTCTCGATCTTGTTAGCACTTGCCAGTCGACTGAGTCCCGCTTCTAAGCCGGTTTGAGCGAGCCTTCTTCTTCTCCACTTTTGAGCTCCTCCAAGTGCTAGTCAGTCAGTCAGTCAGCCACTACGACTGTTCTGCGATGCACCACCACCACCGATCTGCCCATTCCTGTGCAGTGGAGGTGAGCATTTCGTGGAGAGCAGTACTGCACTGTGGCAGGAAGAGTGCCCGCAGAGTCTGCCTGGTCGGTGGTATCCTCTCGGGGCACTCGCCGCCGCACAGGGAAAGAAAGAGAATCCGCGAAGAGTGCAGGCTGCCAGGCACAAACGGCAACTGAGTCACTGCCCCTCGACCAAAGTTGAAGTGAGGAGAGAGAGAGCCTGCTCACTGGCACTGTTTTTGTCAGCCATCTCCTCTTCTCGCTCCTCTGCTCTCTTGGCCATTGGCAATGCAATTTGGCACTCGGAGAGTGCACTCGCACTGTCTACTACTAACCACTGACGACTCTAGCACCAACAACTGATCCAGTGGAGCGACCAAGAGTCGATCCACCTGCACACACACACACCGGTGGATGAGCACACCAGCATCCCCGAAGTAAACAACGGCTCGACCACTAATTTAACGACAATCAACAACTGGACAGCTCATCTGGAGCGGCCATCCAATTCCTGCGAATGAGCGTTGCTGCTCACTTGGCACCACCGCCTAGACGAGTTGAGTGAGTGAGCGAGCATCCATCATCAGCACACTGCCACAAACTTGCACTATTGCACCCTTGTGGTGTTCATCACCATAATATCCTCTTCATCATCATCACAATTACTTGAGCATCAGCAACAGCACTTCAATCATGTCTTACCAGCCAATGCGATCTGCAGGAGGAGCGGCGAACAGTGGCGCTGGCCAGGGCCCGATGATGGCCACGGCGCCAGGGGGCAGAGGACAGCTGGACAATGGCAACTCGATGCCGGGCACACACGACAACAAGAACATGATGTGGCCCAACCAGTTTGCCGACTCGGGATTCACCTCACACGTCTCCACGCACACGCCCTCAGTGGTCCATGAGGAGGACCTGGCCGACCCGAGTGGGCTCAACTTTGACTGGGACGCCACTTTTGGGGACACCTTTGGGAACGGCGCCGGCGCCGGTGATGACGGCCAGCACCAGCACGGAATGCAGCACCAGAACATCATGGAGGACATCAACCAGCAGCTGAATCAGACGCGCACGCAACGCGTCCGCGCGGCGATGTTCCCCGAGACGATGGACGAGGGCCAGGAGATTCCTTCTACGCAGTTCGACCCTGGTCAGGCGACCTCGGTACAGCGCCTGGCGGAGCCGTCGCAGATGCTGAAGCACGCCGTGGTGAATCTGATCAACTACCAGGATGACGCCGACCTGGCGACGCGGGCCATTCCCGAGCTGATCAAGCTGCTGAACGACGAGGACCAGGTGGTGGTGGGCCAGGCGGCGATGATGGTGCACCAGCTGTCGAAGAAGGAGGCATCGCGCCATGCGATCATGAACTCGCCGCAAATGGTATCGGCGCTGTTGCGCGCCATGGCGCAGAGCAGCGACTTGGAGACGACCAAGTCGGCGGCGGGCGTGCTGCACAACCTCTCGCAGCACCGCCAAGGCCTGGTGACCATCTTCAAGTCGGACGGCATCTTCGCGCTGGTGAAGCTGCTGTCGAGCAGCGTCGAGTCGGTGCTCTTCTACGCCATCACCACGCTGCACAATCTGCTGCTGCACCAGGAGGGCAGCAAGCAGGTGGTCCGGCAGGCGGGCGGCCTGCAGAAGATGGTGCAGCTGCTCGCCCGGGACAACTACAAGTTCCTCGCCATCGTCACCGACTGTCTGCAGATTCTCGCCTACGGCAACCAGGAGGCGAAGCTGATCATCCTGGCGAGCGGCGGGCCGCAAGAGCTGGTGCGCATCATGCGCCAGCACACCTACGAGAAGCTGCTCTGGACTACGAGTCGCGTCCTCAAGGTGCTCTCCGTCTGCTCCAGCAACAAGCCCTCCATTGTGCAGTACGGCGGCATGCAGGCACTCGCCAACCACCTCACCCACCAGAGCCAGCGGCTGGTGCTCAACTGTCTGTGGACGCTGCGCAATCTGTCCGATGCGGCCACTCGATGCGAACAGCTGGAGACGCTGCTCCAGGTAGGAAATTTTGGATAAAATTGTTTGTTTGTGTGCTAACCTTATTTATTATATTCCACAACAGAACCTCGTCCAGCTGCTGAACACCACTGACATCAACATCGTGACCTGTGCGGCAGGCATCCTCTCCAATCTGACTTGCAACAATCAGAACAACAAGACCATCGTCTGCAATGTGGGCGGCATTGAGGCGCTGGTGCGGACGATCATCCAGGCGGGCAACCACGAGGAGATCACCGAGCCGGCGGTCTGTGCCCTCCGCCACCTCACCTCTCGGCACGCCGAGTCGGAGATGGCGCAGAATGCCGTCCGCCTGCACTACGGCCTCCCCGTCATCGTCAATCTGCTAAACCACCCCAGTCGGTGGCCGCTGATCAAGGCCGGCGTCGGTCTGATCCGCAACCTGGCGCTCTGCACGGCGAACCACGCGCCGCTGCGCGACCACCACGCCATACCGCGCCTGGTGCAGCTGCTCAACAAGGCCTACCAGGAGATCCGCAACCGAAACAGTCTGGCCTCCTCGGCCAATGGTGGCGGCGCCGGCGGTGGCGCTGGTGCTGCCAACGGCGGTGCTGGCAGTCAGAGTGGCTCCGGCACTGCCCTCACCGACGGCGTGCGCATGGACGAGATCGTGGAGGGCACGGTGGGAGCGCTGCAGACGCTGGCGAAGGACCCGGAAAATCGGGCGGTCATTCGCCGGCAGAACGTCATTCCCACCTTTGTGCAGCTGCTGTACAGCGACATGGAGAACATCCAACGTGTCGCCGTGGGAGTGCTCTGTGAGCTGGCCAGTGATAAGGAGGGTAAGTGGCAAACAAAGAAGTGCTGAGAGGACACTTCTGCTGCTGTTGGTGATAAGCTATACTGGTATGTCTAATACTTTGCTCCTCTTTTTGTAGGTGCCGAGATGATCGAGGCAGCGGACGCCACTTCGCCGCTGACACAGCTGATGCAGTCGCGCAATGATGGCATCGTCACCTACGCGGCGGCCGTTCTCTTCCGCATGTCCGGCGAGAAGTCGCCCGAGTACAAGAAGCGCCTCTCAATGGAGCTGGGCACGGTCTTCCGCGATGATGGCACTGGAATGGGCGCCGGCGTCGGCTGGGGCGTGAACGGTCCCAACCTCGACCTGGTCGACATGAACGGTCTCATGGGCGGCGATGAAATGGCCGCCTTTGGGGATCCCATGTACGCCCACCACGGCCCACCACAGGGCACCCACCAGGGGCCGCCTAGTGTGGCCTCCTCGGTGCGCAACCCATATCACCACCAGCAGCCATTCGATGCTCAGGTACGCTGCAGTTGCGACATTTATTAGAGCACTAACAACAACAACAACATTTGTTTTGTTTTCAGATGATGGACACAATGGTTAACCACGGTGGATACGGTCACACTGGCATGCAGGGACCAATGGACGTGCCGATGGACATTGGCGATGGCATGGCCTTTGAGTCGAATGCAGCCATGCAGCAGGGCGGCAACCCGCAAGCGCAACAAGGTCAACAGGGACAAGGAATGGGACAGGGCCAGATGGGCAATTGGTAAGTGGCCGCTTACGCTTTCTGTGGTGTCAATTGCTCATCTGAATGTTCTGTCTTTTCCTTTTAGGTTCGACTCTGATCTCTAAAAAGCCAAAGCTTAGCTGCGCTTCAGCTGCTGGCGGTTGAGCGGATTTGTGAGTATATTGCTCGCTAAATATAACTTCACCAATTCCACTCTGACTCGCTGTAGCCACCACTAGCTGTTGTGGTTTACCAACACAACCAAAACCACAACCAAACAACCACCACCACCCCAACCAATTTCCCCATCACCTTTCTCTTTGGCATTTTTATAATCTTTTTTTGCTGTAGCTGTCATTTGTCTCCCTCATTCTCACTCCTCTTTTCTCAATCCACTTTACACGACCACGATTGTACCAACCGGACCAAACAGTCTACAGCTGACACATACCATATTGATACTTATCCGTATATGCGTTCTACTTTACAACGGCACTACAATTCCCTCTATTTACAATTTAATTCTTTCTTTTTGCTACCGCCACCGCAGCATCAAAGCTGCTACTGAATACGAATATATTCTCCACCCCCTTTTACCTTACTCTACTGCAGTTGCCAATTGCGTTCAAACATCAAACACACAACCACAAACACACACTCACGCCCAATTGGGTCGTAAGGTGGGCGTGCTGAGAACACACAAACAAACACACACACACACACGCAGACATAATTACGACTCCTCGACGACGACGATCAGATGCCAATCTATCTCTTTCATACTTCCCTTTTTACTGCTTTTATCAACCTTACTTTTACGAATAATAATAAACCTACTACTATGCATTGATGATAAACGAAGGCTGAAAAGGGTGATGTACCACCTTCCTGCATTGAAGGATCAGTGATCACTACCACCACCACCACCACCACTGTCCAGCTGTGCTACTGGGCAGTCACTGACTGACAGACTGGTGTCACATGTGGGGGTGAGGAAGAGCTATCTCCAATTACAGCTACTACTACTACTGTTTAGGCTGCTACTGCTGCTGCTGCTGCTTAGGCTGCTTGAACCGGTTTGGGCGACGACAAAGACGGCGGCGGCGACGGTGATCAGCAGCCGGTGAATGCAGCATCTCAGCGGATGACGTCTCAATTGTCCTGCACACATTCACATCACCTCGATTCTCCAATAATCGAAGGTCGTCACCAGCATGTAAGCACCACCACCACCACCATTCGATCGATCACGCTACCACAGCTGCCACTAGTGAGTGGTAGTAGTAGTAGTAGCTGCTGGTGGCGTACTGGGCGCCATGACTGCCAAATAAACTGCCGCTAAATGAACGCGGCTGCTGTCCAGCGTATTTGGGTAATGAAGTATAGTAGTGGTAATGAAGTACTGGGGACGGTTACCAGTGCTCGTGCTGATGCTACCGATAGTGATGGTGGTGGTGGTGGTAGAGGCAGTGACCGAGGTCCAGTGTCCTCACTGCAGCAGCACTGTCGTGACATTTGACCCCTCGGTCGTCTGGGCGGGTGCCATCTCTCTCTCTCTCTCTCTCTCTCTCTCTCTCTCTCTCTCTCTCTCTCTC